>OBJA01001999.1_pt1 | contig 12616 bp, 11 predicted proteins | sample 1519751 | NCBI WGS metagenome assembly OBJA01 (sample SAMEA3881238, study PRJEB22517) | soil metagenome | biome: lake sediment; feature: soda lake sediment; material: sediment, water from around vicinity | place: India | collected 2013-12-23 | depth 3 m
GGCAATTAAAATCTCTGGTGCTGTTCAGGCAAGCCGCTGGACAAAAATTAAAGACGGAGGTTTCATATACTCCTTCAACGGGCCGCACTCTCTTTTTGTTGACACCATCCGTTCATGTCGTATACTGGTAGTTTCACATATGCTTGGGCACACTTTGTATGGCGAAAATGATGAAAAGATTTCACTGCTCGACAGAGCTGTTCAACATATAACTGCAACCGCCAGATACAGCATATACTATGGCGAGGGGCGTGACAGGTATGACGTAAAAGGCAGAACAGCACACGAGAGCATTTTCAATACCAAAGATGGAAATTTCAGATGCCCTAATTCGCAGCAAGGCTATACCGGCTTTTCAACCTGGACACGCGGGCTGGCATGGGCAATGCTGGGATTTGCCGAAGAACTGGAAGCATTCCGTAAAATTAACAATTCTGTTTTGGCTAATTTTGATGAAAAAGTTGAAATTGAGAATATGATGTTAAAAGCGGCACAGGCTACCTGTGATTTTTATATCGAAAACACGCCTGTTGATGGAATTCCTTATTGGGATACCGGAGCACCAAACCTTCACAGACTTGGTGATTACCTCAATAAACCAGCTGATCCCTACAATGCATGGGAACCAGTTGACAGTTCTGCCGCTGCCATCGCTGCCCAGGGGTTGCTGAGGCTGGGAAAATTTATGAAGGAACAAAATAAACCTGAAGAAGGAGAAAAATATTGGCAGGCAGGATTGACAGTGATGCAATCCCTGCTCGATTACCCTTACCTAAGTACAGATACTGAACATCAGGGCCTGATTCTTCATAGCATATATCATCATCCCAATGGTTGGGATCACCTGCCAAAAGGCCAGAAAATTCCATGCGGCGAATCCTCTATGTGGGGTGATTACCATGCCCGTGAGGCAGCACTGTACCTGCAAAAAGTCATTCTTAACGAAAATTACCTTACCTTCTTTTAAACAGTTGATATGGCAACACCATTAACCGATTACTCCAGGCTGTGTGTTCATACTTTTACCACCAAACCCTGGAATTTAAGAAAATGTGTCGAAAACTACAGCGCTGCAGGGATCAATGGCATTACAATTTGGCGCAATGTTCTTGAAAATCAGAGCCTTACGGATTCAAAAAAACTTCTCGACGACTATGGGATGGAGGTTATTTCTGTTGCGCGCGGAGGTTTTTTCCCTTCCGTAGATCAAAAGAAACGGATTGAAGCCATCGATGACAATCGGCTTGCCATAGAACAGGCTGCTGCAGTAGGTGCTCCGGTTCTGGTGCTGGTTTGTGGTGCCGATGGCAGGCAATCGCTTGAAAAATCCAGAGAACAGATTCAGGAAGGGATAATGCAATTGCTCCCTCAGGCCAAATCGGCAGGTGTCAAGCTTGCCATAGAGCCTTTACACCCTATGTATGCAGGCGACAGGTCTGCAATAAATACCCTTGCGCAGGCAAACGATATGGCAGAGCAATTGAATTCAGAATTTGCAGGCGTGGCAGTGGATGTATACCATCTTTGGTGGGACAGCAACCTGCATCAGGAAATACTTCGGTGTGGAAAAAATGGAAACCTGTTTGCATTCCATATCTGTGACTGGAATATTCCCACTGTCGATTTCCTTAACGACAGAGGGTTAATGGGAGATGGCTGTATTGATGTGCCCCGGATAAGGGGATGGGTTGAAGATGCCGGTTTTAAAGGATATTACGAGGTAGAAATCTTTTCTCAGAAATATTGGTCCATTGAACAGACCATTTATCTCGATAAAATTAAAAATGCATACTTAAAATTCACTTAAAAGATGAAGGTACATAATGTAGGTATTATAATGAATGGCGTTACCGGCCGAATGGGAACCAACCAGCACCTTATGCGATCGATTGTTGAAATCATCAGACAGGGAGGTGTACAGGTTAATGATTCAGAATTCATCATGCCGGATCCGGTTTTGGTGGGCCGAAATGAAGTCAAACTGAAAAAGCTGGCAGAACAGTCAGGGATAGAAAAATGGACTACCGATTTGGAATCAGTATTAAGCGATGCCAGTTATTCCATCTACTTTGATGCCCAGACAACCGGAAGGCGTGCAGACGCAGTTATCAAAGCAGTAAGGGCAGGAAAACATGTATATTGTGAAAAACCTGTTGCCACCGATACACGAACGGCTCTTGAGCTTTATCATGTTTGTGAAGAAGCAGGAGTAAAACATGGTGTAGTGCAGGATAAACTCTGGTTGCCCGGATTGCTTAAGCTGAACAGGCTGATTGAAAATGGGTTCTTTGGAAAAATCCTGTCGGTTCGAGGTGAATTTGGCTACTGGGTTTTCGAGGGCCATACAGTGCCTGCACAGAGGCCGAGCTGGAACTACCGGAAAGAGGATGATGGCGGCATAATCGTAGATATGCTTTGTCATTGGCGTTATGTCCTCGACAACCTCTTTGGCCGGGTAAAAGGCGTATTTTGCCTTGGCGCAACGCACATTCCGGAACGGGTAGACGAAAAAGGCAGGCCTTATACATGTACTGCCGATGATTCGGCATATGCAACATTTGAACTGGAAAATGACATCATAGCACACTTTAACTCCTCCTGGGTAACGCGTGTACGCCGCGACGACCTGTTAACACTGCATGTCGACGGCACCAAAGGGTCTGCAGTAGCAGGATTGCGTGAATGCTGGACACAACACTATGGAAACACGCCAAAACCCGTGTGGAACCCCGATATTCAACAACCCATCAACTTTTATGAAGGCTGGAGCAAGGTACCTGAACAGGAATACCACGACAATGCCTTTAAAGCACAGTGGGAGCTTTTCCTTAAACATGTTGTCAAGGATGAACCTTTCCGCTGGAACCTCCTGGAAGGAGCCAAAGGAGTACAGCTGGCAGAAAAAGGTCTGGAAAGCTGGGCAAAAAAAACCTGGGTGGAAGTACCTGCAATCGGATAATAAATTTTGATTGCCAGCTGGCAGGCAAATCCTGCCGTAACAAATAACAACAATACGCTATGAAAAAAACAGCATTAATAACCGGTGGTTCCCGTGGCATAGGCCTTGGAATTGCCATAGAACTGGCAAATGCAGGCTTTAACCTTGTCATTAATGGTGTAAGAAAACAGAATTCGGTTCAGCATGTCCTGGATGAATTAAAAAAAACAGGCGTCGGGGTAGCATATGCACAGGGAGATATATCTGATATAGCAGACCGGGAATCTGTTTTTAATACTGCCATTCAATCCTTTGGCCACATCAATATACTTGTTAACAATGCAGGGATCGCACCACGCGAGCGAAAGGATATCCTGGAAGCTTCAGAAGAAATTTTTGATGAAGTTATAGACATAAACCTCAAAGGCCCATATTTCCTTACTCAACTGGTTGCAAGACATATGGTGGAAAGAAAAGTGAAGGATGAAGGCCATTTCTGTTGTATTATTAACGTTTCATCTGTTTCAGCTACAATTGCCTCTGTTAACAGGGGAGAGTATTGCATTTCAAAGGCGGGTATTGCTATGGCCACAAAGCTGTGGGCTTCGAGGCTGGGTGAGTTTAATATTCCCGTTTATGAAATCCAGCCGGGAGTTATTCAATCAGACATGACTGCAGGAGTGACTGATAAATATAACCGTCTTTTTGAACAGGGACTGAGTATACAAAAAAGATGGGGCTTGCCTGCCGATGTAGGGAAAGTAGCAGCTGCAATGGCGTTGGGAATGCTTCCTTATTCAACAGGTCAGGTTGTAATGGTTGATGGTGGAATGACTATTCAACGGTTGTAATTCAATCTGCCGGAAAATATTCATTTTTTTACTTTCCAGCAGATGACCGGAGGAAGTATGAAATGAGGAAGATTGTTCTGAGGAAAGCAATTTTTAATGGCAATAAAACATGAATTTTTACCGGAACAAAGCCATTAAATTTATATAGAATTGATGGTTTTGGGACTTTAAACATTCAGAATAAACTATTTTACATACCTGTAAATTAATCTTGGAAAAGGAGTTTTTGTATATTATAAAGAAAAACCAGGGCATTGTACATAAAGTGTGCAATATATATTGTGATTCTGAAGAAGACAGGAATGACCTTTTTCAGGAAATTGTTGCCCAGTTATGGAAGTCATATCCAACTTTCAGAAATGAATCAAAGGTTAGTACATGGATGTACCGGGTAAGCTTAAATACTGCAATCACCTATTTTAAGAAAAGCAAAAGAAGGCCCGATAAAAAACAGCTGACTATTGAAAATTTGCAAGTTGCCGATGATGGTTATGAGGATGATACAGAAGAACAGATTGCTGTTCTTCAACGGGCGGTATCGCAATTAACAGGTGTAGAAAAATCAATTATACTGTTATTTCTGGAGAACAAAAAATATGAAGAGATTGCTGAAATAACCGGTATCACTCAAAATTATGTGAGGGTAAAAATGAACCGGATAAAGAAAAAACTCAAGGAACTGATGGATAAGGAGGAAGAGAGATGGATCTGAAGGATTTAAAAAAGACCTGGAATCGCTTTTCTGCGGGTAAAGAACTTGACGAAGATCAACTCAGAGAAGTGCTCAGAAGAAGGACGGGAAGCCTTATTGAACGGATAGACCGTAATGTGCGAATCGGATATATAATTCTGTTTGTTCTGATTCTGTTGTTTCTGGCCGATGATTTTATTTTTGCACCCATACTTGCCGGCAAGGCAGAGGCAGAAGCTGCGATGCCAATATGGCTTATCTATGTAAGTATTTTCAGCAATCTCCTTTTATTTTTCACTTTCATGTATTTTGTTTATAAATACTATAAAGTTCGAAAAATGTGCAATATATCCTGTAATTTGCGTGAGACGCTTGTAAAGATAATCAAAACCCTTCGCCTGTATAAAAGGTTATTTTATTTTGCCCTGATTGTCTTTGCGCTTGCCCTTGCATTGCAATTCTTGTCGGGCATGTATACCGGTATGGCTCATGACATAAAAACACAAGGCATTGCCCTTTCAGAAATTCCTTTTAACAGGTGGATTTTGATAACCTTAACCGGATTGGTGGTGCTGGTTTTGTCGGTAGGTGGCCTCTACCTTCTGATGCGTTGGGGTTTCCGCCGTTTATATGGAAACTATATCAATAAACTAAAGCATACTTTAAATGAACTGGATGAGATGGGGGCTTAAAATTATCCATTTGCAAAAAAAATAAATAAAAAAATCAAAATAAAATGGCTTTAATAAAATCAATCTCAGGAATACGGGGAACCATTGGAGGTAAACCGGGCGAAGGCTTAAGCCCGCTCGATGTGGTAAAATATACTGCTGCATATGCAGCATGGGCACAGGAATGTGCAGGTAAAAAAAGAATAAAAATAGTTGTCGGACGTGATGCACGTATTTCAGGGCCAATGGTAAGCTCACTTGTAATTGCAACCTTAACAGGAATGGGCATTGATGTTGTTAACATCGGGTTGGCAAGCACACCTACAACTGAAATAGCAGTTATTGAAGAACAAGCTGACGGAGGCCTAATTCTAACCGCAAGCCATAATCCAATACAATGGAATGCCCTGAAGCTGCTTAATTCTGCAGGGGAATTTTTAAATGCTGAAGAAGGGGCAAAAGTCCTTTGGATGGCAGAAACGGAAGGGTACTCATTTGCAGAGGTAGATGACCTGGGAACAGTAACTGATAAAGACTACACAGAAATTCATATTCAAAAGATACTGGATCTGGAAATGGTTGATAAGGATGCTATAAAAGCTGCAGGGTTCGCTGTGGCAGTGGATGCAGTCAATTCCGTGGGGGGAATTGTTATGCCTGCATTATTTAAAGCATTGGGAGTTAAGGAAGTTGTAAAGATAAATTGCGAACCCACCGGTTATTTTGCACATACCCCGGAGCCGGTTCCTGAAAATCTGACTGAAACCTCTGAAATAATCGCAAGAAGTAAAGTTGACGTGGGATTTGTTGTGGATCCCGATGTAGACCGGCTTGTTGTTATAAATGAAGATGGGTCAATGTTCAATGAAGAATATACATTGGTGGCAGTAGCAGATTATGTTCTCAATCATACCCCGGGCAATACTGTTTCGAATCTTTCTTCCAGCAGAGCCTTACGGGATATTACGGAACATTATGGCTGTTCCTATTCAGCCGCTGCAGTAGGCGAGGTAAATGTAGTGGCAAAAATGAAGGAAACAGGAGCTGTAATAGGAGGTGAAGGAAATGGTGGTGTAATTTATCCCCCAAGCCATTACGGCCGCGATGCACTGGCAGGGGCAGCATTGTTTCTAAGTCACCTGGCAAAATGTGGCATGAAGTGTTCAGACTTGCGAAAAACATATCCCGATTATTATATTTCGAAAAATAAAATTGAGCTTACACCTGAAATAGATGTAGATGGGTTGCTCACAAAATTAAAGGAAAAGTATTCCACAGAGAAAATCACCGATATTGACGGTGTCAAAATAGATTTTACAGAGGCATGGGTGCACCTGCGTAAATCAAACACCGAACCCATTATCAGGATATATGCCGAAGCAAAGTCGGAAACCGCAGCAAAAGATCTTGCATTTCAGATTATGAATGATATAAAAAATCTTATCTAGGTTATCTCCTTACCGTTTTAATTGGAGATGCAGGTAAAGAATTTCTGTCATTTCTGAATTAAGTTTGAATCAATTCATCCGCCAATGAAGGTCAAAGTTGATATAAAGATTTTATATCATATACCTTTGCGCTTACAAAACATTCCTGTCCTGTCAGTCATCTGAAAGGAAAGGGTTTAAGTGCAATTAAATGAAGAAGAAAAAACACATAGGAATTGTTGCCCACGACAACCGCAAGAAAGACATTATTGAATGGGTAACCTACAACTGGAAAGAGTTGATACACCACAACCTGATATGCACAGGCACCACCGGGAAACTCATTGAAGAGGCGATATCGGAAAAATGCAACGAATTTGGTGCAGTTCCCCCAACAATAACACGACTGAAGTCGGGTCCTCTTGGAGGAGATCAGCAGTTAGGAGCATTAATCTCAGAGGGAAGCGTAGACATGTTGATATTTTTCTGGGATCCCATGCAACCCCAGCCTCACGATGTGGATGTAAAAGCTTTGCTGCGAATTGCAGTCCTATACAACATCCCAACAGCATCCAATCGTTCTACTGCTGACTTTATGGTTTCATCCTGTTTATTTCATGAAGATTACATACCCCGTTTAAAGAATTATGAAAGCTACATCAAACGCGATGTAAACCTGATTTAATCAGGCATTCTCCAATTGGGGCCAATAGATACTTATACAGCAACTCCCTCCCTGGAAATAATTACAATTTCGCATCAAAAAAATATCGGGTAAATACGGTTAATTAAAATCAAAAAGCAGGTCAACCTGCAGGCCTTCATTTCGCAGCTTCTTTTTTTCATTTCGCCTGAACACATACACCACACCATACTCCTGCGCCCTTTGTCGTTTGTGCTTTGGTGGCAGGTTATCCATCGATTCTTCAACTTCCGTCCACATCCGGCTTATAAAATCATTGGTAATCTTCCGCAACCGCAGCAGTTTATCGTGCGACCTAAGGGAGTTGCGCTTCAGGTTGGCCTGAAAAACAGCAGCTTCATGAAAATCCTCAACCTTGGCTTTAACCACTGCAACAGAAGGATTATAAACCGGGCTTCCCCCTCTTTGCATCCGCTTCTGTTCTCCCTGAATCAGCTTTCGGCCCCAATCCAAAATTTCTTGCTCCGAATTTAACGGAGGAACTTTTCCATTACAATTCTGCAAACCATAAAACACAAGTACATCATTTTTCAGTTCTTCCCGTTCGACTGTCATAAACAGAACCTGTATGAAATGGGATACATAAAGTTTTGCCTTCTCATATGCTGACTTATAAGCCGAATTTTTCTCTGATTCAATTTTCAAATCAAACTCATGATGCTTTAAATGATTTTCAAAATTTGTTTTAATGTTGTTTAATTCGAACAGGGTTTCTTTCGAAATGGCAAGCTTATCAGCATCGCGGCCGGCAATGAAATTCAGAGCCGCTTCCAATGCACGAAGCCGCGCCTTATCAGTAGTAGGTAATCGACGGTACGGCATAGGCTCTTTCTTTTGCATTCATGCGAATTTACGTTATTTAATTGTTGGTACCCACATGAATCCTGAATAATTTATACACAAAATACTGTGGATAATACAGGTCACCTGACAAGATGCAAGGCAGCTCAACAGATAAAAACATTTAATGCTGTTTACTTTTTCTTTATTTTTACCGCAAATAAATGAACGATGGATTTAGTTTTTGCAACGAACAATCAGCATAAGCTGGAAGAATTACAGGAAATTCTCGGCAGCAGATTCACCCTGCTCAGCCTGAAGGATGTAGGCATAAGCGAGGAGATACCCGAAGATCAACCGACTCTTGAAGGAAATGCCCGTCAGAAAGCTTACTATATATTTGAAAAATGCGGGCTCCCATGTTTTGCCGACGATACAGGGCTTGAAATAGAAGCACTCAACAATGAACCAGGGGTATATTCTGCCAGATATGCAGGGGAAATGAGGGATTCGCAGGCTAATATGGATAAAGTTTTGAGCAATCTTGAAAAAATAAATAACCGAAAAGCACGTTTCAGAACAGTAATCTGTTTGTTAATGAACGACGTTGAAAAACATTTTGAAGGAGCTGCAGAAGGTGTAATTACAAGGGAAAAAAGAGGAAACTCAGGTTTCGGATACGACCCGATTTTTATACCTGACGGATTTAAAAAAACATTTGCAGAAATGACCCTTCAGGAAAAGAACAGGATTAGCCACCGTTCGCGTGCAGTTCAAAAGCTTGTTGATTATTTACACCAATCAGATAATATGTAATTCACATGCAAAAATTCCTGATATCTGTTTTATTTTTATTTCTTGTTTTGGAAGGGTGGACTCAACCGGAGCATCTTAAATGGCAGGAACACCTGTCATTTGCAAATGCAAAAAAAGTGGCTGTGTCGGAAAACAGAGTCTTTTGTGCCACCGAAGGAGGCTTGTTTTATTTCAGCCGGGCTGATAACAGCCTGAATAAAATGACCCGGATAAATGGATTAAGCGATTTTGGGATCAGAACTATTGAATGGAGTGAAAAACATCAGATGTTGATTGTGGCCTATAACAACAGCAATATTGACCTGATAAACAATAATACTGTTACAAATCTTTCTGACATTAAAAGAAAGCAAATGACCGGTGATATGAATATCTACAATATCACTGTATCAGATGACGAAGCATTCTTGTCGTGTGGCTTTGGAGTCGTGGTGGTTAATCTTGCAAGAAGGGAAATTAAAGATACCTGGATCATTGGCCCCGATGGCAGTTCTATAAAGGTAAACGATGTGGCAGTTTTCGGTTCTGATATTTATGCAGCAACAAACAATGGATTGTACAAAGCAGATTATGGCAGTTCCAATCTGGCTGACTATCGCAACTGGATTACGGTTTCTGACATGCCCCAGTCCGGCAGGAAATTTAATCACCTGATGGTTCATGCAGGCAGTCTGATAGCCAATTATACACCCGATCAATATAATGAGGATGCCATGTACCGGCTTACGGACGCTGGCTGGATTCCTTACCTGCCAGGCATTAAATTCGTAAACGATGCACAATCAGCAGGCAATTACCTTACAATTGCCAGCCGTGAGGAATTTTTCATTGTTGATGAAAATCATAATATTCTGGGAAAGGTGAATGCCTATCCTATTACCGGAGAATATGCAACCCCAGTTGCTCCAATGAGCGTTTCAACCGACAGCCAAGGCACCATATGGGTGGCAGACTACCTTTATGGCCTGGTACGCATTGCAGGCCAGCAAGCCGAGTCATTCATCCCCAAAGGGCCTTCCGACAACATGGTATTCTCCTTATTTATGCAGGACAATAACCTTTGGGTAACCCCAGGCGGCCGGACAGACTCCTGGTCAAATACCTGGCAAGCTCCACGGTTTCACAGATATCAGAATGATGAATGGAACACATTCAGCAACAAAAATATACCTTCAATGATAGGTTTTTTTGACATCGTTGATATTGCAACAAATCCAGCCAACCCCGACCACATTTTTGTGGCCAGCTGGGGTGGCGGGCTTCTTGAGTTTCTTAACGGTGAACTCCTCAACCGCTATAACAACCACAACAGCCCATTGCAGACAGCCCTTCCCCAACAACCCAATGATCCTTATGTAAGAATCGGAGGCATTGCATTCGACTCACAAAACAACCTCTGGATTACCAACTCCGATGTAGAAAAAAATCTTTTAAAACTTTCTCCTGCCGGTGACTGGGAAGCGCTTTCCATGTCGGAAATTACTTCAAGCAATATTGGAAAACTGATTGTGACAAATAATGACGACAAATGGATACAGGTTCCCCGGGGAAATGATGCCTATGTGGTAAATAAAGACGGCAAATTAAAAAAACGACTGTTTGTTACATCCTATTTCAACAACGGCCGCCAGGAAATAATCAACCGCATGAACGACGTATACAGCATGGTTGAAGATTTAGATGGCAATATCTGGGTTGGCACTTCAAAGGGAGTTGCAGTGTATAACAATCCCAGCAGAATCTGGGAACAGGGAACTCTATATGCCACTCAGCCAAGCCTTGATTTAAAGGACGGATTGTACCACCCGCTTCTTGAAACTGAAACCATTACAGCAATTGCAGTTGACGGTGCCAACCGCAAATGGATTGGCACCCGGAATTCAGGTGTTTACCTGGTTTCTGAGGCAGGAGATAAAGAAGTACTGCATTTTACCAATGAAAATTCCCCTTTACTGACAAACAACATTACCGCACTGGCAATAAATCAGAAATCAGGTGAAGTATTTATTGGCACAAGTGAGGGTTTAATTTCTTACAAGGGAGATGCAGTTGCAGGAAATGAAACTTACGCCAATGTGTATGTTTATCCAAATCCTGTAAGAGAAACCTGGAATGGCCCGGTAACAATTATGGGCCTTGTGGAAGACACCGACATTAAAATTACGGATATAACCGGCAACCTGGTTTACCAGGGAACTTCACTGGGTGGACAGGCTACCTGGAACGGACGAAACCTTAATGGCAACCGTGTGAAAACAGGGGTATACCTCATATTCTGTACCGACAAATACGGAGAAAAAACCCATATTGAAAAGCTGCTGTTTATTCATTGACAATTTTAATAATTCTGTTAAAGATGCTTGTCCGGGGCCAGGGAATCGTTCTTCATGGAATAAAATACAGCGACAACAGCCTTATTGTCACGGCTTATACAAAGGAATGGGGCCGCCAGGCTTATATGGTGAATATTTCCCGCTCCCGAAAATCACCCAACCGCATAGGGCTTTTGCAGCCGCTGTTTTTTCTGGATTTTGTAGCCTGGCAAAAAGAAACAAGAGAAGTTCAGCGGATTAAGGAATTAAAAACCCAGCCGGTATACCAGAGCATTCCCTTCAATGTGGTTAAATCCACTCAGGCTATTTTTCTTGCTGAAATGTTATACAAAACCCTGCGGGAACAGGAAAGCTCACCCGACATTTATGACTTTATACAAAATTCCCTGCTTTTTTATGATCTTGCTGAAGGTGCCAATGCAAATTTTCACCTTTGGTTTCTTTTCAGGCTGACCGGCTTTGTTGGGATTATGCCCGACATGGCCACAACAGGATTTCAGGGCTGGTTCGACATGAAAAAAGGTGCTGTTGTACCATTTGAACCCTCTCATCCTTTCTTCATAAACAAAGAAGCAACAGCGGGGCTTATACAACTTGCACAACTTAAATTGGACAAACTGCCACAGCTAAAACTTTCGGGTACCCTTCGGAATTGCCTTTCTGAAAAACTTGTCGAATATTATCAACTCCATTTTGAACACCTTGGAGAAATAAAATCTCTGAAAGTGCTGCATGATGTGTTTTCCTGAAATTACATTTTCAGGGAAGCTTTGGAAAAAATATGTTCCGGTATATCCTGGTTAAATTTAATATCAAGCACCTTAAACTCAGTGCCATCACCTTGTTTCAGCATATCTTTAAACAGGATAGTTTTGGGGAACCAGCGTCCTTCAACCTGAACCACATCACTCATTACCGAACGCTTCAGCAACTGGCCGCTTTTGGCATACAAATCCTCACGCAGAGGAATAAACCGTTCTGTATCGACCCAAAGCTTCCTGGAAGCATAAGCCGCATCATCCACTTTGGCAGTCAACTCAAGAATCCAGGTTTTGCGGCCCTCCATTTCCTCGCTGCCTTTAACCTCCGCATAGTATGTTTCCGTCAGCTTCCGGTCATCCATCATATCCTCATAAGAAAGATCGGATCCCATCACCGACTGGCGCAGCATGTGACCAGAGATCTGAATGGTACGATCTGTCGAGGGCGAATAAATCCACAACTGGTTTTGAATCTTCAGCATCTTGGTTCCCTGCTCACGTGCCGGAGAAAGATATTCGGTAAACGCCTGTTCATCTCCCACCGCATAGGTACGGGAAGTAATGGTTCGGCTGCTCCTTTTGCCATGAATGGTCATGGAGGATTCAAAAATCCTGTTATCCGACGACAGATTCTGATCGATTTTT
>OBJA01002000.1_pt1 | contig 12614 bp, 12 predicted proteins | sample 1519751 | NCBI WGS metagenome assembly OBJA01 (sample SAMEA3881238, study PRJEB22517) | soil metagenome | biome: lake sediment; feature: soda lake sediment; material: sediment, water from around vicinity | place: India | collected 2013-12-23 | depth 3 m
GGCATGCGGCGCGCCGATGCGGTGGTGCGCAGTCACCTGCTGTTTCAGCTGCGCACGTTCTGGCTGGGGGCACTTGCCGCCATGGGGGCGTTGCTGGGGTGGCAGCTGCTGGGGCTGGTCGGTGCACCCGCCTGGATGTCGTGGTCGCTTGGCTACGGCTTCTTCCTGCTGGCGTTGGTCTGGATGCTCGGGCGCTGTGGGGTGGGTGTTCGCCGCCTGATGTCCGGTTGCGCGCTCGAGGCGCCGCGCAGCTTGCTCTTTGGCAGTGGGCGCATCTAGCTCATGGCTTGCGCTCGAAGGGGGGCGTGCCCGCCCAGTCGGCAAGCCACAGTCCGCAACGAATCAGACCGTAGACGGCAAACGGTGCGACGAACATCAAGGCGATGCCCCAGTCGGTGGTGTTGATCAGCCAGATCAGGGGCAGCATCACCACCAGGGTCAGACCCAGACCGGCAAGGAGGGCGATCAGCGGACGAGTTGGCGTCATCGAAGTCTCCTGTCAGCTACCGGTGACCTGACGATAAATGCCCGGTAGCGCGTGTGAGAGGTGCTCGGGCCGGTGAATGATGGCGTAGCCGCCGCGCCCGAACAGATGGGACACATACTGATGTGCCTCGCTGTCGATGGTCACACCGAACACGCGTACTTCGTCGCGGCGCGCGTCGAGAATGGCGCGGCGGGTGTCCTCGATGGCGTAGCGCCCTTCGTAGTAGTCGGTATCATTGGGCTTGCCATCGGTGAGCAGCAGCAGCAGGCGATGACGATTGGGGCGTTTTGCCAGTTCGGCACCGACGTGCCGGATGGCCGGGCCCATGCGGGTGTAGTGACCGGGCTTGAGCGCGGCGATGCGGCGCCCGACCCGCTCATTCATGGTTTCGTCGAAGCTCTTGAGGGTATTGACCCACACCTTGTTGCGACGGTGCGAGGTGAAGCAGTGGATGGCGTAATCGTCTCCGCAGCCGGCCAGACCGTGGCCGAGCACCAGCAGTGCCTCCTTCTCGACGTCGAGGATGCGCCGGTCTTCCAGCCAGGCATCCGTAGACAGCGAGACGTCGATCAGTATGGATACGGCTAGATCGCGTGCCTGTTCTCGCGTGGCGAGATAGCACCGGTCACTGCCCTGGCCAGTGGCGGCCAGATCACAGCGGCTGCGGATCACGGCGTCCATGTCGAGGTCGGAACCATCGATCTGGCCGCGCAGTGTCTCGCGCCGGGGGCGCAAGGCTTCGAACTCGCGTCGCACGCGGCGGATGCGGCGGCGCGTGGCGTCGTCCGGCGTCCAGTGCTCTCCTTCCTCGCTCTGTACGGCGGTGAGTACCTGGCAGTGGTCGGGCAGGTAGCACTGCTTGCGGTGGTTCCATTCGGGATACAGCCGTGCGCCCTTGAGGCGGTTGCCGGTGGCTTCGTCGGTCGCGAGGTCGAGGTCCATTCTCATGCGCGTTGCCGCGCGCTGCTTGTGCGGACTGAGGACAACTTCTTCGATTTCCTCCGCGGCGCGGCGCGCTTCCTCGTCGTCGTTGTCCTCGACCACGCGGTTGAGGTTGACCATCTCGGTCCACGACAGCATTTTCTCGAAGCGGTTGGCGACCAGCGGGTCGTCGCGCTCGGTCTGGTCCTGGCGCTTGCGCTCGGCCTTGCGTTTGCCAGCACTGGCCTGTGCGCTGCGGGTCTCGCCGTCGGGGGGTTCGCTGTCGCGCTGACTTGCGGCAGCGCGTGTGAGCGTGACCACTGCGCCCCACAGCGGCACCGGCAACGGCGGGCGGTAGTCCCGTGGTGCGGTAAAGGTGTCGAGCGGCTGTTTTGGGTTCAGCACCGCTGCGAACAGGCGGCGTGCGATCTCTTCTTCGGGGGGAGCGCCGCCGAGCAGCCCGAGGATGACGTCTTCAAGCGCGCGCTCGACCGGGGGCAGGTGCGTGCGCCGTGGCCGCACGGCCCGCAGCGCGGAGCACAGCTCGCCGTAGCGGGCATCGAGGCCGGGCAGGCGGTGACGGATCTCGGTCGCCGCACGCACGGCTTCGCGCAGTTGCGCGAGGTCGTCGCGCAAGGGGTCACCTGAGCCCGGAACGCGACGCGCTACGGCGAGATAGGCCGTGAGCCAGAAGTACAGGTCACGGTTGTGTCGCGCGTCGGGGAACAGCTCGATGCGTAGCGGCAACAGCAGATTCTCGTCGTCAAGGCGGGCCTGGTCGATGGCCTCGTCGTCGAAACCGAGACGCTGGCGCAAGCTCAGGCGGTGGCCGGAGCTGCGCGCGATGATGGCGCCGACCTCGATGCCGGATTCGCCCCCCGAGGCACGGAAGAATACCCCCAGCGTCGACCGTATGGTCTCGAGTTCGATACCCGCGGAGGAGTGCCGCACATAGCTTGCGGCCGACGAGGCCCAGCGGTGCCATTTTCGCCCGACCAATTCCTCGAGTTCGAGAAACTGCAACATGTCGCGTCCTCTCAGCCGAAACTTGCGAGAATCGCCTCGCGCAGCCCATGCTTGACGTCATCGTCGTCCGACAGGGGCTCGACGATGGCCGCCTGCGCAGCCTCGAGCAGCGGCATGCCAGCAGCGATGAGGCTTGCGCAGTAGATCAGGAGGCGAGTCGAGACCCCTTCCTCCAGATCCTGCCCCTTGAGTCTCCGCAGGCGCCCGGCCAGACTGACCAGTGCGGCGCAGCGCTCTGGTGCCAGCCCGCTCTCGCGCGCGATCACGTCGGCTTCGACATCGGCAGGCGGAAAATCGAATGCGATCGCAAGAAAGCGCTGGCGGGTGCTGGGTTTGAGACTCTTGAGGATGTGCTGGTAACCCGGGTTGTAGGACACTACCAGCATGAACCCGGGCGGCGCCTGCAGCAGTTCGCCGGTGCGTTCGAGCGGCAGCAGGCGGCGGTCGTCGGTGTACCACCGTGACGTCCTTGCGCGCCTCGACCACCTCGTCGAGGTAGCAGATGCCGCCCTCGCGCACGGCGCGCGTGAGCGGTCCGTCCACCCAGCGTGTTTCGCCACCCTGCAGCAGGTAGCGACCGGTCAGATCGGCGGCGGTGAGGTCGTCATGGCAGGCCACCGTATACAGTGGCTTGCCCAGGCGTGCGGCCATGTGCTGCACGAAGCGGGTCTTGCCGCATCCGGTCGGACCCTTGATGAGCAGCGGCAGGCCCTGCTCGAAGGCGTGTTCGAACAGCCTGCATTCGTTGCCGACCGGCGCGTAGAACGGTGGTTCGTTTGTCCGCTCGGACTGGCGGGGGGGGTGGGTGACGTGCATGCTTGTCTTCCGGAGAACGCCGGAGCGCGGGGCTCCGGCGTGACAGCTCATTTTCCGCCGCTGATTGCGGCCGATTCAGCGTTCATGTAGGCCGGCCGCTCCTCGCGCACCGGTCCGAACACGGCATAGATGAACATCAACGCAGCGATGCCGACCGCGATGCCGGTACCGAAGCGCATGATGTAGAACAGCCCGAGCTGGTCCTGCACTTCCATGAAATTCATGCCCATGACGCGCTGCAGATGGGTCTGTACCACGCCGGCGAAGGTCAGCGTGAAGGTCATGAACCACATGGCGCCGGTCATGATCCAGAATGCCCACATGTTGAGCACCTGGTTGTAAGGCTGCGCGCGACGCATCTGCGGCATGGCATAGGTGATGATGCCGAGGACCAGCATCACGTAGGCGCCGTAGAACGCGAGGTGGCCGTGGGCGGCGGTGATCTGCGTGCCGTGGGTGTAGTAGTTGATGAACGACAGGGTATGCATGAATCCCCACACGCCTGCGCCAAAGAAGGCGGTCGCCGCGCAGCCCAGGGTCCACAGCATGGCGGCCTGGTTGGGATGGTTGCGCTTGCCCTTCCAGAACATGTAGAAGGCAAACACCACCATGGCAAAGAAGGGGATGACTTCCAGCGTCGAGAAGATGCTGCCGATGGGCTGCCAGTAGCCTGGAGTGCCGATCCAGTAGTAGTGGTGGCCGGTGCCGAGCAGACCCGAGAACAGGGCCAGGCCGACGATGACGTAGAGCCATTTCTCGATGATCTCGCGGTCGACGCCGGTCATCTTGATCAGCAGGTAGGCGAGCAGCGAGGCCATGATCAGCTCCCAAACGCCTTCGACCCAGATGTGCACGATCCACCACCAGTAGAGCTTGTCGAGCGCGAGGTTGTCCGGGTTGTAGAACGCGAACAACCAGAACACCGCGGCCAGCCACAGACCGAGCATCAACACCAGGTTGATCGCGGTGCGCCGTCCGCGCGCGAGCGTGACGCTGGTGTTGAAGAGGAACATCAGGAACGAGACTGTGATGAAGATCTTCGCCCACAGCGGCTGCTCGAGGTAATGGCGTCCCTCGTGGATGCCGAACTGATAGCCGATCAGCGAACCGGCACCGGCCACGGCGAAGATCGCGAGCTGGATGTAGGCGAGCTTCGGGCTGTAGATCTCCTGCTCCGCCTCTTCGGGCATCAGGTAATAGGTACAGCCCATGAATCCGATCAGCAGCCAGACGATGAGCAGGTTGGTGTGACTGGTGCGGCTGATGTTGAAGGGCATCGCCTCGGCAAGAAAGTTGGGCCATACATAAGCCGCCGCGGCGAACAGGCCGAAGACGATCTGCAGGGCGAACAAGGCCATTGCGAGCGCGAAGAAGGGATAGGCCACCTTCTGGGTTTCATATTTCATGACTCGGGACTCCCGTGAATGCTTGTAAGGAAAACGCGACGACGGGTGGGCTCAGCCAGCAACGTTGGGTGGCCAGTTGCGGGTGTCGATGTTGTCGGTCCATTCGAAGAAATCAATCAGGGCCTCCATCTCCTCGTCGCTGATCTCGAAGTAGGGCATCTGGCGCCGTCCCGGAACGCCGAGCGGCTGAATCCGCATCCAGGTGGCCAGCGCGGTGCGGGCCGCCTCGGGATTGTCACGACCGCCGTAACGGGTCCAGACATTGCCGAGCTCGGGTGCGAAGTAGGAGCCTTCACCGAGAATGGTGTGGCAGTTGATGCAGTTGTGCTTTTCCCAGACTTCCTTGCCGTGCCGCACCGAATCAGTCAGCGGCTGGGTGGAGGTATTGACGATGTAATAATGGGAATGGACGGTGAGTCCCGCGAAAATCAGAAAGAAGAACAGCGAGCCGCCGTAAAAGATGTTGCGGGCGGCCGCCTTGGTCAGGCCTTCGTTCATGGGCGTTCTCCGGCAAGGACAGTCGGAATCGTGCCAAGGTGTCGGCACGGCGTTGAGGTAACGCCCAAGTTAACCGCATCGTGAGGGCACGTACTTGATGTCGGTCAATTCCGGAAAATGCCTGAGGCATCGATCGGGGTTGTGAGTCGGGTTTTATTTCCCTATTGTTGACAATGGTTTATGGTCTGGCTGCGACATGGAAAGAGTTCTGGGTAAAAAAATCCCGCTCCTCGTGGCGGAGGAGCGGGCCTGGTGAATGGCATCGCAAGGCGGTGCCGGGGCGATGTCAGTCGCCCGAATATTCCAGTGAGGAGTGGTGCAAGACGATACGGATTGCCGCGGCGTCGTCCTTGACGAAGCCCCAGGTTTTGTCGACCGAGGTCGTGTTGCCATCGCCGTCGGTGAAATGCACCTTGCCCATGGTCATGGCGGTGTTGCCGGTAATGAAGATCGCGGCGGTTTCGGGTGCGCATTCGGTCCAGCCCTTGAGCGCGAAGCCGCTGTCGCCGGCGAACTCGGCATCCCCACCGACGAAGTAGGAAAGCGCCCCGGCGCGGGTGGTACGGAAGGTCTGGGGGTTGGTGGTCAGCGTGGGCTTGAACAGCACGGTGCCCAGCTGGTAGCCGTAGCCCGCGTCGATGACCTGTTCGGCCAGCGCGGTGGCGGCCTCGCGACCGCTGTCACGGTAGGTGGTGCTGATCTCGACCAGGGCATTGCACCAGGCATCCTGCGCCGCGCGAACCTCGGCTTCGGTGATCGAATGGCTGACGACGACCTGTGCGCTGAGCGGGGCGGAGATGGCAAGAAAGGCGCCAACGAGGGCGAGGCGTGCGGGTTTCATGTAAGGCTTGCTCCTTTGTAATGATGAATCGATGCGCTGGATAGATGAAAAAATGATGTGTTGGTTCCGCGCGGCGAGGCTACTCGCACTCTTTCGCCTGCCGAACCCGCTTCTTGATGCGGCTGAGGGCAACGGGGGTGACCCGGATGTATTCCGCGATGTCCTTGTGCGCCAGACGTTCGGCGAGTTGCCGGCGTTCTTCGATAAAGCGCACGTAGCGTTCTTCCGGGGATAGCGTGAGCAACTCCCGCTCCCGGGTTTCCTTGCGAAAACCGTAGATCTCGAATGCGCGTCGCAGGACTTGCTGCCAGACCGGATGTGCGTCGGCGAGCTGGAGCAGTTCCTTGTACGGCAAGCGTTCGACGGTCGAGTCCGAAACGGCGTACGCCGAAAAGCTGGTGCGACCAGGCGGTTCGAGGGCCGTCAGGCTGGCGAAGAATCGACCCTCCTCGGCAAACGCCTTGATCCAGGCCTTGCCATCCGCGGTTTCATATACCAGCTTGATGATTCCGTGGCGTACGAAGTACACATAGGGGTGCGGTTCGTCGTGCCTGAACAGGCAGTCGCCGGAACCCGGTCTTGATACCTGAAGCGCGGCGGTGATTGTCCGCCAGGCGGGCAATTCCCCGGCGCCCAGTTGTTCCAGTATCGACTTTGCCATCAATGGCTCGGCGTTGTCCGTCACGGTCAGATAACCCAGGTTAATGACGTGGTGCGGCGGATACGGCATCGTGGCGCGACATCTTCCACGGATCGAGATATGTCCATGCACACGCTGCTTCTGCCCCCGTTCGTCATGTTGTTCACCGTCGTCGTCATGATACTGCTGAACCAGTATGCACCGCTGCTGCGGCTCTGGGAAACGCATGTCTGTTGGATCGGGATACCGTTGATCATTCTCGGGCTGGCGATTGCCCAGTGGCATGCGCGTCACTTCAGGAGAGTGGGGACGAACATCAACACCTTCAGGGATCCCGACATTCTCACGACGGGTGGGCTCTTTCGTTTTTCCCGCAATCCGATGTACCTGGGCTTCCTCATCACCTTGAGCGGGGTCTCGGTCGTGCTGGGTTCGGCGGCGCCGGCGCTCGCGGTACTGGGCTTTGGTCTTCTCACCAACTACTGGTACATCCCGATCGAGGAGCGTGCCATGCTGCGCAAGTTTGGTGACGAGTACCTTGCCTACAAGCGCAAGGTCCGCCGCTGGCTCTGAAACTTCGCCGGCTGCGTGCCCGCGACAGCTGGAGTTCGGCGGTCTGCACGCCTCAGTGTCGCATTGCTCGAGCGACGATGAAGGGCCGGGAGTCGTTCTTCCCGGAGCCATGGCGTGCGGTTTCCAGTATTTCGAAGCCGGCCGCCTCGATTGCAGTCTCGAGTGACCTGGCGGAGAACTCGGTTACGCTGGGGGCCAGCCCGACGAGGCGCATCGCGGGAACAAGCCACCGAATCAACACGTTCATGTCACCGATGCAGGGTGTCTTGGAGATGAAGAGGCCACCTGGTGCGAGGAGTCCGCGGATCTGATGTAGCACGGAGGGCAGATCTCCAGCGAGGTGGAGATAATTGAAGCCGATCACGACATCGTAGCGAGCACTGTCGTGCGCAATCGTGCCGGCGGTCGCCTGACGAAAGCTCAGGTCACCGCCAAGCCCTTCTTCCCTGGCCCGGGCGAGGTTCTCCTGCGCGATCGCGATCATTTTCGTCGAGATGTCGGTGGCGAGATAGGTCTTGGCTGCGTTGGCGAGACGCAGGGCGGCCGTGCCGGTGCCGCAACCCAGTTCCAGCACCTGTGCGCTCGGCGTGATGAGGCTGTGCGTGCGTGCCAGCGTCCTTTCGAATCCGGCTTCGTCACCGATGCGCGCAGCCGCGTACTTGCGGGCGGCTCTGTCCCAGAATCGCGCATCCTTTCCGGTGAACGGATCTTCTTGACTCATCCTCGTGCTCCTCACGTTCGCAAGCGGAAGGGGGAGGCCGCAACGCGCCGTATCGTTCCCGTCATTCGGGTTCCTTGATTCAGGCGCGGTACGCAGGTACCACGATGAATGCCGTCGCGATCGCAGCATCCGAGTGTAGCGGTAAATCGAACACAATGTGGTTGCGACGGCGGATTCATCCCGATGGTCCTGGTCATCTGCTGGGCGTGCGCCAGGATTGAGCAACCGGCCAGCGGTCCGGGGCCGGGGTCCAGCTGTCATCGGCTTCACGCCCCATCATGGCCGCTGCCGCGCCCCCCAGGTTCAGCTTCAAGTGTCTGTTTGCCGCCGCGGCGCCGCTGTCCGCTGCCTCGGCTGAGAGTGCGAAGTCACGGAAAGTGTCCCAATTCGCCGCGAATCGGGCCACCATTCGCTGGGCCAGGTCATAGGAGAGCTCACTGCCATCGTCGGAGTGATGAAAAGACTCGCCCGACCAGAATGCCTGAATCCGGGACGCGTTCCAGTACTGGAGGTGCTTCTCCTGCATCTCCTGCGGGGAGCGCAGGGTGCCGTGGCCCGGGGCGAGACGGTGTTCCGTATTCACGGCCAGCCCTTCGTTCAACCACAGCGGGATCGGCAGGTGGCCCAGACAGGCGTGCGTCATCTCATGGGCGATGACCGGTTCGATCTGTCGAAGGTCGGCCTTCATGGTCACGAAGTGACCGCAGCCGTCATGAATGTACATGCCGCTGCTGCCGGCGAAGCTTCCCTCCGGATAGTAGTGCGCAACGTAGCGGTAGTAGCGCTCGTCGTCGTCGAAGACGATCAGAATGTCCTTTCCCCAGGCCGGCGCTTCGGCAATGCCGGCCAGCACGTGTTCGATGCGGCGCAGCGTCTTGCTCATGTATGCGAGCGTTGCGTGGGCGAGCCTGGGTTCGAGGCTGGAAAGCAGCAGAGCGTCGCCTTGCCGCAGCAATGAGAAGTCTTCGCCGAGAACCGGTCGCAGGTGTTGCAGCCAGGCCACTTCGGCGCTTGTCCATGCGCGCGCCTGGGCTTCGTGCGAATCGATCGTCTCCAGCCAGTTGGCGAATGCCGACCAGTCCAGATACGGGAATCCCTCGGCGCGGACAAGATGCGCTGCAAGCGGAAAGGGATCGACACCCGCTTCGAGAAGCTCGGCGGGGGGAGGCGCGTCGAGCACGGTGGGGCCTTCCGTTCCGGTCGTCTTCGATGACGAAGGGAGCAGGGCACGTAGAAGCTTGAACATGGGCCTACCCGTTTCCAGTGTAGATGATGGAAAACAGCAGAAGCGCCATGGCGAAACCCACCAGCGCCACGAACTCCCTGTTGTGTGGATTCGAGCTTCCGGGTGGATAGCGGCCCACGGTAAGGATGCGAAGTGTCAGCCAGCCCGGCCAGTAGAACAGTCCCACGAAGAGGATCTCGACGAACACGCGTATGACGACGCGGACGAAAACTTCGGCGATTGCATCGAGCGCCATCTCTGGTCACGTTCCCGGTTCATGACGGAGTCAGGGTGCTGGGGCCGTTCTCATCCGCCATCACCGTCGGTCGGCGAGAACGAGAACAGGCCCGGAAGCGATGAACTCCGATTCTCTATGAAAAAAGGATAATGACGATTGCGATACTTTGCAAGTCGGGTCCAACGGCGTCGAGTTCGGCTGTCCAGCCGCTCAGCCGCGAGCAGCCGAGGAGGGAGGGGTTTGCGCTGGAGACGATGACCTGACGGCGATTCGCGCCGGGCATGGGCGCCCGGCGCGAATCAATCGCATCCGGCTTACAGCAGGACCCGCTCGATGCCGCCGTTGTTGGCGCGTTGGACGTAGTCCGGCATCCACTGCTCGCCGAGCACGTGCTTGGCGATTTCGACGACGATGTAGTCGGCCTCGACCTTGCCGTCGTCGGCGTAGCGCGACAGGCCTTGCAGGCAGCTCGGGCACGAGGTGAGTACCTTCACCGGCGCGGCCGGGGCGTCCTGACGCAGGGCGGCTGCGCCTTTTTCGATCTCTTCCTGCTTGCGGAAGCGCACCTGGGTGGAGATGTCGGCGCGTGAGGCGGCCAGCGTGCCGGATTCGCCGCAACAGCGGTCGTTGAGGTCGACGCGCGTGCCCATCAGCTCGTTGGCGACCTGGATGCCCTGGTATTGCTTCATCGGCGTGTGGCAGGGCTCGTGGTACATGTAGCGGGTGCCTTCGATGCCTTCGAGGCGAACGCCCTTTTCCATCAGGTATTCGTGGATGTCGAGCAGGCGGCAGCCGGGGAAGATCTGCTCGAACTGGTACTTGAGCAGTTGATCCATGCAGGTGCCGCAGGACACGATCACGGTCTTGATGTCGAGGTAGTTCAGCGTGTTGGCGACGCGGTGGAACAGCACCCGGTTGTCGGTGGTGATCTGCTGGCCCTTGTCCTCGAAACCGGCCGAGGTCTGCGGGTAGCCGCAGCACAGGTAGCCCGGCGGCAGCACCGTGGTGGCGCCGACGTGGTAGAGCATCGCCTGGGTGGCGAGGCCGACCTGGCTGAACAGGCGCTCCGAGCCGCAGCCCGGGAAGTAGAACACCGATTCGGAGTCGTCCGCGCGCACCTTGGGGTCGCGGATCACCGGGATGACCTTGTCGTCCTCGATGTCGAGCAGGGCACGGCTGGTGCGCTTGGGCAGATTGCCCGGCATCGGCTTGTTGATGAAGTGGATGACCTGGGCGCGCACGGTGGGCGCCACCAGCGGCGCCTTGCCGACGGTGGCCGGGGGTGTCCGGGTCTGCGGCTGGATCAGCCCCAGTGACTTGCCGATGCGATGCCCCAGGCGCTGCGCCTTGTAGCCCCACTCGATCATGCCCTTGCGGATCAGCTTGATGGTGGCCGGATCCTTGGCGGTGAGGAAGGCCATCGCCGCCTTGGTGCCCGGGTTGAACGACTTCTTGCCCTGCTTGCGCAGCAGGTTGCGCATCTTGATCGACACGTCGCCGAAGTCGATGTCCACCGGACAGGGCTTCTCGCACTTGTGGCACACGGTGCAGTGCTCGGCCACGTCCTCGAACTCGGCCCAGTGCGCCAGCGAGACACCGCGCCGCGTCTGCTCCTCGTAGAGCATGGCCTCGACCAGCAGCGAGGTGCTGAGGATCTTGTTGCGCGGGCTGTAGAGCAGATTGGCGCGCGGCACGTGGGTGGAGCATACCGGCTTGCACTTGCCGCAGCGCAGGCAGTCCTTGATGTCGTGCGCGATCTCGCCGATCTCGGTCTGTTCCATGATCAGCGATTCATGCCCCATCAGGTTGAAGCTGGGGGTGTAGGCGTTGTCGAGGTTGCCGCGGCTCTTGCCGTGGCCTTCGCGCAGCAGCTTGCCGCGGTTGAAGCGGCCTTCCGGGTCGACCTTGCGCTTGTAGTCCCAGAAGCTGGCCATCTCCTCGTCGGTGAGGTAGTCGAGCTTGGTCAGGCCGATGCCGTGTTCGCCCGAGATCACGCCGTCGAGCGAGCGCGCCAGCGCCATGATGCGGTCCACGGTCTGGTTGGCCGTGGTCAGCATCTCGTAGTTGTCGGAGTTGACCGGGATGTTGGTGTGCACGTTGCCGTCGCCGGCGTGCATGTGCAGGGCGACGAACACCCGTCCGCGCAGGACGTCCTTGTGCACCTGGCGAATGCGTTCGAGCACCGGCGCAAAGACGACGCCGTCAAAGATCTTCTCGAGGCGCGGGCGCAGTTCGGCTTTCCACGAGATGCGCACCGAGAAGTCCTGCAGGCGGTGGAACAGCTTCGGGTGCTCGGCGCGATTGGTCAGTTCGCCGGCCTGAATGCCGTACTCTTCGAACTGGGCTTCGGCCTCGGCCAGCGGCGTGTCGAGGTGGTCGAGCAGCCACTGCCAGCGCCGCCGCACGAAGGTGACGTAGTCGAGCGCCGACTGGCGGCGGTCGCCGATGAGTTCGTCCTTGGACAGGTTGGCATCGCCCTGGTCGAGCGGAAGGTCTCCCTGCAGGAATTCGGCCAGCGCGTCGCACAGGGCGAGCTTGTTGCGCGTGGACAGTTCGATGTTGATGCGCTCGATGCCGTCGCAGTATTCACCCATGCGCGGCAACGGGATGACGACGTCCTCGTTGATCTTGAAGGCGTTGGTGTGACGCGAGATGGCGGCGGTGCGCGATCGGTCGAGCCAGAAGCGCTTGCGCTGCTCGGGGCTGACCGCGATGAAGCCTTCCGAGCCGCGCACGTTGGTCATGCGCACGACCTCGGAAGCGGCCTTCATGACGGCGTCCTCGTCATGGCCGACGATGTCGCCGATCAGCACCATCTTGGGTCGTCCGTGGCGTTTGGCCTTGGTGGTGTAGCCGACCGCATTGACGTAGCGTTCGTCGAGGTGCTCGAGGCCGGCCAGCTGCACCCCCGCGGCATGGCCCGCGCCGCCGGGTTTGAAGTAGTCGGTGATCTCGACGATGGCCGGCACCGCCTCGCGCACCTGGCCGAAGAACTCCAGGCACACGGTGCGCGTCACCGGCGGCATCTTGTGCAGCACCCAGCGCGCGGCGACGATGATGCCGTCCGTGCCTTCCTTCTGCACGCCGGGAACGCCGCCGAGAAACTTGTCAGTGACGTCCTTGCCGAGGCCGACCTTGCGGCAGCGGGCGCCCGGCATGCTCAGCACTTCTTCGCCGAGCAGTTTCTTGCCGCTGGCGTCGAAGCGCTTCAGGCGAAAGGCA
>OBJA01002001.1_pt1 | contig 12610 bp, 10 predicted proteins | sample 1519751 | NCBI WGS metagenome assembly OBJA01 (sample SAMEA3881238, study PRJEB22517) | soil metagenome | biome: lake sediment; feature: soda lake sediment; material: sediment, water from around vicinity | place: India | collected 2013-12-23 | depth 3 m
TTCCCACATTCACATGCGGCTTCACCCGCTCAAATTTACTCTTCGCCATTACGTCTGTTCCCTTTTATTAACACTTACATCAGCAACCTATTAAATCTGGCCAGCTTACCTGGTGCCCATGGCCAGGATTGAACTGGCGACCTCTCCCTTACCAAGGGAGTGCTCTACCACTGAGCTACATGGGCAAATAGAACGCCTTTTCACCGCGACGTGGAGCGGGTGAAGGGAATCGAACCCTCGTCGTAAGCTTGGAAGGCTTCTGCTCTACCATTGAGCTACACCCGCTTATACCCGACTACCTACTACCTACCTCATTGCCCAAGATAAACAGTCACACCATCCGCAGCAGCCAAACGCCAACGTTGGCACCTCGCGCATTTCTAATTTTAATTATCACAGCTGGTGGAGGGGGAAGGATTCGAACCTTCGAAGGCAGAGCCGTCAGATTTACAGTCTGATCCCTTTGACCGCTCGGGAACCCCTCCAAAATAGCAGGGCATTATGAACGTTTAGCCAGATCAAGTCAATGCCAATAAATTCCGCCTTTTGACCAAGCACATAATTAATTTCCACTATTATCGCAGAAGTCGCTAAAGCTTATTGCGCCAGGTCTGGTCGTCATGGTCGAACAAACGATTGGCCTCCACCGGTCCCCAACTGCCAGCGGGATAAGTTGGGATATATTCACGCTCTATCACCCAATGTTTCAGAATCGGATCGATTACTTGCCATGCCCATTCGACTTCATCAAAACGGATGAAAAGTGAACGATCGCCTTCAATGACATCGAGTAGCAATGCTTCATAAGCATCCAGTGATTGTTCATCAGTTTTAAGAAAACTTGCATTCATCTGCATCACCCGAGTATTCATATCGAGACCGGGTTGTTTAACATGAATTTCCATGTGCATCGACTCTTCAGGCTGAATCGAAAGCAACACCCAATTTGGCGCAATCCATTCTAATGGTGTTTCACGGAAAAGTTGTTGAGGAGGATGCTTGAAACGAATCGCGATCATCGAATTCTGTTTAGGCAGGCGCTTACCTGTGCGCAAATAAAACGGCACTCCTCTCCACCGCCAATTATCAATGTAGAATTTGACTGCAATAAAAGTTTCGGTAATCGAATCCCGTTCGACATTATCTTCCTGCTGATAACCTGCCACCACCTGCCCATCGATATTACCGTGAGTATATTGAGCACGCACAGCATGGGCATGTATCGCGCGCTTGGCAATGGGACGAATCGAACGCAGTACTTTGACCTTTTCGTCACGCAAAGCATCTGCCTCAAGAGCAGGTGGCGGCTCCATGGCAACTACGGTCAGCAATTGCATCAAATGATTCTGCAACATATCACGCAACGCACCAGCACGATCATAATACCCGGCACGTTTTTCAATACCACCCGATTCCGCTACCGTAATTTGTACATGATCAATGAAATTACGATTCCACAGTGGCTCGATTAATGTATTAGCAAACCGAAAAACAAGCAGATTCTGTACGGTTTCCTTGCCAAGAAAATGATCGATACGATAAATCTGCTCTTCATCAAAATGCTGATGTAATAAGCGATTCAGCACCTGTGCCGATTCAAGATCCTCTCCAAACGGTTTTTCAATCACTACACGGTTCATTCCGCGCGGCTCATTGAGTCCAGCAGCTTTGAGATTCCTGATCACCGCGACGAAATCAGCAGGCCTGATCGCAAGATAAAATACCGTGCGAGAACAGGCTGACCCAGGTGCCAGACCGGCAGCTAACGCACGATAGGATTCGATATCGGTGAGATCTCCCTGCTGATAGCGAAAACGTGCAAAAAAACGCTCCAACACTCCTTCCGGAAAAGATTGATCAATCTTATTCTTCAGTATTTCGCGCAGATGCTCGAGCCAATCGTCAGTTGTCCATTCGCGGCGCGAGAAGGCAACAATGGAAAAATTATCTGCCAGGCGATTAGCACTTTCCAACTCAAATAATGCAGGCAGCAACTTATTTGAGGCAAGATCTCCAGTCGCACCGAAAATAACAAACAGGCAGGGCAGCTTTTCAGTCTGGCTCATTTTTGCGTCGTTCATCACTCACCCTTTTTGATGTCATGGCCGCCAAAACCATGACGCATCTTGGCAAGCACTTTAGCTACATAATCATTTTTGCCCTGCGTGGTAAAACGCATCATCAGTGAAAGCATGATTACCGGAACAGGAATGCCCTGCTCAATGGAAGCAAGTGCCGTCCAGCGACCTTCACCCGAATCCGCTACAAAAGGAGCAATATCATCAAGCACCTGATCTTCAGCCAGAAAATCAGCAGACAAATCAAGTAACCACGAGCGCACCACGCTGCCGTGTCGCCATAATTCAGCAATCTCAGCAAGATCGAGATTGAACCCGGGTTTGTCTTTCATCAGTGCAAACCCCTCGGCAAAAGCTTGCATCATGCCGTACTCGATCCCGTTATGGATCATTTTCACATAATGCCCTGAACCAACCGGTCCGGTATGCAACCAACCAGTCGCTGGGGTCGGTGCCAATACTTCCAGATAAGGTTTCAAACGTACAGCCGCTGTATCTGATCCACCAAACATGATGCAGTAACCGTTTTCCAATCCCCATATTCCTCCCGAAACCCCGGCATCGGCAAATTCGATGCCCCGTTCTGCACAGCGTGCTGCACGTGGCATATCATCCTGATAATGGGCATTTGCACCATCCACGATCAGATCACCCGGTGACAGCAGTGCTAATAGTGTGGAAAGAGCCGTTTCAGTCACATCACCCGCCGGCAGCATCAGCCATATAATCCGTGGTTTTTCAAGCACAGTAACCAGATCGGCGTAATCGCGGCAAGGGACGTGCCCCGTTTCCTTCACCAATACCTCGGTTACATCAAAACTGCGGTTCATCACTGCAATTTTTTTACCTTGCCTGGCAAGGCGGCGCGCCATGTTACCCCCCATGCGCCCTAAACCCACTATACCGAATTCCATACTTTTCCCCTTCAATAGAGATGACCAGAAAGAAATCTGATCAATCAGGGATTCCGATGATCATTCCGGATGCAATCTCAGACCGGATTCACACTGGCAGCAAGTTCCACAGCCAGCTTTCCCAGCACTGCCGCATCATCGAGTCCGTCAAGAAAATACTGTGGAATCCCGGATAAACCGGTTTGTGCACCTGCAAGCGCCCCGGTCAGCATGGCACGCGCCTGGTTCTGCCCCCCACCATTGATCGCATGAAGGACGGCTGATTCAAAATCATCATGAAACCTTGCTGCCAGATAATAAGCAGCTGGTAACTGATGATAAATTGCACATGGCATCCCATAGACCATGGATACCTTCCATGCCGGCTCAATACGGATTTCAGAATCTACGGCTGCCGCAGCCATGTAAGAAGGTGTGAGCAACGCATCGGGGGAAGCAAAACGACCCGCACGCGGTGGATCCGGATCACCAAGGCGTGGTGGTTGCAGATCATTGCCAGTTACGGCATGGAACGGCAGGGCACCACTTTTTACAAGGCTCATGAGTTTTCCCGATAAACTAATATCAAGCACATGCCCCTGCACCAGCAAACCCAGCACCGCACCGTATGCAACGGTCATCGAAACGATTGTTTCATCTGTCTGAGTAAGCGTCGTATCAGCTGAAACCGCTGCAGCAAGCTGCCCCGGCTGGTATGCATAACGAACAGCGATTGCAAGTGTACGCTCTACCGCCTCGGTCGTATCCGCATGGCCGCCAGTCTGCCCCCAGGGCAGCTTTTGCTGCACACGCCGCCGCCACGTTTCACGAATCGACTGACTGGTATAGCCACCAGGACCATTGACCGGCGTACCATCCAGTAACGGGAACAGCTCTTCATCCATGCGACGGCAGAAATCTTCGGTATCGTAACCGCCACATTCAACCAGTGAACGAACCATCAGCTTCAAAATGAAACCAGACTGCGATAACTGCCCTGCTTTCAACCCGGCATGGTATCGATCTGGCTTGGGGTCGGTGTAACCGGTAATCCAGTCACCATAATCTCGACGAAGCTCGGAAAGATCATAGTACCAGTGCGGGCCCAATCCTAAAGCATCCCCGATGAATGCTCCCATGATGGCCCCTGCAGCACGGTCTTGTATATTTTTATCTGACATGAATAAATAACCTCCTGTTTTACACTCTGAAAAACAAATTCGGTAAACTCGGAGTACCATCGGAGCAAATTTGAAAACACCAAATCTTCCCGGCAATATCATCAGACACGATCAGTTATTTAGCTTTCATTCCACTGAATAACACCTCGGGTCCATTAGAAGGCTGGCAGACTTCAACAACTTTATGCCGCGATTGCTCACCGCGCTTCAACGTAATGTTTTTCCGGGGAACATTAAAGCGTTTCGCCAAAAATTCCATCAACGCACGATTCGCTTTTCCGTCTCTAGGAAGAGCTGCCAGTTTTATTTTCAGCTCTCCCCCGCAAATGCCAACTGCTTCAGTCTGTCTGGCACCTGGCTGAACGTAAAGTTTCAATACCAAGAGACTGCGATCGTTGCCAAAGCTATACCAGCTCATTAAAACATGTGAATGATCTGGCGCTGCAGATTCTCCACGACCATCATAAGTACCTGCAACAGAATAAAGGCAAATATCGGAGAAAGATCGAAGTTGGCTATGGGAGGAATATACCGGCGTATCGGCCCCAAAACAGGGCCGGTAAAACTTTCCAACACGGGTGCAAGTGGAGTATTTGGATTAATCCATGACAATACAGCCTGTACAATGATCGCAATTAGCAGGATATTGAGTGTCATGCTGGCAAGTTTAACCAGCGCCAGCAAAGCAAATGCGAACATACTACTTCCCGCACCGAAACCTCCCAGCAGATTGATGCTCACCAGGATGATAAATTGAGCGAGCCAAGCCAATACAAAGGTAGAAAGATCAAGACCTCGCCAACTGGGTATCACCCGGCGCGCCGGTCTGACAACAAAATCCGTTACTGCTACCAGAAATCTCGTAAACGGATGATAGTAAGGTACACGAGACCACTGCACATAAAATCTCAGTAACAGTGCCAGTGAAAACAGGCTAAGTAAGGTATCCAGCAAAAATATCATTATTTGATTGGGCATGGCTTTTCCGTTGAAAGTTATGGTTATTGCTGAATCATGGCCCGATTACAGGCTGGATTATGTACGTCCGAATATTTCGCCCATTTGTCGGGAACGATCACAGGCAGCATGCATAGCACGAATAAACGCACTTCTAATATCGGCCTGTTCCATGCTAAGTAAAGCTTGTTCAGTCGTTCCACCTTGCGAGGTCACTTTCATCCGCAATGTTGCAAGTGTGTCATTACTTTGTGCGGCAAGATGTGTGGCTCCCAGGAATGTCTGGATGGCAAGCTGTTTTGCTGTATCTGCTGTCAGCCCCAACTGTGTTCCGGCTTCCTGCATAGCCTCCAGAAAATAGAAAACATAAGCCGGGCCACTGCCAGATAAAGCCGTAACTGCATCCAGTTGTGTTTCTTCATCCACCCAGATTACTGTACCGATTGCCTCCAGAATCGTAGCGGCCTGTTCCTTCTGCCGTCTATCGACCAGAGGTAACGCATATAAACTGGTGATACCTTTTCCGATCAAAGCAGGTGTATTGGGCATGGCACGAATGATAAATTCATGCCGGTTCAGCCACTGGCTCAGATCACTTGTGCGAACTCCCGCTGCAATCGAAATAACAAGTTTATCCTGTAGAAATTGTGCAGCCTGATTAGCCACACCATGTAACTGCTGCGGCTTTACAGCAAGAATAACGATCTCACTGCCATGGGTTCCATCAGGTATCGATGCTGTGACCGTGACACCATACGCTTCGGCAAGTTGCTGTCGTCGCAGCGCATCGGTTTCCACGGCACAGATGTGTGAAGATACACTTCCATGATGTATCAGGCCGCCAATCATGGCGCCAGCCATGTTTCCACCACCAATAAAAGTAATTTTCATGAATGACTCTGATTTATATAAATAAATGGCAACAGCGAGACTGAACACACTTGGCTGATAGTGCGGTTACCGGAGATCACTTTTTGAATAGATTGATTATCACACTCAATACGATGCTCACAACAAGCATGGACGTGATAGGAATAAATATCTTGCTATGCCGGGTTTCAATTCGAATATCACCTGGCAACTTTCCAAACCAGTTAAGCAGCCAGGGCGCAAAGTGTAATACTGCACCAATAACAAGCAGTACAGCACCTCCTATCATCAACCAACGTGTAATCTGTTCCATTCAGCCAGCGAAAAAACTCAGAACATATTTCTGGAAATTATCAGACACCGATAATACGCAACAGTACCAGTTCATAACCAATCAGACAGGCATACCCGGTTGAGATCACATAAAGTAGATGTCGACACCGAAATCTGCCATAGATCTCCACTTCATGGTGGATGGTCAGAATAATTGCCGCCAGAGAGGTAAGCGCCAGTTTGAAATAAATGAATTTTTGCGTACTTTCTTCAATCAGCACTGCCATGAAATAGTTGAGTTCCGTACCACCATCAGACAAAATATCGATCGTCAGAAAAGCATCAGTTGCGCTGAATATTACGATGGCAAGACAACAAACTACCAAAGGCCAAGTATACTTATCGACATAAGCCGCACCTTTACCAGAACGTCTCCGAGTAATCCGCCGTCCCTGTTTAATCCCCAACTGGTAGGGACAAACAAAAGAAATTTCAGCTCGTCTTTCCTGTAATCGCTGATCTATCATCAATTGGCTCGCCATAACTCACTCTCCTTGGGGTATAAAACCCAATTCATTTTTCGGGGAACTGATCTGATGCTTTGCCTCATTTATACAAAACCAAGTGTAAAGCCACCCGTTCAGTAGCGCAACACGCCAATTAAAAACACGTATAGCGCAATCTTTTCGGATTGGGCTATAATGTTCGGCCCAAAAAGGCCAGGCTAATAATTGATAAGTAGATAATTCAGAATTTTTTACTGACTTCACTTAGTTTCTTTACTGCAAGTACAAACAGATATCATTAAAAATGAAACGTACCTACCAACCATCCGTCATCAGCAGAAAACGTACCCATGGATTTCGTATACGCATGAAAACACGCGGCGGCAGAGCAATTATTCGTGCGCGTCGGGCAAAAGGACGAACCAAGCTTAGCGTGTAATCATAATAAATAAGTCCGGGCCCGCTGTCTGGACTGTATTTTTTGGCAACCAGACAAATTTGCACGCTACCCAGGCAGTGCAGGCTGCGAAAGGCTGATGAGTTTCGCGCCGTGCTGCGTAACCGGATCGTGTTTGAAAGTCTCTCGCTACGATTGTATGTAAAGCCCGTCGATTTTAACCATGCGCGTATCGGTCTGATCGTGGCAAAAAGGATCGAACGAAAAGCTGTCAGGAGAAATCGTATCAAACGTCTGATCAGAGAAGCGTTCCGCAGGCACCGGCTAATGCTCAAGGATCTGGATTGTGTCATGCAGCTGCGGCATCCTGTTGAACTGTTAGATTCGACCCGTATCTACCAGGAAGCTGTAATGCTTTTCAACAAAGCGGCCAGACAATTATGAAGCAACTGATCATCGGTCTCATCAAACTCTACCGGTATAGTATCGGGCTCTTGATTCCGCCCTCTTGCAGATTTTATCCAACCTGTTCGAATTATATGCATGAAGCACTGATAAAACACGGTTTCATCAAGGGGTTATGGCTGGGTATGAAACGAATATTGCGCTGCCACCCATGGAATCAGGGGGGATATGATCCTGTCCCCTAGAAAGAGTGGATAATGCACTTCCACCAATTACCAGATTCATCAGTCATTTAATATTTTGTATTAAAACTTTCTGCTTTTCCGAGTCCCCAAAAAATGGACAATAAAAAAATCGTACTGCTTATCATTTTTTCGACATCACTACTGTTTTTATGGGATGCATGGATAAAGGAGCAGGAAAAGTTCAACAATCCTCCTACCATTACCCAGGCTGATCCTTCAACCGCACCGACACAATCCAAGAGTGACAACAGCCTCCCTGTTCCTGGCAGCGAACTGACATCATCCCAAACGGGCTCAGATGCGGATGGCATACCTGCAAGTGGTGATAATGTAGATTCAGTTACTCCACGCCTCCTACCGTCAGGAGAACAGATACGCGTCGTCACCGACAAGGTCATTGCAGAAATCGATACGATCGGGGGCGATTTACGGCGTCTGGAATTGCTGCAACAACCTTCATCAGAAGATAAAGATACACCTTATGCTCTGCTGTACAGCGAAGCTGCACGCACCTATATTGCACAATCCGGTCTGGTCGGAGAGGGTCTGCCCAACCATAAAACAACTTTCCAAGCAGAGTCGGATATACGCAGCTACGATCTGTCCGCGGGTGAGGATAAAATCGTTGTTCGCCTGCTGGCGCCCGAAGCTCAAGGTGTTCAGGTCGTCAAAACCTATACTTTCCATCGTGACAGTTATGTGATCGATGTCGGTTTTGAAGTGGAAAACAAAGGTGACACCACAGTTCGCCCGTTTGCCTACTTCCAGATGCTGCGTGATGGCAATCCACCACCCGCCAAGACCATGATGATCCCCACGTTCCTGGGAGCAGCCGTTTACACTGAAGAAGGTAAATATCAGAAAATTCCTTTTTCCGATCTGGACAAAAACAAGGCAGATTATCCAGCCAATGCGAACAATGGTTGGATCGCCATGCTGGAACATTATTTCCTGACCGCCTGGCTGCCACAACAGCAGACCCCACGCGAATTTTTTGCCAAACGGCAGAGTGACAATCTCTACAGTGCCGGGGTGATTGTACCCGCTGGTGTCATCGCGCCTGGTGAAACTGCAGCCACCACCATGCCATTTTATGCAGGCCCCGAAGAACAGGACAATCTGGAAGGACTGGCTCCCGGTTTGGATCTCACGGTTGATTACGGTTGGCTGACAATGATTGCCAAACCCTTATTCCGCCTGCTTTCGTTCTATCATTCATGGACGGACAATTGGGGAGTAGCAATTATCCTGTTGACCATGACCGTCAAACTTCTGTTCTTCCCGCTATCTGCGGCCGGCTATCGATCCATGGCCAAGTTGCGCCTGGTAACACCCAAACTGAAGCGTATTCAGGATCAATATAAAGGTGATCGGCAGCGTATGCACCAGGCCATGATGGAATTCTACCGAGAGGAAAAAATCAACCCGATGGGAGGATGTTTTCCTATACTGGTGCAAATTCCGGTTTTCATCGCTCTGTACTGGACAATTCTTGCAGCAGTAGAGCTGCGTTATGCTCCTTTGGCGCTCTGGATCGATGACTTATCCTCCCCAGATCCCCTCTACATGCTGCCGCTGCTGATGGGTATTTCCATGTTTGTGCAGACCAAGCTTAACCCGACGCCGACAGATCCGCTCCAGGCAAAAATAATGCAAATTATGCCTGTTGCCTTCAGCGCCATTTTCTTCTTCTTCCCGGCTGGGCTGGTTCTGTATTCGCTGGTCAATAATGTTCTGTCCATTGCACAGCAATGGAAGATTACAAAAATGTACGGGACTGCTCCCAGCAAGGACACGCCTGAACCACCCGTCAGTAAACAGGTAAACAGTTCAGAAAATCCTGAAACAGCTGCCGACAGTCCGGCTGAGAGCCCTAAACAACCCAAAGCATCGGCCAATAATCCCAGGAAAATGTACAAAAGAACGAGAAAGAAATAGATATTTATCGTTTTAATCGCTCTTTGTCTTTTTGGATCAAAAAGCCCTGCCCTCTCTGGTGACAAGTAATAACACCATCGCAGCAATTGCCACGCCACCCGGTCGTGGCGGTATAGGTATAGTCCGGATTTCCGGAACAAATCTGAAACCGCTTGCCCGGGAAATCCTGGGCAAGCTTCCCGATCCGCGCCATGCCGGGTTATTCAGCTTCTTTGACCAGAATAGTCAGATCATCGATCAGGGAATCGCACTTTACTTCCCTTCTCCCCATTCCTACACTGGCGAAGAAGTGCTGGAACTGCAGGGACACGGCGGCCCCGCCGTCATGAATCTATTATTGGATCGCTGCCTTCAATTGGGTGCCCGCCTAGCGGAACCGGGTGAATTTACGTTACGAGCCTTTCTCAACGATAAACTCGATCTCGCACAGGCAGAAGGCGTCGCTGATCTGATCACAGCCAGCACCGCCAATGCCGCGCGCTGTGCAGTACGCTCATTGCACGGAGAATTCTCATTAACGATTCACCAGCTCGTCAGTGCTCTGATCGATCTGCGTGTACTGGTCGAAGCAACACTCGATTTTCCGGAAGAAGAAATCGACTTTCTCCAGTCAGCCCATGCCGCAGAACAACTGGCGACGATCCGAGCCAAACTGGAACAGGTACTGGTTGCATCTCGCCAGGGCAATCTGCTGCAGGAAGGCATCAAAGTCGTACTGGTCGGTCAGCCCAACGTAGGCAAATCCAGCCTGCTCAACCGTCTTGCCGGAGACGAGGTTGCCATTGTCACTGATATTCCTGGTACGACAAGAGACACTGTCCGGCAATCAATCGAAATCGAAGGAATTCCACTGCACTTGATCGATACCGCAGGGCTGAGAGAAACCAGCGATATCGTTGAACAACACGGAATTGCCCGCACCTACGCTGCAATCGAACAGGCTGATCTGGTATTGTTACTGGTGGACAGCCGCCACGGTGTAACAGAAGAAGATCGCTCCGTGCTGACGCGCCTGCCGGAACGGTTGCCGGTACTGACCGTCCATAACAAAATCGATCTGTCAGCCCAGCCTCCCCGCCTGGAAGAAAACACATCCGGACCAACCATTTACCTTTCAGCCAGAAATGGGGAAGGAATGGAACTGCTACGGGCTGCCCTGCTCAAAACTGCCGGCTGGCAGGCCAACATTGCCGGAGAAGGCGCCTACATGGCTCGCCAGCGCCACCTGCAGGCATTGCTACAGGCAAAAGAACTCTTGGAAAGAGCAGCCGCCTGGCTGCATCGTGCAGATCAGCTGGAAATACTGGCCGAAGAATTACGCCTCGCGCAACAAGCCCTATCCTCCATCACTGGCGAATTTACCAGCGATGACCTACTGGGCGAGATTTTTTCCAGTTTTTGTATCGGAAAATAACAAGCCTTCCTGGCGGTATCGAAGTACTTCGAATCCGGATCAATCGGATAAGAAGCAGGAAAATTACAGGTATAAAGAAAAATAGAAATCAGGTCTGTGTGATAAGGTTAATGATAGCCACCGCCTCATTCAAACTGCATAAACCCACCATTCCATTGGTATGAAATCTATCGAACAGCAATTCTTCAACGACCTGGAAAAGAAGCTCTGGATCGCCGCCGACAAGCTGCGCTCCAACCTCGACGCCGCCGTGTACAAGCACGTCGTGCTCGGGCTGATCTTCCTCAAATATGTTTCTGATGCCTTCGAAGAACGGCAACGCGAACTGCGCGAACAGTTCACCAATCCGGATCATGACTACTACATGGACCCGGACGAGTACGGCGGCGCAGGCACCCAGGAGTACGAAGACAACATCGCCGCCGAGTTGGAAGTACGCGACTACTACACCGAGAAGAACGTGTTCTGGGTGCCTGTCGAAGCGCGCTGGCAAACCCTGCGTGACTGTGCGCAACTTCCGCCCAAGGCGGCTTTGCCCTGGATCAAGCCCGGCAAGGACGAGCCGGAGGAAATGCGCTCGGTTGGCTGGCTGATCGACAACGCCATGGAAGCCGTCGAGCGTGAGAACGCCCGCCTGAAGAACGTGCTCAACAAGGACTTCGCCCGCGTGCAGCTCGACTCCAGCAAGCTGGCCGGGCTGATCAGCCACTTCTCGGATACCGACTTCAGCGCCAAGGAGTACAAGGGCCAGCCGCTGGACCTGAAATCCAAGGATATCCTCGGCCACGTCTACGAATACTTCCTCGGCCAGTTCGCCCTGGCCGAGGGCAAGAAGGGCGGCCAGTACTACACGCCCAAGAGCATCGTCACCCTGATCGTGGAAATGCTCCAGCCTTTCAAAGGCCGCGTCTACGACCCGGCCATGGGCTCGGGCGGCTTCTTCGTGCAGAGCGAGGAGTTCATCGAGCAGCACGGCGGCAAGGCCGCCAACGGCAAGAGCGGGCAGATCAGCGTCTACGGGCAGGAGAGCAATCCCACCACCTGGCGGCTGGCCGCGATGAACATGGCTATCCGGGGCATCGACTTCAACTTCGGCAGTGGCCCGGCCGATACGCTTTTGAACGACCTGCATCCGGACCTGCGCGCCGACTTCGTCATGGCCAACCCGCCCTTCAACATGAAGGAATGGTGGAATGAAAAGCTGGCGGCCGATCCGCGCTGGATTGCCGGCACGCCACCGCAGGGCAACGCCAACTTTGCCTGGTTGCAACACATGCTCTGGCACCTGGCGCCCACCGGCAGCATGGCGTTGTTGCTGGCCAACGGCGCCATGAGTTCCAACACCAATAACGAAGGCGAGATCCGCAAGCGGCTGATTGAGGATGACTACGTGGAGTGTATGGTCGCGCTGCCTGGGCAGTTGTTCACCAACACCCAGATTCCCGCCTGCATC
>OBJA01002002.1_pt1 | contig 12609 bp, 8 predicted proteins | sample 1519751 | NCBI WGS metagenome assembly OBJA01 (sample SAMEA3881238, study PRJEB22517) | soil metagenome | biome: lake sediment; feature: soda lake sediment; material: sediment, water from around vicinity | place: India | collected 2013-12-23 | depth 3 m
GCCTCCACGGTCTTATCAAAGCCAGCGCCTCCACGGTCTTATCAAAGCCAGCGCCTCCACGGTCTTATCAGCGCAGCGCCCCCGCGGTATAAACAGCAGCACCATGGTCTTATATCAGTGCCCTCGCCTATAACTAAAACCTACTCAGCCCGAATCACCAGCTCGCCGCCCGCTTCATCCACCACAACAGCCGCGCCATCGGATATCTCTCCGCCGACCAGCATCCGCGACAGCCGCGTCTCAACAGCCTTCTGCAGATACCGCTTCACAGGCCGCGCCCCGTATATCGGCGTGTAGGACGCCTCGGCAATCAACCGCTTAGCCGCATCGGTCAGCCTGAGCACGATGCCGCGCTCGTCAAGCCGCCCTTGCAAAGCCACCACGGTCAAATCGATGATGCGCACGATGTCGTCCATCTTGAGTGGCCGGAACACCACGATATCGTCCACGCGGTTTAGAAACTCAGGCCGAAAATGCCGCGACAGCTCGCCTGTCACACGCTCGCGCACCTCTTCCTTGAGATTACCAGCCTCATCAATACCGGTCAGCAAATGCTCGCTGCCGATATTGCTCGTCATGATCACCACCGTGTTCTTAAAATCCACCGTGCGCCCCTGACTGTCGGTCAAGCGCCCGTCATCCAGCAGCTGCAAAAGCACATTGAACACATCATGATGCGCTTTTTCGATCTCATCGAACAGTATCACGCTGTACGGCCGTCTGCGTACAGCCTCGGTGAGCTGCCCGCCCTCGTCGTACCCGATGTACCCCGGCGGCGCGCCGATCAGCCGTGCCACGGCATGCTTCTCCATATACTCGGACATATCGATGCGCACCATGTTCTCTTCGCTGTCGAACAAAGCCTCGGATATCGCCCGCGCCAGCTCCGTCTTGCCCACGCCCGTTGGGCCTAAGAATATGAACGAACCGATGGGCCGCTTGGGGTCTTTGAGTCCGCTGCGCGCACGCAACACAGCCTCGCTGACTGCCGTTACAGCCTCGTCCTGACCCACCACACGCTTGTGCAGTATGTGCTCAAGGTTCAGCAGCTTGTCGCGTTCCTGCTCAATCAGCTTTTGTACCGGTATGCCCGTCCAGCGCGACACGATCTCGGCGATCTCCTCGTCGGTCACCTCTTCCTTGAGCAGCACGTTTTCGGCCTTGGCGTTGCGCGCACGCTCCTCATCAAGCTGCTTTTGCAGCATCGGCAGCTCGCCGTATTCGAGCTTTGCCGCCATCTCCAGATCGTACTGGCGCTTCGCGTCGTCAATCTGCCTGCGCACATCCTCAATCTGCTGCATCAATTCCTTCTCGCGTTTGAGCGCCACCTTTTCCAGCTCCCACTGGGCTTTAAGCTTGTCGGCCTGCTCTTTTTGCACAGACAATTCCTTCTCCAGCGCCGAAAGCCGCGCCTTGCTCGCCGCGTCACGCTCCTTTTTGAGCGCCTGCCGCTCAATCTCAAGCTGCATCACACGCCGGGCTATCTCATCAAGCTCGGTCGGCATGCTGTCGATCTCGGTGCGTATCATCGCCGCCGCCTCGTCCATCAAATCGATCGCCTTGTCGGGCAAAAACCGATCGGATATATACCGGTCGGACAACACCGCGCACGCAATCAGCGCGTTGTCGGTGATCTTGACGCCGTGGTGTATCTCAAAACGCTCTTTCAAGCCGCGCAGTATCGATATGGTATCCTCCACAGAGGGCGGCTCCACGAGTATCGGCTGAAACCGCCGCTCCAGCGCCGCATCCTTCTCGATGTATTTGCGGTATTCGTCGAGCGTGGTCGCACCGATACAGTGCAGCTCTCCGCGTGCCAGCATCGGCTTTAATATGTTGCCCGCGTCCATCGCGCCCTCAGCCTTGCCCGCACCAACGATGTTGTGCAGCTCGTCAATGAACAGTATGATGCGCCCTTCCGACTTGTTAACATCGGAAAGCACAGCCTTTAAACGCTCCTCAAACTCGCCGCGGTATTTGGCGCCCGCAATCAGCGCGCCCAGATCCAGCGCAAATATCGTTTTGTCCTTCAGCCCCTCGGGTACATCGCCCGCGAGTATGCGCTGTGCAAGCCCTTCCACCACAGCCGTTTTGCCGACGCCCGGCTCGCCGATCAGCACCGGATTGTTCTTCGTGCGGCGCGAAAGTATGCGCACCGCGCGGCGTATCTCACCATCCCGCCCGATTACCGGATCAATCTTGCCCTGCCGCGCCAGCTCCACCAGATCACGCCCAAATCGCGTGAGAGAATCGTATGTTTCCTCGGGGTTCTGCGATGTCACGCGCTGGTTGCCGCGCACCTTGGAAAGCGCCGTCATAAACGCGTCCAGCGTGATGCCAAATTGCGCGAATATCTTCGCCGATTGCGTACCGCGCTCCTTCAGCAAAGCAATATACAAATGCTCAACGCCTGTGTATTCGTCCTTGAATGTTTTGGCCTCGTCCTGCGCGCGCACCACAAGCTCGCCAAAACGCCGCGATGCGTACACCGAAGCCGAAGCACCCTGAACCTTGGGCAGCTTGTCAAGCTCGCTCTTAAGCTCCGCCGCATATTGCGTGCTGTCCACGCCCATATATGAAAGCAGCTTGGGTATCAGCCCGTCCGGCTGAGCGATCAGCGCCATATGCAAATGCTCGCCGTCAATCTGCTGATGTCCCATCCGTATGCCAAGCTGCTGCGCCGCGCTCACCGCCGCCGCCGCTTTTTCGGTTAATCTGTCAAGTTCCATTTCGTACACCTCCTGTTTGCCTTAAAACCTTGCTTCCGGGACCTTCTGCCAAAGGGCTCTGCCCTCTAGAATCACTCACGGCGTCCCTTGGGCGGGGTTCGGGAGCAGCGCCCCTGAACGACCAACCCCAACTCTATGATAACCCGCGCAGCTGCTCGTACAGCTTGCGCTGCTTGTCGCTCAAACTGGCGGGATTCTTGATGCGCACATCAATCAGCAAATCACCGCGCGGCTTGCCGCGGAAAGGATAACCCTTCCCCGCCACGCGTATCCGGCTGCCCGTCTGCACACCCGCCGGTATGCTGACCATGATACGCCCGTCCATCGTATCAATGGGCAGCTTGGTGTCAAGCGCCGCGTCCCACGGAAAAACATCGGCATGCGTGATCAGCTTGTCGCCCTCGAACGCATACCGCGCGCTCTTGGCCATGCGCACCGTCAAGCGCAGATCGCCGCTCTTGCCGCCGCCGCTTCCCGGATGCCCTTGTCCTTTCAGGCGTATCGTTTCGCCGTCGCGCACGCCTGCAGGCACTTTGAAATTGATGCTGCGCGTACCGCTTTGGGTTTGCAGCGCAATCTGCCGCGACGCGCCGGATGCACCCTCCTCCGGTGTGATCTGTATATCGGCTGTCAAATCCTCTCCGTTATACGCACGTGCATGTGCGCCGCTGTTCGCGAACAAATCATCGCCGCTTTGATAAAAGCGCGTTCCACCGCCGCCGCGCGTGCCGCCGCCGCCGCGCATACCGCCGAATAAATCGTCAAGCCCGCCTGAAAATATCATATTGAAAAAATCACTGTAATCGCCCGCGCCCGCATATTCGTAACGCACGTTGCCGCCGCCAAAGCCAAACTGCGACGGGTCAAAATTCTGCCCACCCGAAAACTGCGTCTGCGAGCCGAACGCGTCGTATTTTTGGCGCTTGCTTTCATCACCCAGCACCTCGTATGCCTCGCTCAAATCCTTGAACTTGGCCTCGGCGGAGCCATCGCCCTTGTTGGCGTCCGGATGATACTTTTTCGCCAGCTTTCTGTATGCTTTTTTGATTTCCTCCTGAGACGCCGTTTTTTCAACGCCCAGTATCGCATAATAATCCTTATATTCCACCCTCGACGCGCTCCTTTCCAATAATGCTGTCTTCCATATAAATACTTTGACTTTCTTTGACCTATAACTGTATCATAAACCTTTCAAGCCGAAATTGCAAGACTTTTTTGGCATGAATATGCGCATTTTGCCCTCATTTTTGCTAATTACACGCTGCATACACAGCAACCCTCAGGAAAGCATTGCACCCCGTTGGCATCTGTCATATAATAAGCTGTATTCTATAAAAAGAGGTTATTATCATGACTCATACAACCAAAAAATCGGCGGTCGGCGGCGCTATCATCAGCTTGGTTGCATTGCTTTCCACCGCGGCATTTCTTTACATTGGCTTTGTGATGCACATTTGGCATCCCACATGGCTTGTATTCCTGTCAATCCCCATCGTATCGGCCATCGTGGATATCGCCACCTGCAAACGCAACCTTGCCGGTGCGGTTTCGGGCATCGTATCGATCGGCTGCGCCGTGGCCTATCTGTATATGGGCTTTATACTGAATCTGTGGCATCCGGGCTGGCTGATCTTCTTTGCGATACCCATCACGCACGCACTCATCAAGATATTCACGGGAGGCGATGCGCAGCAGCCAGAGAACCAATCTGCTTCAGAAGCGGCGGACAAAGAGGAGTAGCCAAATGGATCGGCAAAAGGGCATTGCCTATTGCGGTTTGGCATGCTGCCTATGTGGCCTGCAAAGTTGCCCCGGCTGCCAAAGCGGCGGCTGCACCGACAAAGACTGGTGCAAGAATTACCGCTGCTGCCGCGAAAAGGGCCTGTCCGGCTGTTGGGAATGCGATGCGTTCCCCTGCGAGGGCTCCATGCTGGATAAATTGCGTATTCGAAGCTTTGCCAAATTCGTTTCGCTTCATGGTGAGCAAACGCTGATGGATTGTTTGGAGCGCAATGAGTGCGCCGGGGTTGTATACCATCATGAGGGGAAATTAACCGGCGATTATGACGCACTGCAAACACAAGAGGAAATATTCAAAATGCTGCTGCAAGCAAATCAGCCATCATCACAGCAGTGAATCATGCTATTTTATTGATATTTCTATCATTCGGCAATAGAATGATATTGATATGATCATTATTTTAGGAGGTATCTTATGAAAATTGCGGGTCTTGTTTTGGGAATCGTCGGCGGTGTGCTGTCGATACTGTTTTCATTGTTTTACATCTTAGGCGCTTTCGCTACAGGTTATTTCGCAACGGATTTTTCATCATCTTATGAAGAAGTCTATGACAATTCCACATGGATTGAGGACTACCCTGGCGACTTTTCGTACAACTTCAGCTTTGACGGGGATAACTGGAATTACGACTTCAGCGGTTCAGATTATCGCTCTATAAATCCCGGCTTTGTTAATTCCGTTGCCAATAGAGCCGTGAACTGGGCTTTCACATGGATGCTCATCGCCGGTTTGAGCGGTATGGTTGGCGGTATTCTCGGCATTATCGGCGGCGTGATCATACGCTCGAAGCGCATTGCCTCGGGCGTGATGCTGATATTCGCGGCCGTGTTGTCCATTTTGACCATCATCGGCATTGTATCGGCCATACTGCTGATCATCGCCTGCATATTTGCGTTTATCGAAGAGAAGCCGCCGTATGGCCAGCTTCCGCCGATGCCCCTGCCTGCGCCGCAGCCACCAGAGCCGCAGCTGTAATCGAATCGTTACATATAAAAAAGGCCTTGCTGCAACAACAAGGCCTTTTTTGCGTCCGGCTTATTCTGACCGGCGTACCGCTTTTTCAGCGCGCACAAATCAAAGATCGTACGCACCGCGGCCGCGAAGCTGTTTTTTTGATTCCTATTCAACTGTCAGGCCATAGCCTAGGTCATATTGCAGTGCCGCGCCTTCCTTGCCGATATCATCGACCGTCTTGTACCATGGCATCGCCAGCCTGCCGGTAAACGGCGCCGCGCCCACCAGCGGCGCGACCACGCCTGCGCCCTCGGTACCCGGCAGATAGCACATCACCACGCTGTCCCAGTCGTCAATATAGTCGCCTATCAGCACATGCCGCCCCGCGACGATCAGCGTCACAGTCGGCTTGCCAAGCCTTTTGGCAAAATCGATCGCCTCCTGATTGCCGTCAAGCGCGCACTTACCTATCAGCGAGAGATCCTCGGTATCGCCTTCCCATTCCGCATACGGTATCTCGCCCACAGCCAGCAGCACGATGTCCGCCTCGTTCGCCTTTGCTTTTTCGGTAATAATTTCAATCCCGTATTCATCAGCGCATGCGCTCAGCGCCCCGAGTATCGTTGTGCCGGGTGTGGCGTCCTTCTCCATCGTACCCTGCCATTGAATCGTCCACCCGCCGCACTGTATGCCGATATTATCCACGGCGCCGCCAGTAACAAAAATCTTTTGTCCCGCCACAAAGGGCAGCAGGCCGCTATCGTTTTTGAGCAGCACGAGCGATTTTTCCACAAGCTGCCGCGCGATGTCGCGTCCCTGTGCGCTGCCCAGCTCACTGACTGCAATAGGCGTCTGTTCCAAATACGGGTCTTCAAACAAGCCGAGGTCGAACTTGACTGTCAGTATGCGTGAAACCGCGTCGTCTATGCGCTCCATCGGTATCGCGCCGCTTTGCGCCCCTTCTATAACGGCCAATAATGTATCCACGTGGTTGTAGGGCTGCATCAGCATGTCAACGCCCGCGTTAACGGCTATGATCACCTGCTCTTCAAACGTGCGCGCGTCAATTTCCGTTATGCCGTCCCAGTCGGTGATAACGAAGCCTTTGAATCCAAGCTCTTCTTTTAATACATCGGTCAGCAGATATTTATGCTCGTGCATCTTGACCCCGTTAAACGAGCTGAACGAGACCATCACGCACTGCACACCATCCTCCACAAGCCGCTTATACGGCACAAGGTGTGTCGAACGCAGCCGCTCCTGCGTCATAATCGCATCGCCGCGATCCAACAGATAGCCGCCCTGCCCTGTACCAATGGCGGTGCCGCCATCCGCAATATAATGCTTGGCCGTTGCCAGAACGCCGCTTGTTTGCTGGCCGCGCAAATACGCCGCCGCAAGCTCCGCTGTAATCTGCGGGTCGGTGGAGAAGCTCTCATAAGTGCGCCCCCATCTTGGGTCCTCCGCGATAGCCACGCACGGCGAAAAATTGAACAATATGCCGGTCAGCTTCATCTCTTCACCAACGAACGCGCCCATCTGTTCCGTCAGCGCCATATCATTTGCCGCGCCAAGCCCGATATTGTGCGGAAATATCACTGCGCCGTATACATTGCTGTGGCCGTGAACAGCGTCTGATCCGTATAGAAACGGTATTCTCAAATCCCTTGACAGTGCTGCATCCTGCAATCCTTCTATTTTTCTTTTCCAGCTTGCCACCGAGCTGTCTCCATACGGTGCCGAACCGCCGCCGCTCAAAACCGAACCAAGCCCCATTTCGCGCATATCGGCATCGGTAACCTCCCACTGCTCACCCTGGACCATCTGCCCCGCCTTGTCTTCAATGCTCATTTTGGAAAGCAGATCGGCGACACGTTCCTGCGTGGTATATGCCGCGTTCTGATATACCTCACCGGTATTTGGCGTTGACCTCTCCGGGGTGTCCGTTTCCTTAAGCATACAACCCGAAATTATCAATGCCAGCAGCATAAAAAGCAAAAATAATGATATTATCTTTTTCATATTATTTCTCCCGGTATGCATATATATGGCAGGCTTTATCATTCTATGTCAAGGTTAAACCCGCGCGGATGCTTTGTCAACGGTGATGATGGCGCACAAAGCGGATGGCACTTCAAACAAGCTGCCTTAAGCTTTCCGCAAAAGGCGGCTTCGCCACGCCATGCTCTGTGATTATCGCCGTCAAATTCTCCGCCGGTGTGATATCAAACGCGGGGTTGTACGTCTTCACACCCATTGGCGCGATGCGCACACCGCCGATCATTGTGATCTCGTCACCGCTGCGCTCTTCAATGGGGATATCCGCGCCGCTCGCGCACCCTAAGTCAATCGTGGAGACAGGTGCCGCCACATACATCGGTATGCCAAAATGCTTGGCTGCGATCGAAACGCCAAATGTGCCGATTTTGTTGGCAATATCGCCATTGGCCGCCACCCTGTCGCAGCCGGTAATCACAGCGTCGATTTTGCCCTGCGCCATCAGCACAGCCGCCGTGCTGTCGCAAATCAGCGTGACATCGATACCGGCGTGCATCAGCTCGTATGCCGTCAGCGATGCGCCTTGAAAGCGCGGCCGGGTTTCATCCGCATACACTTTGATGTTGATGCCGCGCTCTTTAGCCAGATAAAACGCCGCCAGCCCTGTGCCGTATTTTGTGGTGGCCAGCATCCCTGCGTTGCAGTGTGTCAGCACACCATAGCCATCCTTTAGAAAGCCAAGCGCATATTCACCGATACGCCTGTTGGTGAACATATCCTCCTTATGTATCTTGGCGGCCTCCTGCTCGAGTCTCTCTAGCAGCCCTGCCATCTGCCCGTGCATACGCGCCGCATCAAGCATACGCCCCACCGCCCAAGAAAGGTTGATCGCGGTCGGGCGCGCGCAGGATAGCAGCTCGCCTTGCTTGATCAACTCCCGCATAAATGGCTTGAACGATTTTTGTTTGATGCCGCGTGCCGCAAGCACCATGCCGTAAGCCGCCGCAACGCCGATAGCGGGCGCACCGCGCACCTGCATCGTGCTGATGGCATCCGTGACACCCTGCACCGAATCGATGTCGATATAGACCGTGTCGAGCGGCAGCAGCGTCTGGTCAAGCAGCTCTAAGATTCGTCCATCCCATTCAAGCGTCGAAAGCGTTTTCATTCCGTGTCTCCTTGTATCCGCTAATGATGCGGGTATTGACTGTATATGCATCATGCCGCATTAAAACTTGTGCGGCATTGCTTTGCACGCTTCTAAACATCAGCGTTCATCATACGCAAAAACGCATCGGCCACAGCAGGGTCAAACTGAGTCCCCTTGTTCTCGGCGATTTCTTTCAGCGCCGCGTTTCTTTCGATAGGCTGTCTATAAGGCCTCTCACTGGTCATCGCGTCATAAGCATCGGCCACCGCAACAATGCGCGCCTGCAGCGGTATCTCCTCGCCGCGCATACCGCTGGAATATCCCGTACCGTCAAAGCGTTCGTGGTGCGCAAGCACAATTTTGGCGATATGCGCCATATCAACCGAGGCCGATAGTATACGAAAGCCGATTTCGCAATGGCGTTTAACCTCTGAGTACTCTTCGTCCGTCAGCTTTCCCTTTTTACTGAATATGGCGTCCGGTATGGCAACCTTGCCGATGTCATGCATCAAGCCCACCACTTTGATTTCGGCAATCTCGTGATCGCTCAGCCCCATTTTTTTCGCGATGCCGCAGCAAATCACGCTGACATGGCGTGCGTGTGCTCTCTCATGAGGCCGTTTTTGATGCAGTGTCTGCAAAATGATGCTGATCGAGTTGTCTCTTCGCTCAGGCGCTTCAAACGTTTTAACACGATACATCTTGCTTTCGGCCTTTTTGATGACAGTGCCAAGCGTTTCTTCGGGCCTGGTCTTGGTCTCCTGCCCAACCGAAATCGATTCATCTATCGCATAGGTCTGGCCCTTTTTCGCCAGCTCCTTTATGCTTGTGCTGATCCGCCGCGCAGTGTCTTCATCGGTCCTTGGCATCAATATGAAAAACTCATCACCGCCCACACGCGCGACAATATCCTCCTTGCGGCAAACCTTTGTCATGATCGAGGCCATGCGCCGAAGCAGTTTATCGCCTGCGCCGTGGCCAAACGCATCGTTGGTCAGCTTCAAGCCGTTCACATCGCAGCTCAATATTGATATCGGCAGGTTGTCCGGCGTATCGAGTTTTTTGAGCATCTGGTCAAAGTAGCGCCTGTTGTATACGCCCGTCAGCGCGTCATGATAAGCAAGGTAGTCGATTTTCTTCTGCTTTTTCTTTTCTTCGGTGATATCGCGCATCACGAGTACGCTGCCGCATATTTGTCCAGACTCGTTTTTAATCGGCGAGGCGGTATAGGCCACAGGCACAACCCTGCCGTCCCTTCTGAGCAGCTCCCGTCCGGTGTGCGAAACGATGCGTCCCGTTCGCAGCGTTTTATCAATCAGCCGGAATCCGCTGCTGCCCTCGCTTTCATCATTATGCAGACGAATCACATCACCAAACATTCGTGCATTCATCTGGCCGCGCATGAAGCCGCATAGCTGCTCGAATTGCGCGTTCACCATCGTGATGCGCCCCTGATCGTCTGTGACCACCACGCCGTCACCGATGGACTTGAGCGTTGTCGCGAGCAATTCCTTTTCGGCTTTGAGTGCCATTTCGGCATTCTTTCTTTCGGTGATATCCCAGTCTGTGCCGACAAGCCGCACCGGCTCACCGGCTTTGTTTCTGTGCAGTATGCCCATGCTGCTGATATGCCGCACCGATCCGTCACCTAGTATGATGCGGAATTCCGTCTCATATTTTCTGCCGCTGCGCAGCGTTTCTCTGTATGCCGCGGCCACACGCCTGATGTCGTCAGGATGCACAAACTTGCGCCACGATGCCATACTGCCATCAAATTCTCCCGGCTCAATGCCGTATATCTTCTCCAGTGCCGCGTCAATATACTCGACATTGCGAATAATATCCACATCCCAAATACCCACGCGGCTGGCTCTTGAAGCCATCTCCAAACGCTCCGCCACATCCTGATGCGCCTTTCGTGACATCTCAAGCTTCACGATATGGGCCCGCAGATCCTGTATTAAAGCCGCTTTTTCCATCATTGCGGAAAGCTGATTGGCGAACGCGGTAACCGCATCCATGTCACGCTGCTTGATGCCGCAGGACATCACAACAAACAGTCCCGTCATTTTTCCGTTGACAATCAGCGGCGCGGCGATGCACTTTGAGCCTGCGCACAAACCAGCCTCCTTCAGCGCGTCCGGCATGCCAAGGTTTTCAATATAAACCGAGCGTCTTTGCGCAACCGCCCTATGGTATAAGCTTCCGAGCGTTGGCACTTGGTCGGTGTATGTCATGTGCTGCTGCTGCCCAAAGCTTTGATACGATTGTGTAATCACCGCATCATTATCCAGCAACAGCATCATGCACTCAAAACCGCTCTTTTTCAGTACGCGCGCAGTGCCGCTGAAAACATCGCCCGTTTCCGCAGCGTTTGAAATTGAGGCCGCAGCTTCGTTGAGTGCTTTGTAGAGCAGCTGTGAATGACGGCTTTGTGAAAGGTCAGAAACAACTGTGCCAAAACGGAATTTGTCCCACGGCGTTACAGAAATCAGAAAATGCTTGCCAAGGCCGGCATAGAAAGCATCAAATTGGCTGGGTTTTTCGGACTGCACAACCCGTGCGAACATCTTTATAAAAGGCGCTTTGCCTGTATTGAATAAAATGCTCGCTAACTGGCCGACAGCGTTTTCGCGCTTTAAATCAAACAGATCCGCAAATCCGTCATTGATGTCCTCGATCACATAATCAACGGCTTTGTCCTCTTTGAATACAAGGCGGCAGAGCGCAACGCCTTCACTCATGTGCCTCACCAGCAGCGAAAGACGCTCATCACGCGTACTGGCAGCGTTTTGCCACATACAAATGCCATCTTCAAAAAACAGCATGCGGCAGCCCGAATCGTCTCGCTTCATTATACCCTGCGCTTTTTGACCTGTGGTGCGCAGCACAGCGCAAAAAGGCTGCCATTCAGCATCCGCTTTAAAATTATCGCCTGTCATATCAAACAGCGTGTCAAACGGTATGCCAAGCGGCAGCGTATCAAGCCCAAAAAAGCGCAGAAATGAATCGCTGCCGGCTGTCACCTTATTTTGTGCATCCAGAGCGAGAAGCGCCTCTTTTTTAAGAAAATCAGCATTAATACCGGTCAACCGTCAACCCCTTCAGAATCGGTTCGCCTGTAAATTCTCATTGGTATTGATACCACCTTGAATACAGGCATAAACACGATTGTTGATCATTGGGAATGCTTATGCCGCATCAAAAACGCTATTCTATTGAAATATTTACGGATAAATATATGCAAACTCGATAGGAGGCGCCTCGCAGCGCGTGACGGTGCCGTCTGTCAGTATGGGAAAATCATGAATCGAGCCGTAATAATCAATCGGCAGCGTGGCCACCCTACCGGTCACCTCAATCCATTCCCCCTCTTCAAACGTGTCCGTCACCTTCACATGAAAGCCGGCAATGGATGCGTCTGCGACGCAGCAGCTGATAAAAAGGCGCGAAACAAGAAGCGTTCCCTCTGGGAACGATTCGTCTTTATACACAAACCCTTGCAACGTGATTATCTGACCTTGAAGCTCCGGTGTGGAGATATAAAGGTAATCGGCAAATTGATCCGCTGCGGCATCATAGGCGATCAGCCCGTCAACAAGAATGCACGGCATCAGATGGCTGGCATCTGCTGCAATAAAGTCGCTCACCGGCTCGTATGTTTCTGCCGGGACTTCGATTTCAGTCCAAGTCGGTGATTGTTCAGATATGGGTGTCTGCTCCAAAGCGGGCGTCTGCTCAGGCATTGGAGTCGGCACTGCCTGCTGGAGAGCGAGGCCGGTATTGGGCAGCGATTGCGGCGTGGCTGCGCTTGGCGGGACAGTCATCATCAGTATAATAGGCACAAGAAAAACCAAGCCATACAAGCGTATGTCTCCGTCGCTTTGCTCAAAAGCGCTTTTGACGGTACGGTAAACCTGATAGATAAGGAGCAGCGTTATCACTGCAAATCCGAACCACACGATACCGATCATACG
>OBJA01002003.1_pt1 | contig 12608 bp, 15 predicted proteins | sample 1519751 | NCBI WGS metagenome assembly OBJA01 (sample SAMEA3881238, study PRJEB22517) | soil metagenome | biome: lake sediment; feature: soda lake sediment; material: sediment, water from around vicinity | place: India | collected 2013-12-23 | depth 3 m
TTTTTTCTCAGATCGAGGCAATCTCGAAAAAATTACCGGAGGCATATAGTTAATATTCCGAGGATAATTTTTTCGAGTTTAACGAAGATATGGGGAAAAAGGGCATAATCCGACAGGCTCCTAGATATTCAGCACATCCCCTTGAAGTTGCTTGAACGCCGTCCGGACCTCATCGCTGCAGAGCGTCGGGTGGTGCCGGCCTTCAACCGGTCGGCGAGGCAAAGCCGCCGTTTGCCCAAGAGCACCCTCAATACCAGCGCTGCTGCCTTTCACCGGCGAAGTCATTTTTTATTCCTCTGCAATTTGTTTTTGGCTCGCTTGGTACTTGGAAATCTCAACAAGAGTTTCGAGACGTACCACTCGCTTATCCACATCGACAACATGGGCCTGCAGACGGTCTATATCTCGATTCAGGCGTTTCGTCTCATCTGTCAGTTTCAATACGTCAACTAACAACTCCTTCCAACCGGCCATCAGTACTCTCCTAGTGCCGCAAGCGCTTTATTCAACCGCTCACGTGTCGTCCGAGTATCAGCTATAGCCTCCTTGACCCTCTGCGATACCAGATCCAACAATTCGTTTTCGTTCATGTCTGCAGGAGCATCGGGGTTAAAGGCATCTATCGCCATCCTGACAACCTCTGCAGCAGAGGTCTTTTGTTTTTTGGCGATAAGCTGGAGTTTTTCAATCTGCCGTGGCGCAATCAAATATTGCTTTCGAACCAAATTTTCTGCAGCTTGCATCTTCTCGCTCCGTGATGAGGGTTTATCTGTATGTCTATATTATACACATACACACCTTCATACACAATGGATTGTCTCCATCGACGGCGACGAAAGGCAGACGGAAGGGGATGACGAGGTGGTCAGGTACACCAGCGCTCACCCAGCTTAGGTGGAGTCCGAGTTCGTCGTGCGGCATGACCATTCCTGCCAGAGCCATCCCCTGGTCATCGAGGAGGTCCGCCGCATTCTTCTGGAACATTTGCAGGAGAGTCGCCGGTAGAACCAGATATTCAGAATTGCGAGCCGCAGCTTATTTTCTTCAGACGTTGTTCGACGGCGGGCTCCATACCGCCAGGATCGAAGACCGCATCCACGCAGCCGAGGGCGGCGTAAGGTTTCAGCAGCTCCCTTTTCTCGGCTTGGGATTGGCCGCCAGGGCCATCCGGCAGGCGAATGCCCACAACGAGATAATCGCCCTGTCGTCTTGCTGTTTCCAGCAGCTCGACCGCTCGGGGGAAGGTCACTTTCGGCTCAAGCCGGGCATAAACCACCCGTTGACCGAGCCCGGCCCGCAGTTCGGCGTCCGCCGCGCAGCTTTCCGCCGTGCCGATCTTCCCGGCGGCAAACGAGTACGGTTCCACCGTAAAGGACCTGAAGCCGGCCCGGGCATCCTCCCTCATCCGCCAGTCCACGGCGACGACGTGCGCCTCCTCTTTATCTCCCGCTTCATACAGCACCTCACCCGAGGGAGAGACGATGAGGGAGTGACCGCCGAGGGTCAGCCCGCCGTTGCTGCCGACGCCGTTGCCGGCGACCATGAAGGTCTGATTTTCGATGGCCCTGGCGATCGCCAGGGTGCGCCAGTGATGGATCCTGGCGGAAGGCCACTCGGCTGAACAGAGCAGCAGATCCGCCCCTTGCTGGCACTGCCTGCGGGCCAGATCCGGAAACCGGAGGTCGAAGCAGATCAAACAACCGACTCGACCTGCCGGTGTGGCGATGGGCGGGGAAGCATCCGGGCACGAACAAAAGGCCTGCTCTTCGCCAGGGAAAATGTGGCGTTTTCGGTATTTGCCGAAGACGCGGTCACGACCGATGATCTCCAGGGTATTGTAATACAGATCGGTTTCTGCCGCTTTCCGCTCCGGCAGGCTGCCGGCCAATAGGATATTGTATTTTCCCCCCAGTTCCAGCAACTTGCCGGTCAGGGATGCCACTTCATCCTGCAGTGCCGGCAATTGCCGGTAGGCAAAGCCGGTCGCCCAGAGTTCCGGCAGGACGATGAGGGAGCCCCGGGGCGGCTCGAGACGGGCGAGGATTCGCCGCAATCTTTCCAAATTGCGCTCCACTTCGCCCTCCTTCACCTCCAGCTGGACGAAGCCGAGGTGGCGAATGTCCGGAATAATGTCTTGATCTGGCGGCGTGGTCATGAGCATTCAGTCGGTGAGCAGGTTTTTTGTATGCCAAGCAGCGACAAGGCGTTCTCGGCGAATTGGGCGACGGTGATATCTTGCAGGGAATCGTCGATGTAGAGCGACAGTTTGGTCTTGCTGCCGAGAAAAGGGATTATCTTCGGTGAGTCGGCTTCAGTGCCCAGCATGCCGAGACACCAGACGGCCAGGCCTGCCACCTGAGGATCCGGCGAATCCAGGTATGCGGCCACCTCGCCGGCGATCTGCCGGTCCAACATCTCGCGGCGGTGGCACTCGGCAAGCCTGCCGACCCCCCAGAGCACCCCCCGCTGCAGCATGGGAAGTTCGATGAAGTTCCCATCCTGGAAAGCCTCTTCGCCGTCTTCGCGCATATAGGAAATGAGCATATGCAGATATTCCTGCCGCAGAATCTCGCTGTGGCACATGATCTCGGCCATGGCCTCGGGCGCTCCCCAACCTATCCCGCCTGACTCGTCGTTCAGCGACCAGAGGAACCGGCGCATGACGATCCGGGCGGATTCGAGGTTCCTGGCGGCCATTGCCGGGACGATCCGGCCGAAACAGCGCACGGCGCGGAAACGCACCTGCTCCACCCGGTGGCACAGCGCACTGAACAGCGGATTCAGAAGCTGATGCTCCGGGTAACCGGCTATGAACTCGAAGACAGCCGGGAGTTCATTTTTCTCGAGTATCTCCAAAAGCAACCCTTTCAGTTGCCTTCTGCTCATGTCACGGGCCATACTGAGAAGATCGGATCAGAGGCTTCGGTCGTCAAGGCGCTTCATTCCTTCCATGAGCATTCCCATGAAGCCGCCGATAACATCGAGACGTTTTTCCCCGACAGTCAGCCCCTGAGTGAACTTGAACCGCCCGTTCTCTATGGCGAGGACCCGGTAAAAGGCTTCCCTGCCGGATGTACCATTCATCTCGGCGTGCACCAGTTCGCCCTCATTGAAGACCATCAGAGCCCGTTTTTCTTCCGATTCAACGTTCAGCCTGCCGGTCTTCTGGTTGGCGTTGATCATCTGGCAAAGCTCGACGGCAGATATGTCGGAGAGCTGCCCCACCATCCCGGAGGCCAGTTCTTCGGCCCGCTGCCGGTTCATCTTGGTGATACGGCTGACCAGCAGTTTATAAAAAAAGACCTGAAGCGCCGGAAACCTGTTCATTATATGGCGGAAGTTCTTGTAATTCATCACCGCAATCCGGCAAGGAACGGTGGCCATGATGGTCGTCGTAACCCGCTCACCCGTCAAGAGACTCATCTCGCCGAACACTTCGCCGCGGCGCAGTTCCGCCAGCGCCACTCCGTGATCGTCTATGACCTCGGCCCTGCCGGAAATGAGGATGAAGAGCCGATCGCCCGGATCGCCCTTCTGGGTGATGGGAAACTGCCAGGGGTAGTCGACCAGCTCCAGCAAGGCCGACAAATCGAGGAGATCATTGTCGGACAGGGGCGAAAAAATCTCGATGGAGCGCAACAGCCCCGCAAAGCTGGCGACGCTCCTGATCTTCTCCCGCCGCTCGGCCGCCGCCAGAAGTTTCATCTGCAGCGTGGCGTACTCTTTCTCTTTTTTGTATTCGAAACGGATAATGCCGGTGCAGCCGCCGCACTCGAATTTGGCGCTCCTGGTGCCGCCGTGAGTGAAGCTCTCGTAACACGAGTTGGCCGATGCTATCTGGATAAGATCGGCGGTGAGGGTGAGACAAGCCGGTTTCCCGGCCGGGAGGGAAAGAATACCCTCCCCGATCTTCAACTCCTCCCGGACGTTGTAGAGGGGACAGTTATCCTCTTCCGTGATGACAAAGACACCATTGCGGAACTGCATACCTTTCCTTCATCAATCGGACCGGCCAAACAGCAGATAGATCACAAACCCCAACGCGGCGGCGCCGCCGAAAGCGACGGGCAGGATCTTGCCCATCTGCAGCTCGCCGTTGACAATCAGCGTTTCCATGTACGGTGTGCCGGAAACCCACCATACCCCGACAAGAATCGCCACGATGAGGAGATCCCTCCACTGCTGCTTGTACAGCATATACCCTGCCATAATGCCGAAAGGCACGATAAACCAGGGGTTCGTGAACAACCCTGCGGCATCGACTTCCTTGATCTGTTCGTGTATATGAGTAGACGCAAACCAGTCGGTGATTTTCTTCCAGATATCCATACTTTTTTCCTTTGGGTGTGCCGGCGGGATCTTTCAAATGAATTTTTTGGTATAATAAACACCCGAGTTAACTGTACTATACGATACATGCTCTGGCATTATTTTTTACGAAATATTCGAGTAAGGCAAGAGGATAAAGAAAATTTCTCGAACCGCCTGCGCTTAGAGGCTCTCGCTCCCGGGTACGCAAGGCCAAGACCAGCGCCGGTCGAAACCTGCATATCCGCAGAGATTGCTTGCATTTATCGATGCGTGCCTTAAGGTTGAAGGAAATTCGACTTTTCTTGGTGAATCTCTCATAGATGATGAATAAGACGAACATAATCCTCATAGGAATGCCCGGTTCTGGAAAAAGTACGGTGGGGGTGATTCTGGCAAAAAGACTTGCCATGGATTTCCTCGATACCGATATTCTCATTCAGAAAAACGCTGACCGAACGCTCCAGGAAATTGTCGACCGCGAGGGGCATATGGCGCTCAGGTCGCTTGAGGAACGGACACTGGCCGCCATCGACTGCCGTAACCACGTCATCGCCACGGGCGGCAGTGCGGTGTACAGCAAGCCGGCCATGCGTCACCTCAAGAAGAGTGGCGCAGCAATTTTCCTGCATGCCGATCTTGCCGCCCTGCAAAACAGGGTCTGGAATTATGAGACCCGGGGAATCGCAAAACTTCCCGGGCAGAGCCTGCAGGATCTCTTTGCCGAAAGGATGGCGCTTTACGAGAGATATGCCGATCTCACCGTGCACAGCTCGCATTTGAATCATGATCAGGTGTGCGAGGCGATCATTGGGCAGCTCCAGGTGCTTTCCGGGCTTGTCGATGATGATGAAAGGGAGTCGGAGCCGAACACGCCATGAATATCCGGACGCAGACCGCAGCAGAACTTTCTCCCCGCCTGCAGAGGGAATGGAAGACTATCCAGGCGATGGTCGATATCCATTGCCGCAGACAGCACGGACAGGCGGCGGGGGACCCATGCCGGGAATGCCGCGAACTGCTGGTGTACGCGAGAAAAAGATTGAGCCGCTGCCCCTTTCAGAGCAGCAAGCCGACCTGCGGCAAGTGCCCGATCCATTGTTACAAAAGAGACATGCGGAGCCGAGTGAAGGACGTCATGCGCTACTCGGGGCCAAGGATGATCCTGCATCATCCCTGGCTCGCCTTCATGCATTTCCTCGATGGCCTGAGAAAAACACCATCCCCCCTGTCTCCAGGCCACTCCAGAGGCGGGGCGACCGAACCATAGCGGATTGCAACATGAACACACTCATCACCGGCTGTTCAGGATTGATTGGCAACGCCCTGGTTGAATATCTCTTTGCCCAGGGTCACTCGATTCAATGCCTGAAGCGCAACAAGCCGTCCCGCCCCGGACGGTTCTGGGCCTTGGAGACCCTGTCGAACAGGGAGATGAATTTTGAAGGGGTCATTCATCTGGCGGGCGAAAATGTTACGGAGAACCGCTGGACATCGAGCGTCAAGAAGGAAATTCTCCGAAGCCGGGTGGACGGAACCCGGGAACTCATCGACTATATCGCCTCCCTGCCCCGCAAGCCGCAGGTATTCTTATGCGCTTCCGGGGTAGGCTATTACGGCAGCAGGGGCGATCACATTCTCGACGAAGACAGCCCCTCGGGGGAAGGTTTTCTCGCCGATGTCTGCCGGCAATGGGAAAAGGAAACGGATCGGCTGCGAACTATGGGCGTCCGGGTGGTGTATCTGCGGTTCGGCATGGTGCTCAGCCCCAAAGGCGGCGCCCTGCACAAGATGCTCGGACCCTTCAGGTCCGGTTTCGGAGGAGTGGTCGGCAGCGGCGAACAGTATATCAGCTGGATCAGCATCGGGGATACCCTGGCCATCGTCGACTTTCTCCTCGGCAGGCCGGGCATCGAAGGACCCGTCAATGTTGTCAGCCCCATCGCGGCAACCAATCGCGAATTCACGGAGAGCCTGGGACGGTCCCTGGACCGGCCAACTCTGCTCAAAATTCCGGAATTACTTGCAAAAATCACTTTTGGCCAGATCGCCGAAGAAACGCTCCTGAGCAGCATCAGGGTGACCCCGAAGGTACTGCTGGAAAACGGCTATCAATTCCGGGATCAATCCCTCGAAGCGGTGCTGCGCTCCTGCCTGATTCAGAAACCAGAAGACAGAGGACAGAAGCCAGAATAGAATGGCTTCGCCGGGAAAAACTTCCGGCTCCCGGGAGAGACTGCACAATCCTCCCGGGCCGCCGGAAACGGCGACAAGGCCGCCTGCAGGTCAGCTTTTCCCGGTAAGCCGCTGCAGTGCCTCTTCGTACCGCAGTCGCGTTTTCTCCACAATCTCCGCCGGCAGCGGCGGCGGCGGCGGGTTCTTGTCCCAGTCGAGGGTGGAGAGATAATCCCGGAGGTACTGCTTGTCGAAACTCGGCTGGGATTTGCCGGACTCGTATTTGTCCACCGGCCAGAATCGCGAGGAGTCCGGGGTCAGGACCTCGTCGATCAGGATCAGCTCTCCGTTATATTCACCCAGCTCGAACTTGGTGTCGGCAATGATGATCCCTCTGGTCAGGGCATAGTCGGCGGCCTTGCGGTAGAGGCCGATGCAGATGTCGGCGATCTTTCGCGCCTTCTCTTCGCCGACAATCTTTTCCATGGCTTCGAGGGAGATATTCTCGTCGTGGGTGCCGAGCTCCGCCTTCGTCGACGGGGTGAAGAGCGGCTGCGGAAATTTGTCGGATTCCTTCATGCCGGCGGGCAGCGAAAAGCCGCAGACGACCGGGTCCTTCCGGTAGGCACTCCAGAACGAACCCGAGATATAGCCGCGGACGATGCATTCGATAGTGAGCGGCCGGGTCTTCTTGACCAGGATCGACCTGCCCCGCAACTGCTCCGCATACGGCCTGCAGACTTCGGGATATTTCTCGACCTCGGCGGTTATGAGGTGATTTTCCACGATATCGCCTAGAAGGTCGAACCAGAAGAGGGAGAGCCGGGTGAGAACCTCCCCCTTGCCGGGGATGGCGTCGTCCATCACCACGTCATAGGCGGATATCCGGTCGGTGGCCACCATGAGGAGGATATCGTCGTGGCCCGGTATTTCGTACATATCCCGGACCTTGCCTCGGTGCTTGAGCTTCAGGGCGGGAAAATCGGTTGTTTTCACAGGTGTTTTCATCTGGAATTACTCCTTGTTCATCTCAAATTTTTTTTCTCTGTTTTCCTTTTGCTTGCAGCGTACCGGGAACAGGCGGGATTGTCGTAGGCCACCAGTTCGGCGGTGAGCGAGCCGATGACGATCTTCGAATTGATCAGCACCGGCACCCGGCATTCGTCGTCGGTGTACCAGATGACTGTGTCCCCTTTCTTATCGTACAGGCCCTTGAAGTTCATGATAGGCATGATTTCCACCGCCGTAACCGGTCCCAGCAGGGTCCGTTCGAGGTGCTTTCTGGCGACGGCGCTGACCATCACCTCGTTGCGCTTCTTATCGGCAAAAGTCGGCACGATGAAGCCTCCGCCGATCGGAAAGTCCATCAGCCGGCTGTTGAAGAAGGACGAGAACTCGTTGTTGGTTTCACCCTCGACCTGAAATATTCCTTCTATCTTGTTGTTTTTGGTGTATTTGATCATGCCGCCCTGCTGGTCGAACTCGATCACCCGATGGGCCCGGTAGCTGTAGCCTTCCTTCTGCCAGATCTCATAGTGGTATGGCAGCCGTTTCGGCCCCCTGACCTTGGTGACATGCAGGTCCTCGATGGGGTAGATCAGGTCGATTGCCCCGTTTTTGGTCGTTACCTCGGCGCGGATCTCATACTCCTCGGCATCGTTGTCCAGGACCTTCACCCGCAGATGCAGCTCACCGATCTTGATGCCGCCGGTCCAGGAAACGTCGTAGACGAAGGACTCGCTCCCGGAATAGCCGAACGCCAGGAGTTCGGGGAGTATTTCGCCGTAGGGCGGCCGATGGTGATCTATCGATGCGGTCGCCTCCCCGGCGGTGGCCGTTCCCAGGCATGCCGTCAAGACCAGGACCAGTGCCAGCACATATCGGATGATTCCCATCTCCCGTTATTCTCCACCGGTGATGAGGGCAATCCAGGTGGCCGCGAAGAGGGTGATGCTGATCAGGCCGTTCATGGAAAAAAATGAGGCGTGAATGCGCGACAGGTCATCGGGCTTCACCAGCATGTGCTCGTAGAGCAGGGCTCCGGCGGTCAGCGCGATGCCGATATAGTAAAAATGGTTCAAGCCCGCCTGCCAGCCGGCCATGGCAAAGAAGACGAAGGCCAGGAAATGGAAGCCGCCGGCAAGCCGGAAGGCCCGCCGTCTACCGAGCCGCGCCGGCAGGGAGTAGAGCCCCGTGGACCGGTCGAAGTCGGCGTCGAGACAGGCGTAGATGGTATCGAAGCCGGCTACCCAGAAGATGACCCCAAGGGAAAGGATGTAAGGGTAACCCTGCAGCTGACCGCTGACCGCCACCCATCCTCCGAGGGGAGAGAAGGCCAAAGCGATCCCCAGGATGAGATGGCAGAAGGAGGTGAATCTTTTGGTCAGCGAGTAAAAGAGGGTCAGCCCCAGGGCGAACGGCGACAACTGCAGGGTGAGAGGATTCAAATAGGCGCAGGCCGTAAAAAAGAGGGCGCCGGCGATGATGACCATCGCCCAGGCCTCCCGGAGCCTGACCGTTCCCGCCGGAATGGCGCGACCCGCGGTCCGCGGATTGCCCGCATCGAATTTACGGTCGACGATCCGGTTGAAGCCCATGGCGCAGGTGCGGGCCCCCACCATGGCGAGGATCACCCACAGCATGGTCATGAACTCAGGCACTCCTCCTGCGGCCAGGAAGGCCCCGGTGAAGGCGAAGGGCATGGCGAAGACGGTCAGCTTGAACTGGATCATCTCAAGCAGGACCGCAACCTTTTCTACGAGGGTGTGATGTCGTTCCATCTCTTTCTTCCGGGAATCTCCAGCCCCAGCTGATCGGCAAGGCGCCAGGCATAGGTTGTGGCGGCTTCTTCCAGGGTGGCGGGTCGTAAATAATAACTCGGCATGGTCGGACACAGGATCCCCCCGGCATCATGGACCGCCAGCATATTCTGCAGATGCGTTCGATTGAGAGGGGTTTCGCGGACCGCAAGCACCAGCTTCCTCCGTTCCTTCAGCATGACATCGGCCGCCCGGTGGATGAGGTTGATCGACAGCCCCCCGGCAATGGCCGCAAGAGACCCCATAGTGCACGGCAGGACCACCATCGACCCGTAGTCGCTCGAACCCGAAGCCGGCGGCGCGGACATGTCAGCATGGTGAAACCAGCGGGAAACCAGGGGCAGTTGTTCCGGCGTGAGGTCCTGTTCCATTTTCAGCACCTTCCTGCCAGCCTCCGAGCAGATGCCGTGAACATCGACGGCCAGATCGGCAAGAGCGGCAAGAAAGGAGGTCACAAAGAGCATGCCGCTCGCCCCCGTGATCCCTATCAATATTTTCTGCTTACCCATAAACTGCAGTCGTCTCCTGTCAACCGGGGAAGTCCCGGGAATCAATAGAGATTGGCGTAAATTCTCAACGGCACCGCATTTTTGGGAATATCTCCCCGCCTGATGAGGTGTTCGAAAAAGATCTCCAGGGCCTTGCGTTTCTGGCTCCCGAGATCGTACTCGATGGCCGAGAGATACTCGAAGCATCTTTTTTCCGTCATGGGAATCCTCGGAGCGGTCATTGCACAGATCGACCTCAGGTTGGCTCCCTTGCCTTCGTCACGGCATCTCAGCAATTCCCTGTGGATTTCGGCCAGAATTTCCGGATGTTCCGCCCAGAACTCCTCACGGACGGCACACACCGAAAAGACGAAGGGAAGGCCTGTTTCCCGTTTCCAAATGTCGCCGAGATCGAATTGATAGAGGTATACCGAAGAATCGACCAGTCTCAGGGCATCGTCGCCGATGGCCAGTACGGCCTGGAAGTCCCTATGTTTGGCCGATAGCACGTCTCCCGTTTCATACTGAGGATGGACCTTGTAATATTCCTCGAGGATTATCTTCACCAGGCTGACCGAAGTCTCCGACTGCGCACTGAGCAGGACCCTGGCGTTGTCCAACTGGTCCATGGGCAGATGGGAAAAGAGGAACACGGAACCGACCGGACCGTTGGCGCTGATCGACAGGCCCGAGAGTATCCTGTAGCGGTCGGGACGGGTCCCGTACTCGTAGCTGGAGACAAACCCCAGGTCGACCTCGCCGCTTGCCAGCTTTCTGTTCAAAACCGCGGGCGGTGCCTCGATCACCTGCCAGTCGTTCCGATGGACCGATGCCTTCCAGCTTTCGTAGATAGGAGCGACATTGATATAACTCACCATCCCAATTCGAGCCGTGGGTGTTTCAGATTCTTTCGTATTCATTGCATGTTTCCCGTTAACGGTATTTTAGACCCGACCCAAGATATTTCCTTCGGCCTGCCGCCGCTTATCAATTCGTGCAGCACATCCGCGGCAGTCCGACATTGTGCAAGGGCGGAAGAGGATACGTGAAGAAAATGTGACTTGCGGCCGGGTTCCAGGCTGCCGTAGTCATTCTCGGCATGGAGGGCCCGCGCCCCGCCCAGGGTTGCCATGGCCAGGATCTGCGCGCCTTCGAGCTCCGGGTTATCTCCGGCCAGAAGCTGCATCTCCCGCCACAGGTCGATTATTGGATTCGAGGCACAGGAATCGGTGCCAAGCGCCGGAAGGAGGCCGGCCTCGAGCATTCGGCCAACCGGCGCCCTTCCCACCTTGAGAAACCGGTTGCTGCCGGGGCAGAGGCAGATATGGGCGCCCCGCTTCGCGGCCAGCCGCAATTCGTGGGAGGAGACGTGGACACAGTGGACCAGGACCGTCCTGTCGTCGAGGAGGTCGAGCCGGTCGTAGTAGTCGATTGTGCCGGAACAGCCACTCCGAATGGAAGAGAAGGTGTCGTCCCAGCGATTCCGACCTTCGAGGAACTCGCGGAAGACGCCGGTCCGTAACTGCAGGAACGGCAACTCCGCGCAGCTCTCAGCGGTATGGATGGAGAACGTCTGCCGCAATCGGCGGCATCTCGCCTTGATGAGCTGCAACAGTTCCGGGCCCGTCGAATAGGGGGCGTGACCGGTTGCCGCATGATGATCGGCCAGGCCCTCGATAGCCTGCCGCGCGGCCTCGCAGCCGGATCTATCCGGCCCCAGGTACTCAAGCATGCGGCGGATTTCCGGCCAACTTTTTGCCCTGGGGCTCTCAAATTCGCTGATTCTTTCATTGCCGGTATCCGCCACCAGCACCACCCCTGAGTCGTGCTGGTCCCGCAGGAGGTCGCCTGCGGCGGCAAGGCGATCTTCACGGCTGGTGGAATCGGGGGCCCTTCTGGCAAGAAGACCGGCGATCCAGGCGGTGAACGGCTGGTGCGGGAGAGGTTCGGCTATGTCCCTGAGGTGGGAGAGCTCCAGGTGGATGTGGGCGTTGACCAGGCCGGGCATGAGGATCCCCGGAAAGCGTCGCTCGGGGATGCCGGGATGCCTTCCCAGCATCTCCTCTCGCCCACCAACCTCGACAATCCGGCCATCGGCGACAACCACGCCGCCATCCTCGACAGCAGGCCCGGTGACGGGGAACACCCACCGGGAAGAGACAATTTTCAAGGCCAGAGTCATCTTCTTTTCCTTCCGCCCCCAGAATTATACGGGGCGTCTGGCTAGACCAAGCTGTAATCCATCAAGCGCTGCGCCGGCGTGAAGCCTGCAGCCGTGACCAACTGGCGAATCTCCCCCTCCGAGAGCCGGTAACTCACGCCCGCCGCGGCCACCACGTTTTCCTCGATCATGGTGCTGCCGAAATCGTTGGCGCCGAATGACAGTGACAGCTGGGCCACTTTTGCCCCCTGGGTGACCCATGAGGCCTGGATATTGTCGAAGTTGTCCAGGTAGATCCGGGAGAGAGCCAGCATCCGGAGATACTGGACGGCCGTGGCCTTTTCCGTGTCGGCGAGCACCGTGTTGCCGGGCTGGAACGGCCAGGGGATGAAGGCGGTGAAGCCGGCGGTCCGGTCCTGGAGGTCGCGAAGCCGCCGCAGGTGTTCCAGCCGCTCCTCCGCCGTCTCGATATGCCCGAACATCATGGTGGCCGAGGTCCGCAGGCCCTGATTGTGAGCCTCCTCCATCACCGCCAGCCACTCGTCGGCGCCGCACTTGCGCGGCGCGATCGACCGGCGCACCCGGTCGGAGAGGATTTCGGCGCCGCCGCCGGGAATCGAATCGAGCCCCGCGGCGATGAGCCGCCGGAGCACTTCC
>OBJA01002005.1_pt1 | contig 12592 bp, 11 predicted proteins | sample 1519751 | NCBI WGS metagenome assembly OBJA01 (sample SAMEA3881238, study PRJEB22517) | soil metagenome | biome: lake sediment; feature: soda lake sediment; material: sediment, water from around vicinity | place: India | collected 2013-12-23 | depth 3 m
AGGGCAGCGCCCTCACGACCTTTCCCTCACGCGCCTCTAAGGTGTTAACAAGCCTTGCTTCCAAGCAGCAAAAGAGCGTCAAACAGGCATAAACTAAGCGAATCGCCCGCTAACATAAACTTGAATACAAAGGACAACTGTGTTATATTGTCTAGGTGTTATTATGGGTATCAAGGAGGATTAAATGGATAAATTGCAGCAGGTGGGTATTCGCTTTCCGCAGATACTGATCCCTGAAAAAAAGGTCAATAAACAAAAATGGTCCGTCATCGCTTGCGATCAATTCACCTCGAATGAGGATTATTGGATAAAAACGTCGAGACTGGTGGGGGGCGCGCCTTCCGCGTTTCATGTCATCGTTCCCGAGGTTTTTGTGGATGCGCACGATTTGGATCAAAGGGTTGCGCACGCCAAGCAGATCATGCGCAGCTACATTGAGGACGGCGTACTCGTCAGCCTGCCGGAAGGCTGTGTGCTTGTCGAGCGCGAAACGCCGCACGGTACGCGCATGGGGCTTGTGCTCGCGATCGATCTTGAGCTCTACGAGACCGATGCGGAGAAAAAGCCGCTGATCCGCACCACCGAAGAAACGGTGAGCGAGCGTATGTCCGTGCGTATCGCGATGCGTGAGGACGCGGTGCTCGAATGCCCGCACGTGATGGTGATGATCAACGACCCTGCCGACAGTGTGCTGGGGCCGGTTTGCAGCCAGAAGGATAACTTTGCAAAGGTTTACGATACCCCGCTGATGCAGGGCGGCGGCCATGTGGAGGGCTGGTTTATTGAAGATGCGAATGTGCTGGGTGGCATCGCGGGCGCGCTTGGCGCACTCAAGAAAAAGGCCAAGGATGGCATGCTGTTCGCGGTGGGCGACGGCAACCATTCACTGGCCGCGGCCAAGCATGTGTGGGAGAACGCCAAAGCCGACATGACGCAGGAAGAGCGTGAGACAAGCCCGCTGCGCTTCGCGCTTGTCGAGGTGGTCAATCTGTACGACCACGGCATCTTCATCCATCCGATACACCGCGTTTTGTTCAACATAGACCCGCCCGGCGTACTGCGTGCAATCGTGGGCATACTTAACAGAACGGGCCAGGAAGCGCATATGATGTATACGCGCGGCACCAGAGGTCAAGCCAAGCCGGGTGCTCAGGCGATTCGTTTCGAGTCCAAAATGTCAAAGGGCTACATCGAAGTGGCCAAACCGCGCCACGCGTTGGTGTCGCAAACACTGACCGAAGTGCTTGACATGCTGTGCGAAGAAATGCCAAGAGCCAAGGTTGATTATATTCACGGCGATGACGAGTTCCGCGAGCTGGCGCACGGTCACGCAAGCCTTGGCTTTATCATGGACCCCATACGCAAGGAGGAGCTTTTCGATGCGGTGATCGAATACGGCGTACTGCCGAGAAAATCGTTCTCGCTGGGCACAGCCGAAGAAAAGCGCTATTACTTCGAGTGCCGTCTGCTGGTTGAAGCCGAAGAAGAGGCCGAGGAAGAGCCGCTGCCCGAAGAAGCTGCCGATGAGGTATTCGAGGAAGATATGGTGCTTGAAGAATCAGAAGATATGGCGGATTTGCCCGATGAGCAAACGGACAATGATTTGGATAGAATAGAAGACACGGACGTTGTGTTCATCGAGAATACGGACGACTTTGAAATGATACAAGAGACTAAGGACGACTTAGAAGACATAGAAATCGAGCAGAAAGGGCGCAAAAAGAAAACGCGCAAGAAACGTGACAAATCATGATTGTCTGTAAATTCGGCGGCAGCTCACTCGCGGATGCCGCGCAATTTGAAAAAGTCAAGCAGATCATACAGGGCGATGAGCGGCGCGTCTATATCGTGCCGTCCGCGCCGGGCAAACGCAACGCGGCCGATACCAAGGTGACAGACCTGCTTTATGCGCTGCACGCGGCGGCAGGTGCGGGTAAAGATACCGCATCGCTTTTTGGAGAAATCAAAGACCGTTTCGTATCGCTGCGCAACGATCTTGGCTTGAAAACAGATATTGAGTCTTATCTGAACAAGATCAACGAAGATGTGAAAGCCGGCGCTGGCGTGGATTATACAGTCAGCCGCGGTGAGTATTTGAGCGGCATACTGCTCGCCGAATACATCGGGTACGATTTTATCGATCCCGCGGAATGTATTTTCTTTGATAAAGAAGGCAAATACGAATCCGAAAAAACGCGAACTGTGATGCGCGGCAAGCTGCGCCATTCGCAAAAGGCCGTTATCCCCGGGTTTTTCGGCAGCATGCCAAATGGCGAAATCAAAACATTTTCGCGCGGTGGCTCCGACATCACCGGCGCCATCGTGGCGCGTGCCGCACGTGCCGATGTGTATGAGAACTGGACGGACGTATCGGGCGTGCTGATGGCGGATCCGCGCATTGTGGATAACCCAAAGGTGATTCGCAAGATCACATACAGAGAACTGCGTGAGCTCTCGTATATGGGCGCGACGGTGCTGCATGAAGATGCTATTTTCCCCGTTTTCAAGGCCAATATACCGATCAATATCAAGAATACCAACGAACCTGACAGCCCCGGAACGATGATCGTGCCCAACGTCAACGAGAAGGAAACGGACATCATCACCGGTATTGCGGGCCGCAAGGGTTTCACTGTCATCGCTGTGGAAAAAGCAAACATGAACACCGAGCTTGGCTTTGGACGGCGTATACTGACCGCGCTCGAGAAGAACAATATCCGCTTTGAGCACATGCCTTCGGGTATCGATACGCTGGGCATTGTGCTGGCGAACAGCGAAATCGACGGCAAGCAGTCGCAGCTTTTGGACGATGTCTACAAAATGTGTGAGCCGGATTCGCTTGAAGTGTTTCGCGGGCTCGCGCTGATCGCCACTGTGGGCCGCGGCATGATCAGCAAAATCGGTGTGGCGGCACGGCTGTTTACGGCGCTCGCAAACAACAACATCAATATTCGCATGATCGATCAGGGTTCAAGCGAAATCAACATCATCGTCGGTGTAGATGAGCAGGATTTTGAAAGAGCGATAAAAGCGGTTTACGGCGCTTTTTGCGAATGATCTGGCAGTCGGCGCAGCCTATTATCGTCATATTTTTGCTGATTGGTATGGGTGTGCTGGTTGCTGGGCTCAAATGGGTCTCGCGAGATGTCGCAAGGGTGTTTTCAAAGGTTGTGATCAATCTTGCCGTCCCGGGCACGCTGGTCTACAATTTCTCGGCAAACTTTACGCGGCAGCAGCTGCTTGGTGCATGGCTGCCGCTGCTGGTTATTTTTCTGGTTATGCCGCTCACATTTTTTGTCGGGCGGCTTTTTGCAGCTTTGCTGCGTATACCGCAAGGTCGGCGCGGTGTTTTTGCTGTGCTGTTTTCGCTTTCCAATTCTATGTTCATTGGCTTTCCGGTGGCGCAGGCACTGTTTGGTGATCCGGGCATGCCGTACGCGGTGTTCTACTATCTTGCCAACACGACGGTATTCTGGACGCTTGGATATCTGGCCATACGTTCTGACGCGGATATCCTGACAGGGAGCGTCAGCCGTGTGGGGTTTGGCGATGTGATGAAAAAGCTGATAACGCCGCCCATCATCACAGTCGTAGTGATGTTTATTATCGTGCTAACCGACATCAAGCTGCCGGATTTTATGCTCGAAACCTCAAAATTCTTAGGCGGTATGACCACGCCGCTTTCACTTGTTTTCACCGGCTGCATGCTCTACTATATAGGGCCAAAAGGGCTCAGATTTGAAAAAGGCATGGCCTCCGTGTTGATTGGGCGCTTTGTGCTGATACCCGCTTTGTGCTTCGGGGTTTGTATGCTTGCGATAGCATTTTCACCGCAGCAGGGCGGGCTTTATCTGATGCGCGATGTATTCACCGTGCAGATGGGCCTTCCCGCGATGATGCAAACCACCATCGTTGCCGAGCTATACGGTGCGGATGTGGAATTCGCGACGAAGAACGTGCTTTCCACCACGCTCTTTTCACTGTTGACCATTCCCGCCTATATGATATTGATCTCGATAATATAAAAAACCCGCCTGCTAGACGGGCTGCGTGGATATGCGCACGTTGTACTCATACATGTCTGTGCGGTATATGGCGCGCTCATAATACAATGTTGCGCCGCTTGCCGCGTAATACAGGCTGTTTACCTTCAGAAGCGGCGTTTGGCGCGAAACCGCAAGGTATTCCTGAAAGCGTGCGCCGGGCAGCAGTGCCGAAATGGCGCAGTCCGCGCTGCCGATTTTAATGCCATAATCGTCAGTCAGCAGCTTATACAAGGAGCCTGTCAAATCACTTTTTTTAAGTCCCGGACACACATGCACCGGAAGAAAAATTTCCTCTACAGCAACGGGCGATTCATTCGCCATGCGAATACGCAGCGCGCGGTATACGTCACCCTCGCACATCAGCCTTGAAGCGATGCTCTCGGGCGGCAAAACGATTTGAAAATCAATCACGCGTGTTGAGGGTGTGTAGCCGCGCTTGCGAACCGTTTCAGAAAAGCTTGATATATTGGCCTGCTGCATTTTTCTTGCGGATACAAATGTGCCGCGTCCCTGCTCACGGTAAAGCGCGCCGGCAGTCACAAGCTCGGTGAGCGCCTGACGAACCGTCATGCGTGACAAACCGTGCTCGTCCGCGAGTGTTCGCTCAGACGGCAGCTTGTCCCCAGGAACGAGCGTGCCTTTTTCAATTTGCTGCAAAATCAATTCTTTAATTTTCACATATACAGGCTGATTCATCATCACACCCCCAAAAGCAAAAACGTTATCTTACTTTAGCATGAGTGGGCGTATCTGTAAATAATAATGCGCGGTTATGCGCAAAATAGAGAAGAAAAGCATGCATAAAGTCAGAAAGGAGATTGAATCAATGAAAAAAGCTATAAAAAGAATAGTCATAACGACACTGGCATTGTGTCTGCTGACTGTGCAAACGGCTTTTGCCGACACCACATATATCGTCAAGTCGGGCGATACGCTCAGCAGAATCGCGAGCAACAACGGTGTGACGCTCAACGAGCTGCTTGCGGCTAATCCCGGTATCACGAATCCATCGATGATTTTTGTTGGACAGAAAATCACCATCCCTTCCACAAAATCGGTCAGGTATACCGTGCAGCGCGGCGATACCATGTGGGGCATCGCTCAAAAATATGAGATCAGCTTGGCTGAGCTGAAAAAAGCCAATCCGCAGATATCGGATTTCTCGCGCATCAGTGTGGGGCAGGTGATTACGATACCCGATACAAGATCGCTGACCAACCATGAGCAGCAGGTGTTTGAGATCGTCAACAGGGAGCGCGCAAACCGTGGGCTGCCCTTGTTGAAGCTGAATACCGAGCTTAGCCGTGTGGCGCGGTTTAAAAGCCAGGATATGATTGATAAGAATTATTTCGCGCACAATTCGCCCACATACGGCTCGCCGTTTCAGATGATGCAAAGCTTTGGTCTGCGTTTTAGCGCGGGGGGCGAGAACATCGCTTATGGGCAGAGAACGGCGGACGAAGTGATGCGCACGTGGATGAATTCGGCGGGGCATCGTGCCAATATTCTCTCGCAGGCGTACACGCATATCGGCATCGGCGTGGCTAAGGCGGCAAACGGCACGCTTTACTGGACGCAGATGTTCATGAATCCATATTAAGAGAAAGAATATTTAAGGGGCAGGCAAAGCGATAACCTGCCCCTAACCATTTGTTTTCAAAGCTGCTGTCTATCTCAGCCGCCGGGCCGTGTCGGCAATCTGTATAAACTGAGCGCGAAACCCATCTTCGTCAACACCGCGCGCCGCCTTGGCTCGTTGAATCAGGTTCTCGTAGTTGGCATTGCCCGCAAATTCGGATTGCTTGAGAATCAGCGCAAACTCGGCCACAGCCGATGCGAACAGGAAATCGCTGTCCGGTGTCTGCGTGTAATTCTTTTTGCCGCCCATTAGTGTGATCAGCTGGCTTGTGTCGCTGTCGGGCTGCTTGTAGCGCAGCTTGACATACAACCAATCGTCAGCAATCGGTACCGTGGCAGGTGCAGGCGCATTATCCTGGAAAACAAGATCGTCGATATCCTTGATGCTCTCGGGTGAGTCGGTAAGTATCAGCTCATAAAACGCGGTAACGCAATGGCCCGCGCCCATCTCTCCGGCGTCTTTTTGATCGTCATTAAAATCTTCGTCGTTCAAACGCCTGTTGTCGTAACCAACCAGCCGGTATTGCTTGACCGCGGCCGGGTTGAATTCGATTTGAATCTTCACATCCTTCGCCACTGTGTAGAGCGTGGACGCCGCTTCATTGACAAGCACTTTTTTGGCTTCCATCAGCGTATCGATGTAGGCATAGTTGCCGTTGCCCTTGTCGGCCAGCGTTTCCATCTTGTTGTCTTTTAAGTTGCCCATGCCAAAGCCAAGAACGCTCAGGAAAACGCCCGAATCGCGCTTGTTTTCGATCAGCGTCTCAAGCTCTTGTGTGGAGGATACGCCAACGTTGAAATCACCGTCGGTGCACAATATCACACGGTTGTTGCCGCCCTCTATGAAATACTTCTCGGCTGTTTTGTAAGCGAGCTGTATACCCGCACCGCCCGCGGTTGAGCCGCCAGCAGACAGGCGCTGCAGTGCATCGGTGATGGTCATTTTGTCCGAACCCTTCACGCCTTCCAATACAAGCCCTGATGAGCCGGCATAAACAACGATCGATATGATGTCGTCATCGTTTAAGTTCTCGGAGAGCATCGTCAACGCGGATTTGACAAGCGGCAGTCTGTCGGGCGTATCCATCGAGCCGGACACATCAATCAGGAACACGAGGTTGCTGTCGGGTGCCTGCGACATATCAAGCTCCTTCGCCTTGACAAAAACGCGGGCCAGATACCGGCCTTGTTTCCATGGACAGTCGCTGATTGTCACGCCCACATTCACAGGCGCGTTGCCGCTGGGCAGCGCGTAGTCGTACGAGAAGTAGTTGATAAACTCCTCAATGCGTACCGCGTCCGTTGGCGGCAGCTGGCCGTCGCTGATATAGCGCCGCACCCTGCTGTATGAGGCGGTGTCCACATCGATCGAGAATGTGCTCAGCGGAGCCTCGAGCGGTGAGTAGAACGGGCTTTCATTAAAGCTGCCGTACTCCTCGTTGGACGGCGGATATTCGGGGTAGTCGTAGTCATCGAAATAGTACTCCGCTTCGTTCAAAATCGGTGCGTCGTATACCGGTGCTTGAGTAGCCTGAACATAATCCATCGGGCTCTCATGCAAGGCCTCGCTGGCGCAGCCTGCCGAAACGATCAGCGCACACAGCAGCGTGCACGCCATCACAACGGCGATCATCTTTTTTGTGTTCTTCATCATTTTTTCCTCCTCAAAAATTTGTCGGACGTGTGATTTAAATTAGGCTTATAAAAAATGATATATAAGAACAATACGTGGATTATATACCCAAGGTTGCAAGGCAACAACACAAAACCATAAAATGTGAAATACTGTTCAATTATCTGTAATGATGTATACGGATTGGTATCGTTTTTGTTAACGAAATGTGGCTAATGTGACGGCAATAATGACGTTTTTTGGTGATATACCGTCTGCTATTGGCTCAATAAAAAAACGGATGCTTGTCACATCCGTCATTGCTGTTTGTGTTACTGCGCTGACAGCACGGCTTTGATGCGCCGAACGCCTGCCGAGCTTGATTGTTCCTTCTGAATTTTGAAGCGGCCAAGCTCGCCCGTGTTTGCCGCATGCGGGCCGCCGCATATCTCCTTTGAGAAATCACCCGCGGCGTATACCTTGACGATGTTGCCGTATTTGGATTCGAATATGCCGATGGCGCCCTGCGCTTTGGCTTCGTCCACGCTCATCTCTTCGCATGTGATGTCAAGCTTTGCGTCGATGGCTTCGTTGACAAGGCGTTCCACTTCAAGCAGCTCGTCCGGCTCCACCTTGCGCGAGAACGCGAAGTCGAAACGCAGACGTTCGGCGGTGATGTTGCTGCCGCGCTGTTCCACTTCTTCGCCCAAAACGCGCCGCAGTGCTTCGTGCAGCAGATGCGTGGCGGTGTGCAGGCGCGCTGTGGCTTCGCCGGTGTCAGCCAGGCCGCCTTTAAAGCGCTGCTCGGCACCTGCGCCCGATACCTGCTGGTGGCGCGCAAACGCTTCCTCGAAGCCTTTGGTATCCACCTCAAGGCCGTTTTCGTGAGCCAGCTCCAGCGTGAATTCGAGCGGGAAGCCGAATGTATCGTATAGCCTAAAGGCATCAGTGCCGCCGATCATCTTGGTATCAAGCCGCGATGTGAGCTTCTCGAATTCTTTCAGCCCTTGCGTGATGGTGCGCGTGAAGCGTTCTTCCTCAAGGTTGAGCTCGTTGATGATGCGCGTTTTGTGGCGCTCAAGCTCGGGATACGCGTCCTTGTAGATGTCGATGACTGTTTGCGCGATGTGCTGGAGCGACATGCGCTCGATGCCAAGCCGCAGCGCGAAGCGGACCGCGCGGCGTATCAGGCGGCGCAGCACGTAGCCTTGGTCCGAATTTGAGGGGGTCACCGCTCTTTCGTCGCCCAGTATGAATGTGGCGCAGCGCACGTGGTCGGCGATGATGCGAAAGGCGCGTGTTGTCTCATTATCGTCCGTATAGCCTTTGCCCGAGAGTTCGGCGATTTTGTCGAGAATGCCTAAGAACGCGTCCGTTTCAAACACCGAGGCTTTGCCCTGCAATGTCGCGACTGTGCGGTCAAGCCCCATGCCGGTGTCCACGTTTTTCTGCGAGAGCGGCTCGAATCGGCCGTCTGCCGTTTTGTTGTACTGCATGAAAACGTCGTTCCAGATTTCGAGATATTTGCCGCACGGGCATGATGGGTCGCAATCTTTGCCGCAGGGCGCGATGCCGGTGTCCACGAACATTTCGGTGTCCGGGCCGCAGGGGCCTGTTTGGCCTGCGGGGCCCCACCAGTTGTGCTTTTTGTCGAAGAAGAATATATGGCTTTCATCAACGCCGAGGCTTTTCCAGACCTCTGCCGATTCAGTGTCGCGCGGGGCGTCTTCGTCGCCCGCAAAGCAGCTGAAGTACAGCCGGTCTTTCTCTATACCCAGCCATTGCGGCGAGGTTAAAAACTCAAAGCTATACGCGATGGCTTCTTTCTTAAAGTAGTCGCCCAGCGACCAATTGCCGAGCATTTCGAAGAACGTACAGTGAGATGCGTCGCCCACGGCGTCGATGTCGTCTGTGCGTACGCATTTTTGGACGTTGGCGAGCCGTGTGCCTTCGGGGTGTTTCGCGCCGAGCAAATACGGCACCAGCGGGTGCATGCCGGCCGTGGTGAACAGCACCGTTGGGTCGTTCTCGGGGATCAGCGAGGCTGACGGTATGATCGCGTGGCCTTTGCTTGCGAAAAAGTCGAGGTAGAGCTGCCGAAGCGCTTTGCTTGTCAGTTGTTTCAAGTCGGTCGTCTCCTTCTTGTGGATATCGCTATCCATTATAGCAACTTCGCGCCGCTGCGACAAGGTTTTATGTGAATGCTGCGATAAGACCTTGGAGGCGCTGGGGGGTTAAGACCTTGGAGGCGCTGCCTACCTGTGCCCCGTAGGGGTACAAACCTCCGCTTAAGGGACAATGTCCCTTAAGAATCCCATTTGGGCGCCAACGCCTTCGGCATTGGCGGGGGAGGGATTTATCGTATAAGCTCTTCTCTTTTGGCAATCAGCGCGTCCACCTTGCGGCTTTGCTTTTGTATTTGCTTATTTCGCAAAACAGCCTTCGCATTTTGCGCCTCGATGCGCCGAATTTTTTCGCATTGATCGATGATGGCACGTGCTTGCTCGATCACTGTATTCTGCGCCAATGCCATTTCTACCATGCGGTTCAGTTTTTCGCGTTCTTTTTGCAGGCGCTCTTCAACATTTATACGCATACAACCTCCGGATAAATGGAATCCGATGCCTATAGAGTAACACATAAGTGTAATTAAGGCAACAACTTTAGAAGATGTATAACATCTATAGTTGTACCTATAATAACATCAGGGGTTATAAATGATGATGGATTCATTGAGCGTTCAAATTGGAAGACGAATCAGAAGCCGCCGAGAGGCACTAGGCTTAACCAGAGAGCAACTGGCAGAGATAACTGATTTATCATTGAATTTTTTTGCGGAAATTGAGTCTGGCAGAAAAAACATGACCACCAAGTCGCTGTACAAGGTCGCGAAAGCGCTGAATCTGTCCGCCGATTACATACTGTTTGGTGAGCAGGCACAGGCCGACAAAACCAAGACTCAAAAGCTGCTCGACAGCCTGTCCGAAAGGGACAAGGCGCTCGCGGAGGACATTCTCGAAAGCTTCGTCAAGGCTGTTACCGACAAAGCCTGACTTTTTCATCATAGTTCACCAGCATTTTCATCATTAATATTGTAGAAAAAGACCTTGGAGGCGGTAGTCAAAACAAAGTTATAGCAGCGTTTTTGGATTGTGTTAAAGTTACTATAAGGGGAATGGACTATCTTCATGAAAACTCCGCCTTAGTAAAGACATATAGAAGCCTAAAAGAAATAAGAGAATGGCTACCATTCTAATTATTTATAAATGACAACTTTTTAACTCGTATTTTATGGGTATGATATCAAATTGATGAAAGGAAACAATCTATTGAAAAAGAAAAAGCAAAAGGACTTACTAGATGTACTAATAGCAATTGAAACAGAGCTCGAAAACAAAAGCAATAGAGCAATGGTTATACTATGCGCATCATTCTTAGATTTTCAATTGGAAGAAATTTTGTTTAATTTCTTTATTAAAAATAACAAACTATCGAAAGAGATTTTTGAAAGCCATATGCCATTAAATACCTTTAGCGCAAAAATATCTATGTGTTATTATCTAGGATTGATTTCAATGCACGAACACAGAACACTGACGATTATTAGAAAAATAAGAAATGAGTTCGCACATTCAATAAATATCATAAAATTTGAGGATTCTCAATCAATTAAAGATTTATGCAAAAATCTAATTATTCCAAATAAAATGTACGTTCCAAAAGAATTAATAATAAATGCGGAGAAGGCTCAAAAATTTGACACAAATCCATTTTATGATGATACATTCAAAAATAGATTTATTCAAACATGTAGATATTTATTTTTTTATTTAAATACAAGATTATTTGATACAGAAAAAGAAAAAAGGAAAGAGTATGTGGCAAAATCAAGTGACGAGATTATTGTACAAATGATAGAGCACACTATTTCTGCACGAGATAAACTAAAAAAAACAATACAGCGGTGTAGAAAATTATTAATAGTAAAAAGAAACAAGCTTAACATGAGATGTGATGATAATGAAATTAGCAAGAAAAGACTTGATGAGATAGAACAAGAAATATGTGATGTCGAAAAAATGCATGAAAGCGATGCTGATTTTGAAGATAGAATAGAATCAATGAAATTAATACATGAAGCTATTACTGAATCGTATAAATAAATATCTCCCCGAAAATGCGCAGCATTTTCGCATGGGTTCCAAGGGCTTGCCTCGCATAAAAAGCCCCTTGGCGGAGGCTTGTACCCCTACGGGGCCACAGGTAGGCAGCGCCTCCAAGGTCTTACCAAAAGCCCCTTGGCGGGAGCGCATAACCCCTCCAGCGCCAAATCAAAAAAATTAAAAATTCAAAAAAATGCCCGTCATAAAAACAGCCCAAAACGCAAAATATATAAACGAAAGCCGAAGTTGCAGCCGGCTCTTCATGTGAAATTCGCGAATCACAAGAAGAGAAGCGTGACAGTTAGCGCATGTGAAGGACAGCAAGAGGAAGAAACAACGCGCACAGGGACGTGCGCAGGGCCACAAGCAAGCTGGGCGGCTAAGCATGCTGCCGTACAACGCCAGAGTCTTACACGCGGGGATACCGCATTTTGGCCCTTGAGGAAAAAACAAAAATCGGCAACAACAACGGCTGAAAAAACAGCGGCGCGGTAGATAAAAATACCGTGCCGTTGCATTTTAATGCGGCCTATTCAGCCCGCCCTTTGATTCAAGCTTGGCGATACTCTTCTTGTCGCCCGTCACCACCAGCGTATCACCCGCGTCGATAATATCCTCACCATGCGGCGACGGATTCACCGGCATGCCGTTTTTCTTGATCGCGATAATGTTCACACCATACTTCTGGCGAAAATTCAAATCAGACAGATTCTTACCCACCCATTCTTCGGTCGCGGCGACATCCACCATGCGCAGATCACCCGTAATCTCCACATAATCAAGCACCTTTGAAGCCACAAGATTATGCGCCAGCCGAAAGCCCATGTCCCGCTCGGGAAACACCACCTTATCAGCCCCCGTGCGCGACAGCACCTTGCCGTGCAGATCGCTCTGCGCCTTGGCCACCACGTACCCAACGCCCATCTCCTTGCACAGCATCGTGATGAGAATGCTCGACTGCAAATCGGTCCCCACCGTCACAATAGCCACATCAAAATTGCCGATACCGAGCGCCGCCAGCGACTTCTCGTCCATGGCGTTGGTCTTCACCGCATGCGTGACAAACGGCGCAACAGCCTCGACCAGCGCCTCATCGCTGTCCACAGCCATCACATCGCGCCCAAGGCTGTAAA
>OBJA01002006.1_pt1 | contig 12591 bp, 12 predicted proteins | sample 1519751 | NCBI WGS metagenome assembly OBJA01 (sample SAMEA3881238, study PRJEB22517) | soil metagenome | biome: lake sediment; feature: soda lake sediment; material: sediment, water from around vicinity | place: India | collected 2013-12-23 | depth 3 m
CCTACAGAGCTAATCAACCCCACATCCATGATTAGCGGCAACCAGCCCGTATTAAAGGAAACCAGACACTGGTACCTTCCGCTCAATGATTATGAACCCTGGCTTCGGGAGTGGATACTTGAAGGCCATAAAGAATGGAAACCAAACGTGTATGGCCAGTGTAAATCATGGATTGACAGCGGCCTGCAGCCCCGTGCTGTTACCCGCGACCTCGACTGGGGCGTACCGGTCCCGGTTGAAGACGCCGAGGGAAAAGTACTGTATGTATGGTTCGATGCACCTATTGGTTATATCTCAGCTACAAAGGAACTGACACCCGAATGGGAAACTTACTGGAAGGACCCCGAAACGCGCATGCTTCATTTCATCGGGAAAGATAACATTGTTTTTCACTGCATTATTTTTCCTTCTATGCTGAAAGCTGAAGGCACTTATAACCTTCCTGAAAATGTGCCTGCAAACGAGTTTCTCAACCTGGAGAACGATAAAATTTCCACCTCGCGCAACTGGGCAGTGTGGCTGCATGAATACCTGCAGGAATTCCCCGGTAAAGAGGATGTACTTAAATATGTTTTAACAGCAAACGCTCCCGAAACCAAGGACAACGATTTTACCTGGAAGGATTTTCAGGCGCGCAACAACAACGAACTTGTAGCCGTACTTGGTAATTTTGTTAACAGAGCCCTGGTGCTTACCCATAAATACTACAACGGCCTGGTGCCCGCTCAGGGCCAGCTCACGACACACGACAACGAGACCCTGGCTGCAATTACTTTAATCAAAGCCGAAGTAGAAAAAAGCCTCGACAGTTTCCGTTTCCGGGAAGCCTTGAAAAATGCAATGGACCTTGCCCGACTGGGAAACAAATACCTGGCCGACGAAGAGCCGTGGAAGCTTGCCAAGACAAACCCGGAGCGCGTGAAGACCATCCTGAACGTTTGCCTGCAGATTACAGCCAACCTTACTGTTATCCTTGATCCGTTCCTTCCCTTCAGCATGGAAAAACTCAGACAATTTCTGAATATCAAAAAACAAATGTGGAACAACCTTGGATCAACCACATTGTTAAAGGCAGGCCACCAGGTTAATCAGCCGGAGCTGTTGTTTGAAAAAATAGATGATCCGGTTATTGAGGCCCAGCTGCAAAAACTCTTGAATACAAAAAAAGCAAACGAAGCAGCTGCTTTTAAAGCCAAACCTTCAAAGGAAAGTATTGAATTCGATGATTTTGGCAAAATGGATATCCGTGTCGGGACGGTGCTGGAAGCAGAAAAAGTGCCTAAAACAAAAAAGCTGCTGAAGCTTAAAATCGACACAGGTTTCGATAAACGTACCGTTGTTTCGGGAATCGCTGAATATTACGAACCGGAAGATTTGATTGGCAAACAGGTGTCAATTCTGGTAAACCTGGAACCTAAAAAATTGAAAGGCATTGAATCTCAAGGGATGATTCTTTGTGCTGAAAATTCTGATGGTTCTTTAGCAATCGTGTCGCCCGACCAGAAAGTAAAAAATGGTTCGGAGGTAAAATAATTTTAAATAATCAGCCAATTTGTCAAGGATTGTAATTCCTCAAAAGGCGGATTTATAATTTAAAGCTTTCCGGGGGTACTATCTGTCTTAAATTTCAGTAACTTATATCCTGAAATATTAATCAAACAACAGACAGATGAAAACATTACACATTCTTTTAATTTGCATTCTTATGATTACAACATCAAATCTACAGGCACAGGAACGGTTTGGCAATGGTAAAATCACCCAGATAGGTCTTGTGGTGAACGACATCGAAAAGGCATCGGAAAAATGGACTGCCATATTAGGCTTTAGCGAAAAGCCTGAAATCGTTATCACCGATGAATACGACAAAGCACACACCCAGTTTGAAGGCAAACCTACCGAAGCCCAGGCCAAGCTGGCTTTCTTCCACCTTGAGAACATTACCCTTGAGCTCATTGAGCCGATAGGCAAAAACAGCACCTGGTACCAGCAGCTGAAAAAGCATGGTGAGGGGTTTCATCACATCGCTTTCAACGTAGACGGTATGGAGAAAAACATCTCGTTTCTGAAGGCCAACGGAGGGAAATTGCAGCAGACAGGTGATTTTACCGGCGGCAGTTACTCCTATGTGGATATGCCTGAAGTAGGGCTTGTCATTGAATTGTTAACAAGTACGGGAAATTAATCCCGGCACAAAAAAGGGGTAAAAAAAGCCTTTCAGCAGTTTGCTGAAAGGCTTTTTTTATATTTTAATGCTCTTATTCAGATAACCGTGCCGAGAGATATTCCCGGTTTAGCCGGGCGATGTGTGTAATGGAGATGTTCTTTGGGCACTCTACCTCGCAGGCGCGGGTATTGGTACAACCACCAAATCCCAGTTCATCCATCTTGGCTACCATGCTGCGGGCACGTTTTTTGGCTTCAACCCTCCCTTGCGGCAATTTACCAAGGTGAGATACCTTTGCCGCCACAAACAGCATTGCTGATGAATTCTTACAAGCAGCAACACAGGCTCCGCAACCTATGCATGAAGCTGCGTCCATCGATTCCTCAACATCTTCATATGAGATGGGGATGGAATTGGCATCAGGGACACCCCCAGTACCAACAGAAATAAATCCACCTGCCTGCAGTATTTTCTCAAAGGCTGTCCGGTCGACCACCAGGTCTTTAATAACCGGAAAAGATGCAGCCCGCCAGGGTTCAATAATAATTGTTTCGCCTTCCTTAAATTTTCGCATATGCAACTGACAGGTAGTAATGTCCTCGTCAGGGCCGTGTGCTCTGCCATTGATGAACAAGCTGCAGGTACCGCATATGCCCTCGCGGCAGTCGTGATCGAATGCAATGGGATCTTTGTCCTCCAGAATCAGTTTGTTATTCAGTATATCCAGCATTTCGAGGAAAGAAGTTCCTCCTGAAATGTTCTCGATTGTATAAGTCTCGAAACGACCTTTATCGGCTGCATTTTTTTGCCGCCATACCTTTATATTGAGTTTTTTAAGAATCTTATCAGCCATATTTTTAAAATTAGAAGTGAGAATAATGCATCGTACTCAGTACTATATCTACTTATAACTTCTTTGAGTGAGTTTAACATTCTCGAATACCAAATCCTCCTTATGCAGTATAGGTTCCTTTCCTTCCCCTGCCCATTCCCAGCACGAAACATAGGTGAAGTCTTCATCATTTCGTTTGGCTTCGCCGTCTTCGGTAACCGATTCTTCCCTGAAGTGCCCGCCGCATGATTCATTCCGGTCAAGAGCATCGCGGGCCATCAGTTCGCCGATATCAAAAAAGTCGGCAACACGCCCCGCTTTTTCAAGTTCCGGATTCAGATTATTGGGTTCGCCCGTAATTTTAACATCCTTCCAAAACTCTTCGCGCACCTCCCCGATAAGTTTAATTGCTTTTTTCAACCCTTCGGCATTTCGTGACATTCCCACGTAATCCCACATGATCTGTCCCAGCTTTTTATAGAAGTAGTCGACCGGTTTGCTGCCTTTTATATTGAATAATCTGTCAATACGTTGGGTAACTGCTTTTTCAGCAGCATCAAATTCGGGCGCCTTGGTATCGGTTTTGGGCACCATAATTTCGTTGGCAAGGTAATCGCCAATAGTATAGGGAAGCACAAAATAACCGTCGGCAAGCCCCTGCATCAAAGCTGAAGCACCCAGGCGGTTGGCACCATGATCCGAGAAGTTGGCTTCACCAATGGAATACAATCCCGGAACGGTTGTCATCAGGTTGTAGTCGACCCAGGTGCCGCCCATTGAATAGTGGATTGCCGGGTATATCATCATGGGTTCCTTGTAGGGATCGACATCCGTAATTTTCTCGTACATCTGGAAAAGGTTTCCATATCGGGCTTCAATAACCTTCTTGCCCAAACGCTCGATCGAATATTTGAAATCGAGGTAAACGGCCTTGCCTTCGGCATTAACACCGTATCCGGCATCGCAACGTTCTTTGGCAGCCCTCGATGCCACATCGCGCGGAACCAGGTTCCCGTATGAAGGATACCTGCGCTCGAGGTAAAAATCACGTTCTTCTTCAGGTATATCGCCGGGGCCTATTTCCCCTCTGCGCAATTTTGCGGCAACTGCTTTATCTTTAGGAACCCAAACACGGCCGTCGTTTCGCAACGATTCCGACATAAGAGTCAGCTTCGATTGCTGGTCGCCATGCACCGGTATGCATGTCGGATGGATCTGCACAAAACAGGGGTTTGAAAAGAATGCCCCTTTTTTGTAGCACTGCCATGCTGCTGATCCGTTGCTTCCCATTGCATTTGTCGACAGGAAAAACACGTTTCCGTAACCTCCCGAAGCTACCACAACTGCATGGGCACCAAAGCGCTTGATCTTTCCGGTGATCAGATCACGGCAAATAATACCCCGCGCTTTACCATCGATAACTACCACATCGAGCATTTCATGACGGGTATACATCTCGACACTGCCCGCGGCAATTTGCCTGTTCAAAGCCTGGTATGCTCCCAGCAAAAGCTGCTGTCCGGTTTGGCCACGGGCATAAAAGGTACGGCTTACAAGGGCTCCCCCGAATGAACGGTTGGCAAGCAGGCCCCCGTATTCGCGGCCAAAAGGTACTCCCTGGGCCACACATTGATCAATAATATTGTTTGATACTTCTGCCAGCCGGAAAACATTCGCCTCGCGCGAGCGGTAGTCGCCCCCTTTGATTGTATCAATAAACAGCCTGTATATCGAATCGTTATCGTTCTGGTAGTTTTTTGCAGCATTGATACCTCCCTGTGCTGCGATAGAGTGTGCACGCCTCGGGCTGTCCTGGTAACAAAATGCCTTAACCTTATACCCCAGTTCAGCAAGTGAAGCAGCAGCGGATGCCCCTCCTAATCCGGTTCCTACAACAATGACTTCAAGCTTTCTTTTATTGGCAGGGCTCACTACTTTTATGGCAGCTTTATGCCTGTTCCATTTTTCAGCTAAAGGGCCCTGAGGTATTTTAGAATCTAATATGCTCATAATCTGATGTTTTAAAACTTAATTAAGAAGTACAGTGGGATTACTGAAAAACCTACAGCAATAATTACAGCATAAACCTTACCGATTAGCTGCAACCGGTTCATCCAATTTTCATTGTTCCATCCCAGGGTATGAAATGCCGACCAAAAACCGTGTGAAAGATGAAATCCAAGCAGTATGGCACTGATTATATAAAAGATATTATAAACCAGGCTGTACTTGAATAAATCTGCCACAAGGGTGTACGAATCCTCCATGTGTGCCCCATCAATGGTTACAGAATCCATTTCATGGGGGTTGAACCGAATGATCCAGTAAAAGTTGATGATGTGAATCACAAGGAACACAAGAATGATTCCTCCCAGCACAAGCATATTTCGCGATGCCCACGAGCTGTTTGCACTTTTGTTCCTTTTATTGTATTTCACCGGACGAGCTTTCCAGTTATTATACTCCAAAACAAACGACCATAAAATATGCACAAGAAACCCCAGCCCAAGTAAAGGTTCAATTACCCTTATCACCGGATTGGTAGACATAAAATTGGCCGCAACATTATACAAATCACCGCTGTCGTCAAATATCAGCAAAAGATTGACAATAAGGTGGACAGCAAGAAAAAGTACCAGGAACAAACCCGATACGCTCATTATAAATTTCTTCCCGATTGAAGCACTTAGAAACCTGCTCATAAAAAGTTATTTATGTTGTTGATATTAAGTTCCGCTACAAAAGTAGCTGAACCACCTATTATCCCCAAAAAGATTGATCTAATATAGGTAATTTAAATTGTTTCTAAGAATCAGAAATATGATATTTATCATATAATACTTCTGAATGACCGGTTCCATTCAGTCAATGTAAACCTGTCGGTTAAAGCAATTAATTCTGAGGAATAGCTACTTCCATGCATTTCCCTGCATTCGACGACACCCTGCACACACGACACGGCCAATGTATTCCCGTTCTTTAAATTAATGTAACCTTTAATGCGGTAAGCCATGTCGGCCCATTGGCCGAGAAACGCCATTGCCTTTTCTGCAGTGGTTTTTCTGCCGCTTTTAATAACCATCGATTTTATTTCCGGTCTTCCCAAAGGGTGCATCGGTGAAGGATAAGATTTTTCAACAGCGGGATCCCCCAGCTGAACCTCCACGTTGCAATAAACGGCACTAATTATTTTTGCAAAAGGATTCAATTCCCTGACTTCCTGCTCAACCAGCCCGACTTCTGCCGTCAGATCGGCTTTATTAAGTATAACCACATCGGCCATATGTATCTGATGAGCCACCCGCTGCCCCATTAAACCTGTGTGCCTAAAATTGAGCGAGTCGACAACACACCAGTTGGTAGCCAGATACACTTTCCCGCTAAGCTTGCCAGATGAAACCACTTCTGCAATACCCGTGGTATCCGAAAGCCCCGAGGTTTCGACGATTAAAGCATCAGGCTGGTATTTATCTGTGAAACTCTCAAGGGACCTTGAAAAATCGGCAAGCAGGCAAACACAAAAAACCGATCCTTTATTAATTTCCAGAAGATGAAAATCTTTTCCTGTACTTTTCAATTCAATTCCATCGATACCCGTAGGTGCAAATTCATTCTGAATAATGCCCAGCTTCATTTTACCGGAATGCGATTCAATAATCCGCTTCAGCAGGGTAGTCTTGCCACTGCCCAGGAAACCGGAAACAATATGTAATGGGATTTTCATTTCAGCTGTTGTGCAGCGATCTTCATTTTCAGGATGTGCCCGGGGGTTGTGCCACAGCATCCCCCTATGATATCAGCCCCGGCATGAATTAATTTCGGTACAAGGGCGGCCATTTCTTCGGGTTTTTCGGGAAATACGGTTTCGCCATCCTCATATACCGGCATCCCAGCATTGGCATGAATAAGTATTGGTATTTCAGCATCTGCTTTCCGGATTTCCTCCACAATGTCTACCATTCCGGCAATTCCGTTTCCGCAGTTTGCGCCAATCAATTCAGCGCCGGCATCTTTAAGAACCTGCACCATTTCGGTTGGAGAAACTCCCATCATGGAGCGAAATTCACCGGTAACGGTTTTTTCGAATGTCATTGTGCAAAACACTTCCAGGGCAGTATTCTGCCGGGCAGCCTGAATGGCAATTCTTGCCTCATCCAGATCGCTCATCGTTTCAATAAGAATGGCATCCGCACCACCTGCTTCCAGTCCCCTTACCTGCTCCCTAAAAGCATCGTACATTTCCTCTTCGGTCACATCACCCATCATCAGAATCTTGCCTGTCGGGCCCACCGATCCCAGCACAAATTTATCGCCGGCTGCTTCCCGGCTTATTTCTGCAGCTACCTTATTCAGTTCAAACACCTTGTTGGCCAAACCATACCGATCAAGTTTAAATACAGTGCCTCCGAAACTGTTTGTTTCAATCATATCGGCACCGGCATCGATGTAGCTCTTTGCAATGTGGTAAACCTCCTCCCGATGGGTAATGTTCCATTCTTCGGGGCACTCGCCGGGTTGCAATCCTTTTTGCTGCAGGAATGTACCCCATGCCCCGTCAGATATCAAAACCGTGCCGGGTTTTATCATTTCCAGAATCTTACCCATCCCTGTATAATTATTAAATGTAATTGTATACGATTTCAGCCTGCCTTCTACAACGAGTTGTTAAAATTATGCAACTCTTGCATTTAAATATGAGCGATTTTTGAAACAAAAAAAACATTTACCCCAATTGTGCATTCAGATATTCGACCAACCCCTGCGGATCGCGTGAATAAACATCGGCCCCAATTTTTTGCCTGAATGCATCGGTAACCGGTGCGCCGCCTATGGCTACCACTGCCCCGGGTACTGCCTCCTTTATAGCTTTTGTTATCTTTTCCATGTTCCCCATTGTAGTAGTGAGCAAGGCCGACAACCCCACATACGCCGGCTGATGTTCCTTTAGTGCGGCTACGAACTTTTCGGCTTTCACATCGGTCCCCAGATCAACCACCTTCCACCCATTGCCTTCAACCATCATCGATACCAGGTTTTTGCCGATATCGTGCAAATCGCCTTCCACCGTGCCAATTATAAACGTACCCTTTTCCTTCACCTCGCCCGACAGAAAAAATGGCTTGAGATGAACCATACCGGTGCTCATGGCCTTAGCCGACATCAATACCTGTGGTACAAACACCTTGTTCTCGCGGAATTTTACACCCACCTTTTCCATGCCGGGCATCAGGCCTTCAGTTAATATACGCTGTGCCGGTATCCCTTCCTCAAGGGCCTGGCGGGTAAGCTCATCGGCACCATCCTGCCCCTTCATATTCGGGGGGAAAGGTGCCACTTTATTAATTTTTCCGAATTCTACACACGCTGCAATCCTGGCTAACAGTTCACTCATGGTTCTATCTCATTTGGTTTTTTACAAAAATACCCACAGCAAGTTAGAAATAAAAAAATATTCCAAGTAAAAATAACATCCTATAATGCTATCCCTTCAAATTTAAATTTAAAAACAATTTAATTCTTTAAATTTGAGTAATGAATGCATCCACAATCTATTCAATTGGGCATGGAAATAAAAGAATGGAGGATTTCATACATGAACTGAAATCTTTTAATATATCCAACTTGCTTGATATCCGGTCGAATCCCTATTCCAGATGGAATCCCGGCTTTAATAAAGCTGCACTCGAAACCGCATTAAAAAAATACGGCATTACTTATGTGTTTCTGGGTAAAAAACTGGGAGGACTGCCTTCTAAAATGACCCATTGCCCCTGACCTGAGACAAGTGATCCTCCTTTTTATCCCCTTTGTTAATTAACCTTTTGCTGAATTTTGTAAAGCAGGAGGTAAGTTTTAACTTTATAACCAGATCCAAATCCGACAGTTATGTCAACACCATTTCTGGTATTTATTGTGCTTTCAGCTGTTGGGCTGCTGCTGTTCATGGTGCTGAAGCTCAAAATAAGTGCGTTTGTATCGTTGCTGATTACTGCCATTTACGTAGGTATAGCAGCAGGCATGCCCCTTCAGGGGATTATTACAGCCATCCAGCAAGGTATGGCAGGCACTCTGGGGTTCGTGGCTACAGTAGTGGGACTGGGTGCCATATTCGGGCAAATGCTCGAGAGCTCAGGGGGTGCCGAATCCCTTGCCCATTACCTTGTAAAAAAGTTTGGCAAAAACAATGCCTCCTGGGCCATGGTCATCACGGGTTTTATTGTGGCCATACCTGTTTTTCTTGATGTAGGTTTTATTATCCTGGTGCCAATAATCTATGCCCTTTCGCGCGATACCAAACGTTCGCTGCTCTATTATGCCATTCCGCTGCTTGCAGGTCTTGCAGTTACCCACAGCTTCATTCCGCCTACCCCGGGGCCGGTTGCTGTTGCCGATATCATTGACGCGCAGCTTGGATGGGTAATTCTTCTTGGCATTATCCTGGGGTTCCCCACGGCTGTAATTGCCGGACCAATGTGGGGAAAATACATCTCAAATAAAATATACCTGGAACCCCCGTTCGAATACCAGAAGCCGGCACACGAAATTTCAAGTGAAAATTATCCACCCTTCCGGATGATTGCCATTATTATTTCAATACCGCTGCTGCTGATTCTGGTAAACACTTTCACTTCACTTTTCGTTTCGAAAAAGGTAGTGCCCCAATCCGTACTTACCGATGCCCTTGAATTTATTGGACATCCCTTTTCAGCATTGATCATAGCTACCCTGGTGGCATCGTATTTCCTGGGAATCAAACGAGGCATGAGCAGGCAAAAAATCCTGGAATTAAGCACCAAAGCTCTTGGTCCGGCAGGGATAATCATTCTGATTACAGGTGCCGGCGGAGTGCTGAAACAGGTGCTTGTCGACAGCGGCATAGGCCAGCTGATGGCCCAATCGATGGCGGGTTCGGCACTGCCACCCATCCTGCTGGCCTGGATACTTGCTGCAGTGGTCAGGATCACCCAGGGTTCGGCAACGGTGGCCATGATAACTGCTGCCGGCATTATCGCCCCGGTTATCAGCACTTTTCAGCTGAACGACCCGCAGCGGGCTCTGGTTGTAATAGCTATTGCATCGGGTGCTACCATCCTGTCGCATGTAAACGACAGCGGCTTCTGGCTTGTTGGAAAATACCTGGGCATGAACGAAAAACAAACCCTCCAAAGCTGGACAGTTATGGAAAGTATAATAGCTGTATGCGGGCTGGCATTCACGTTGCTTGCAGGCCTGTTCTTCTGAAATCAGCCCCAGAGCACCATCTGCCGCCTGTCGAGATGAAACGAATCGCTTCTGCAGGAAGGGCATATTGCCCGCTTCAGGCGGTGAATATTTGTAAGCTTCAGGCGCGACCGGCACCTGAGGCAGCGGAATTCACTTTTGTGAAGAACCTTCTCCCGGCTTAAAACCTTAACATCCACTTTTTCATACAACAGCCGGCAATGCGGGCACCTGTAAACTTTAAACCCGGCATCGAGTGTCAGGTTCTCGTGGCTTTTTGCCAGCTTGTGCAAAACCCTGTGCGTTTTATGATGAAAAATGATCTTCCGGGCCGACAAATAACCCGCAAGCGGTTGCCTGTGTACCAGGTAGCCGCGCCCTTCGTTAAAGCGGGCTTCAAAACCGCACCGGCCGCATCGGTATGTATAGGTTTGTCCCATCCTGTTTGCTTACGTCTTAAAATTACGAAAAATACTGATTCACAAATCCTAAACTTAAAAATTCGTACATTCACACCCCCTTCTTCACCTGAGTAAATTCAACATCAATACAGTATTAATTCAATGTAAATTCAATTGTAATTGAATTTACATTGAATTAATATTGAATTTATATTGAGTTTACATTGAATTTAATCAGGCGAAGGTACCTTGCAAATCTGTTTGTAAGGTTTGGTGGTGGTGTTGGCCGAACAGGCCTTGTGTTGATAAAAACAACCGGGAGGCTGAAACTTTTTGGCCTGTTAACTGTATTATTACCAGTATATAATCTTAATTTGCAACTATGAAACTATTGTTTGTTCTATTAATTTCTGTACTTTCATTCGGAGTGATGGCACAGAGCGGGCTTGAGGTTGGTGACAAGGTTCCCAATTTTAAAGCTGTCACCGATGAGGGAACCACCTGGGAACTTAAAAATAACCTGGATAATGAATACCTTGTCGTTTATTTTTATCCGGCTGCCATGACCGGTGGTTGTACTGCCCAGGCCTGTGCCTACCGCGATCTGAGCAGCGATCTGGAGTCACAGAATGCAAAGGTGGTAGGTGTCAGCGGCGACCGGCCCGAAAACCTGAAATTCTTCAGGCAGGCCCATAACCTGAACTTCACCCTGCTTTCAGATGAATCGGGCGAGATTGCCAGAAAGTTTGGCGTTCCCATGCGTGAGGGAGGCTCCTTTAAAGGCGAATTTGAAGGACAGGCGTTTGAATTCGAAAGAGATGTAACTACCAGCAGGTGGACATACATCGTTGATAAAGACGGCAAGGTAGTTTTTAAAAACGACCAGGTGGATGCCGCCAAGGATTCAGAGCAAGTATTAAGTTTTTTGAAAAATAATACCTGAAATATTTTTGACCGTACTACTGCTAACCAAAATCTGTGTATATGAAAAAACAAACGCTTGCCCTTGTTATTATTTCATTATTGTTGCTTGCTGCTCCTTTCGGAGCAAGATCGCAGGCTGATCGCTCAACGGATGGGAATTATACCCTGGTACTTGTAAGTCCAACTACCAAAGAAACCCTTTACAGCTTTACATCGGGTGTAGAAAAGATTGTAATTACCCCATCCGGAAATTTTCTGCGTACCCTGACCTTTTCAATTGAGCCTGATAATCCGATCATGGCCTTTTCAACCCCGGTACGGATTATTGAGGTAAAAATGTTTTACGATGTTGACGGCGACGGCATTGAGGAGGTAATAGTTGATACCATGGCAGTTCTGACCCGCAGTGGCAATCTCAAGCTGGTGTTTCATTCCAATGGAGCGGGGAATTCGCTGCCTCCGGGATGGGACTTTTAATCAGGCAAAGACGTCAGCTTAAAGGCAGTTCCTGCTGAACTTCCTCTTCGTGGAACTCTTCGTGTTGTACCTGTTTTTCGAGCAGCTTTTTGGGAAGTTCCCGGGTTGCCTTTGCTCCCATTTTTTTGAGCCGTTCGGTGGCAGTTACAAGGTTTCCCCTGCCCTCCGACAGCTTCTTCATGGCATCGGTGTATGTATTCTGGGTGATCCGTAGGTTATTGCCAATTTTCTCCATATCGCCAACAAAGCCGACGAACTTATCGTACAGCGCACCACTCTGGCGGGCAATCTCAATGGCATTGCGTGTCTGGTTTTCATGCTGCCAGATCGATGAAACGGTTCTTAAAGTGGCAAGCAGTGTTGAGGGGCTCACCAATACAACCTTCTGATCCCAGGCATAGGAAAACAGATCGTGATCGGCCTGTACGGCCAGGCTGAACGACGATTCGATTGGAATGAACAGCAAAACAAAATCGGGGCAGTTCAGTTTGGTGGCCGACTGGTAATGCTTTTCGCTCAACCCTTTAATATGAGCTTTCAGGCTGATAAGATGCTCCTTTACATGTTTT
>OBJA01002007.1_pt1 | contig 12590 bp, 9 predicted proteins | sample 1519751 | NCBI WGS metagenome assembly OBJA01 (sample SAMEA3881238, study PRJEB22517) | soil metagenome | biome: lake sediment; feature: soda lake sediment; material: sediment, water from around vicinity | place: India | collected 2013-12-23 | depth 3 m
GCCAAAAACACATTTGAAGGTAATTGCTTTTGCACTTCGTGGTGGAAGCCCATCAGGTGCGAAATGTGCGTGAGGTAAGCGCGGCGGGGTTTTACTTCGGCAATCAGCTCAAGCGCTTCTTCGAGGTTGTAGTGCGAAATATGTTTTTCAATGCGCAGCGCGTTCACCACAAACACATCAAGCCCATGCAGTTTTTCTTTTTCCTTTTCTTCGATCGAATTGATGTCAGTCAGGTACGCCAGTCCGCCAATGCGAAAGCCAAACACCGGCAATTTGTGGTGGTAAGCTCTGATCGGCATAATTTCGGTTGAATTAATGTGAAAAGGTTTGTTTTCGATCAGGTGCAGGTTCATCTGCGGAATACCGGGATACTTGTTTTTTTCGAAGACGTAGTTGAACACCCTTTTTACAGTGGTTTGCACCCGTTCTTCGGCATAAATATCAGTAGGATGGCCTTGCACCCAATTGAAAGCGCGAATATCGTCGAGCCCAAAAATATGGTCGGTATGTTCGTGGGTGAGCAGGATGGCGTTGAGGCGCCGCAGGCCAATGCGCAACATTTGCTCCCGGAAATCGGGGCCGGCGTCAATCACCAGTTTGTCGCCGTTCACCTCGGCAAAAAGCGCCGAACGCAGGCGTTTGTCTTTCGGATCGGACGATCGGCAAATCGCGCAATCGCAGGCTACCACAGGAACGCCCTGCGAAGTACCGGTTCCTAAAAATTCAATTTTTATTGTTGAAGGATGGTTCATGTTGAAAGGCAAAACTACAAAAAAATGATTTTTCGATGCCTGCCGATTTAATTAATTATTTTTGAACCGTTTCGATTAAGCGAAAACAAAGCCAAACTTGTGTGAGCTTTGTTGAGCATGAGAAACGACTAATGCAAATGAAAAAATATTACCATTTATGGCCAATTTGTACCTCATCCCGGTTACTTTGGGTGAAAGCCAACTGCACACCGTGTTGCCCGACGATAACAAAGAAGTGATCGGTTCGATTTCGTCTTTCATTGTCGAAAATGTCCGGACTGCGCGGCGTTTTTTAAAAAAAGTTGACCCGGCAACCGACATTGATGCCCTTCAGTTTTTCGAACTGAACAAACACAGCGACCGCAACCAGCTTCATGCCTTCCTGGAACCGGTGAAGCAAGGCAGGCACGTGGGCCTGATGTCGGAAGCCGGCTGTCCGGGAGTGGCCGATCCCGGCGCCGAAGTGGTGCGGATTGCACACGAAAAAGGCATACGGGTGATACCACTGGTAGGACCATCATCCATCCTGCTGGCCATGATGGCATCGGGCATGAACGGGCAAAACTTTGCTTTTAATGGCTATTTGCCCATCAAAAAAGACGAAAAAATAAAACGGATCAAATACCTCGAAGCACGGATTTATTCGGAAGACCAGAGCCAGTTGTTTATTGAAGCGCCATACCGCAACCAGCAGTTGCTCGACGATTTGCTGGCCAATTGCCAGCCGCAAACCCGCCTGTGCATCGCCTGCGACCTAACCCTGGAAACCGAATTTATCCGGACGATGCCCGTAGCCGAATGGAAAAAACACAAACCCGACATTCAGAAACGCCCGGCCATTTTTGTATTGGGGAAGTAGGGTTGGGTAGTGGAGAAGCCTCTCCCCAAGAAGATGTTCAAAAAGTCATTGAACAGGTCATCCTGTCCGGCAATTGCCGGATCAGAATCTTATGCTATTGAGAGACAGACCCCGAAATAAATTCGGGGTGACTCGTGCAGGAGATTTTATGATTTTTTTGGACAGCCTCAGTTTGGACAACAATCGACCGCGACTGACGAAACTGCCCACCAATCATCGCAACCGATTACCGATTACTGATCACTGGTTACCGATTACTGGTTACCGATTACCGATTACCGATCACTGGTTACTGATTACTGCGACTGATCACGATCCCCGCCAGTTCTTCTATTTCTGAAATATGCAGGTAAAAATGTCTCGGGTAATCAGTCACCATCATTTCAAGCGTGATTTTTTCGTTTAAAGCCGAAACCCATACCTGACCCAGTTTTTCAGGATTGACTTGCCGGATGACGTGGCAAAAATGAAGGTTGGCATATTTCCACAGTTTCACCAGTTGTTGCCAGTTCTCTTCCTGGTAATTCTGAATGGCGATCCAACGGTCGTTGTTACCAAAATGAGCGTAATCGGGGAAACTGACCGGGCTGGTTTGATATTGCAAATGAATGACGCGGTGGGTATTGTTTGAAGCCGAGTCGTGCATATGTCCCAAAATCTGCCGGATGGTCCGGTTTTGGCTGTTCCTTTTATTGCTGATCAGTTTCTCCGGAAGCTGGAGCAACCAATTTTCAAGCCGGGCTACGGCCTGTTCAATTTCAAGCGAAATGGCAGAAAATTCATTCATATTATTTCAAATATAATCAGGTTGCGTTCGTGCACTGCTATTTTAAATGTTTGAGTTGTACTTTCCGGAATTCCACCTCGGCGCCTTCGGCTTGCAGGGCAATTTGTCCTTTGGTGGCTGTGCAGCCAAAACCATTGTTCACCAGGTCGCCATTCACCCAAACGGTAATCGAGTCAGCCTTACATTCCACCACCATGGTATTCCATTCTCCAAGTGGTTTTTCCGAACTATCCGTCAAATTTTTAATCCGGCGTTCCTTTCCTTCAGTTATTCCCCAGTTTTCGCGCGGGCCACGGCGTTGCTCCATGTCAGGCACCTGGATGTCTTCCACGATACACCAAAAATCGCCGGCATCGCCCGACTGCATTTGCACTTCAAGCGACTTTGGGAACATCCCGTAAAGGGCACGCGGCGTTGAAGCATGGACCAAAACGCCGCAATTGCCGGGTTTGCCTGCAAAACGATATTGCACTTCGAGCCGGTAATTTGAGAAAATTTTATCGGTGATCAGGTGTCCACGGGGTTCGCCCAGGCTGACCAGCATGCCGTTTCTCACCACAAAAGGGGCAACCGTATCGGGCTTTTCATCCATTACCGGCACGTCCATGTGCCATCCGCGCAGGTCTTTCCCGTTAAAAAGATTGACTACCTGCGCATTCAGGGCAGAAGCTGCCAACAATAAGAAAAAGGTAAAGCATGAAGTTTTCATAGGTTATGCTATTTATTGATGACACGTTCAGGCGCGAGTTCCCTGGTAAAATAACTTCTCCGGTAAACAAAAAAAGCCAGGAGAGACAATAAAGACAAGCCAATTCCAACGGAATAGGATATTTCTTTTGGAAGCGAAAACCCTTCGGGAGCCAAAAACAGGTAAGTGACAGTTACGGCGGTCATAAAAACCGCTGGTATCAGCGTGATCCAGTAAACTTTACGCTCCTGTGCGAGATAAACGGTGACCGTCCAGAGTACGATCATCGCCAGGGTTTGGTTTGACCAGGCAAAATAGCGCCAAATAATGCTGAAGTCGATGAGTGTCAGCAAAAAGCCAACGGCAAAAAGCGGAATACTCACCAACAGCCGGTTTTTGATAGGTCCTTGTTTGTATTTGAGAAAGTCGGCCACAATCAGCCTGGCGCTCCTGAAAGCCGTATCGCCCGAGGTGATTGGTGCGGCAACAACACCCAGCAAAGCCAGGAAACCGCCGAACGTTCCGAGCAACGAGTTGGAAATTTCATTAACCACAAATGCGGCATTTCCGCTGTGGGCGGTCATCACCTCATTCAATTCCCTGACGCCACCATAAAAGCTCATGCCGATTGCAGCCCAGATGAGGGCCACCACGCCTTCGGTAATCATTGCCCCGTAAAATACGCGGCGGCCGTACTTTTCATTGGTCAGGCAGCGCGCCATCATTGGCGATTGGGTAGCATGAAATCCGGAAATAGCTCCACACGCTATGGTGATAAACAACATCGGGAAAATCGGAAACTTTTCGGCCTCAATATGGTAATTATGGAAGTTCGCCAAATTCAGTTCAGGAATCTGGTAACCTTTCGCAAACAAAGCAATAATCAACCCGACGGCCATAAAAACAAGTGCAAAGCCAAAAACCGGGTAAATCCGCCCGATCACTTTGTCGATCGGCAGCATGGTCGCCAGCAGGTAATACACAAAGATTGCCCACACCCAAAAAGTCATCGAAGCAAAGTCGGGTGTCAGTCCTGATAAAATTTTGGCTGGTCCCATGATAAAAACTGCGCCGACAATAATCATGAGCAACACCGTGAAGCCACGCATAAACTGTTTGGTACCAATTCCCAGATAAATTCCTACAATTTCAGTGATGCTCAAACCTTTGTGCTTAACGGAAAGCATGCCCGAAAAATAATCGTGCACGGCTCCTGCAAACACCGAACCCAGCACAATCCACAGGAACGCCACCGGTCCCCACATGGCTCCGGCAACAGCGCCAAAAATTGGCCCCAGGCCGGCAATATTCAAAAATTGGATCAGGAAAATTCGCCACCAGGGCAAAGGCATGTAATCCACGCCATCGTTCATGGTGTACGCGGGGGTTTCTTTTTCGGGATGGATAACTGCAATTCGTTCAACTATTTTTGAATAGAAAAAATATCCCAGCAACAATACAACCAACGACACACAAAAAGTAATCATAACAGTCAGTTTAAATTAGGCCAATTACAAAAGTTCAGCGGCATCAAATATAAAAAAAGAAATCGACCCGGCTTTTGCAGTCATTACTGAAACCCCTTTTGCCAAAATATTGTTTTTGCCGAAACCTTCTTTTTAAACTCCCGGAGCAGAAAGAGCCGCAACCAGGCGTTTCGTTTTGAAGTGAGCCACTTAGTCGCTTCAAAAAAACAGGCCCATATAAAAAAATAATAAAAATAAATTTACCGGGTTTCATAAAACATTTTTATAACATATTCTCCAAAATAAGACACCGTTGTTTGTTAAAAAATTATTACTAATTTTGGTGACTTCCATCGGAAAATATAAGCTGCAAACAGATTTTTTTAACCATAAATAAACTAACAGATGAAAATCTATAAAACAGATCAAATCCGCAACATTGCTTTAATCGGTAATGCTGGCAGTGGGAAAACCACCCTCGCAGAAGCCATGCTGTTCGAGGGTGGGATAATCAACAGAAGAGGAGAAGTAACCGCAAAAAACACGGTGTCCGACTATCAGACGATTGAGCACGACTATGGCAACTCCGTTTTCTCTTCCGTGCTGTACACCGAATACAACGACAAAAAAATCAATATTATCGATACCCCCGGAATGGACGATTTCCGCGGCGGAGTCATTTCAGCTTTGCATGTTGTAGGCAGCGCTGTTGTGGTGGTAAACACCCCTCCCGGCATCGAAGGCGGAACAGAAGCTGTTTGCCGCTATGCAGAAAAAGCGCGCAAACCGATGATGTTTGCTTTTAACCAATTGGATAACGAACACGCCAATTTTGAACAAACTGTTGAACAGACAAAAAATATTTTCGGCAACAAGGTAACGGTCGTTCAATACCCGGTAAATGCAGGGAACGGGTTCAACACCATCATTGATGTGTTGAAAATGAAACAATACAAATATCCTGCTGACGGTGGGGCACCTGCAATCAGCGAAATCCCTGACGATGAAAAAGAACGCGCCGAAGAACTTCACAACGAACTGGTTGAAATGGCCGCAGAAAATGACGAGGAGCTGATGGAGCTTTATTTTGAACAAGGCTCGTTAAGCGAAGACGAAATGCGCAAAGGCATCAAGCTGGGAATGATTGCCCGCAGCCTGTTTCCCGTATTCTGCGTTGCCGCCAAACATAACATGGGCGTCGGACGTTTGCTCGAGTTTATCGGCAACATCACCCCTTCGCCTGCTGAAGCCGTTGAGGTACCCGAAATCAGTGGTAAAAAAGTAAAAGTTGATGCCAGCGCCCCAACGTCGCTTTTTGTTTTCAAAACCTCTATCGAACAACACGTTGGCGAAATCACCTATTTCAAAGTGATGAGCGGAACTGTGAAAGAAGGACAGGACCTGATCAACTCCAAATCGGAGAACAAAGAACGGGTATCACAGCTTTTCGTTACTGCCGGCAAAACCAGGAATAAAGTAACTGAAATGATCGCCGGTGATATTGGCGCAACCGTTAAACTGCGGGAAACCAAGGTCAACCACACCCTCAGCGAAAAAGAAGCCGGTTACAAATTCACCCCAATCAAGTTCCCAACGCCAAGGCTCACTGTTGCTTTGAAAGCGGTGAACGAGGCGGATGAAGAAAAAGTGGGCGAAATGTTCCAAAAACTTCACGACGAAGACCCAACCTATTTGGTTGAATACTCCAAGGAACTGAAACAGATGCTGGTACATTGCCAGGGCGAATACCACATCAACACGCTGAAATGGTATTACACCAACGTTTTCAAAATCGATATTGATTTTCAGAAACCCAGGATTCCTTATCGCGAAACGATCACCAAAGCGGCACAAGCCGACTATCGCCACAAAAAACAATCGGGCGGCGCCGGACAATTTGGTGAAGTGCACCTGTTTATCGAACCTTACATTGAAGGTGTTGAACCCAAAAGTGTCTTCACAATCAATGGAAAAGAACAAAAAATATCAGTTCGCGATACACAGGAAACACCACTTCCATGGGGTGGAAAACTGATCTTCCATAACTGTATTGTCGGTGGATCGATTGATGCCCGCTTCCTTCCGGCAATACTGAAAGGGATTATGGAAAAGATGGAAGAAGGCCCGTTAACCGGCTCTTATGCCCGCGATATCCGCGTGTATGTTTACGACGGAAAAATGCACCCGGTTGACTCAAACGAAATTTCATTCAGGCTGGCCGGACGAAATGCCTTCTCTACAGCTTTCAAAAACGCCGGGCCAAAAATCCTTGAGCCGATTTATAACCTGGAAGTATTGGTACAAAGTGAGCGGATGGGCGACGTGATGAGCGACCTGCAAGGCCGCCGTGCGTTGATCATGGGCATGGGAAGCGAAAAAGGCTTTGAAAAAATCAATGCAAAAGTGCCATTGAAAGAAATGCACAAATACATCACTTCCCTAAGTTCGCTGACACAGGGGCGCGGAATTTTTTCGATGGAGTTTGACAATTACGAAAAAGTGCCGCAGGAAGTACAGGACGAACTGCTTGCAGCTTACGCAGCTGAACAACAAGAAGAATAGCACATCTTATAAAAAAGAAACCAATTCTAATCCTTTCATATTAGTAATCGAAACTAAAATGAACGAACCCCGGATCAGCCAATCCGGGGTTTTTTGTTTCACCCTGATTTAAGTACCCTCTTCCGAAGGCCAAGATAAAAAAGAAACTTTGCCGACACCTCATATTTTTTTGATCCAAATCTCCATTACAAACAGGGCAATTTTTATACTACTGTGCTTCTGCGACGCCCGCCACTGCTGAATCTGATCTCTTTTTCCTCAAAAAAGCAAAAATCCGGAACCACCCTTATATCCACCACTAAAATAAATAGTTACAACTTTAAAAACACCTGTTATTTGGGTAAAATTACCCATTGCGCTGAGGTTCTTCGGGCTCTAATTTGCTTTAACAAAACCGAACCATATTATGAGATATTGTTCGGGAAGTTTAGCAACTATTTAGCAATTCAAAAATGAAACATTTTTAAAAAGTAACACTATGAAAAAAACACTCCGCCTGTCCAAAAGAGGCATGGCATTAATCCTTCCATTTTTTGCACTCGGGCTCTTATTTAACAGTTGTGAAAAAAATGAGGTCGCCGAAGACGGTCTAAACAACGATCTCTCACTGAAAGTTGCAGTAGTGGCTGATCCCTGCAAAGAAGTTTGCCTTGTTGCCGGCCAAAATATGTATGCGGGCACCGTGGTCGTAGGCAAAGCGGGTGGCGATGTTCACGTCACTTACAACCTGACTGCCCCCAATGTTTATTTGCTGGAAATTCACCTCGACATTTTTACCAGCGTGGAACAACTTAAGACAATGAAAAAACTAAGTAATGGCGGCGCCATTCCCGGCAAATTCAAATTTAAAAAAGCCTGGAGCGCAGCCGACATGAAAACAAGTTACACGGTGGTTATTCCTGAAAGCTACATACAGGAAATTACCGGTGGCGCCGACTGTTTCTTTATCGCTTCGCATGCAGCCTTGTCTAACGGCGAAACTGCCTGGGGCGGCAATTGTGACGAAACAGACTGGGGCGTTTCACTCAACAACGCGTTGCAATTCCCCGGCGCCAACTGGTCAGTATTTTTCGAGTTTTGCATGGATGAATGTGTAAACACTGTCGATTTCACTTATGCGTTTGAAGACTTGATGAAAGATGGCGTCGATGGCAATGATGGTGATTACAATGATTTGGTCATCAAATCCGACGTCATTAAAACAAGCAGCGAATTAAAAATTACCATGTTTGCGTCGGCAAGAGGCGCTTCGTACGACCACGCCTTCAAAATTAAAGTTCCTAAACTGGGTATTGTAGGCGGAATGGATGGGATTTTTGGAGAAGCTGCTCCGGTAACCGAAGATGGTGACAACTATGTGATTACTGTGTTCTCGAGCACCAAAGCAGTATTGCCGCAAGAAAACATTGCTCCGTACGAATTCTCAGCCAATACGGTAACAACCGATGTTACCTGCGAACCACACGCCACCACCGAAATTATTATCTCGATAAACGGCGATTTTGCTTTCGATCCGAATGTTCCTTACGACCCGTTTATTACGGTACACCCCGGAACTCCGAATGCTTACGACCTGAACATCTGGGAACTACACATGCTTGACGGCTCAACCTGGCTTGATGTGGATAACAAAGAATACCCCAATGGAATCATCATTTCAGACAACTGGAAATGGCCCTATGAAAAAGTAAACATCAAAGCTGCCTATTCCGGCTTCAGCAGCATAACTGACGGGTGGAACCCGAATTGGGCAACCTTAACCGATCCGACCAAAGTTTTTAGTCTGGTATGCGAATAAACAGAGCATAACGTCATTTTGAACAGTGGCTGTTATTATATTCCGACAAAAGAAGAAGGGCTGATTTCCAGCCCTTTTTTCTTTTTCTATGATTGTTTGTTTTACAAAAACGCTGTTGTCACCGTTACTTGGGGCATGTTAAAGATTCAGCAATAATTTTACGTAGGTTTTCAGCCGGCTTTCCATTTTTTTTCGGAACAAGTGCCTCGAGATTCTTTTTTTCACGTTTCTACCGACTGTTTTGACTTTCGATACAAACACCTTGTCAGCAGGTAAATGAACCAAAAAATTAGTCTCAAAAGACTTCCAACTGTCTTGGACATGCGAAGTAGTAATGCTCCAAAACCGGCCGATTACACCGAAAGGCCCCACATCACATATGTGAATGCCTTGCTGCATCAGACGTTCCACCGCCACCGAAACAAGCATCTCGTCGCCCTGGTGGTGAAATGTTTTGTAATTATTGAAATAGACGCCCAAACTTGTCTGGATATCGTCGTGCAACAGCCTGAAAAACCGGGCATCGCCGCCGATAAACTCGCCGCCGGCCCAAAGCCCGACCGAACTTTCGCCATCCATCAGCATTTCTTTGTCCCTGATGATCCGCTCCCTGCCATAAGCCGGGTAACGCTGCCGGGTCACATTGTAGTAAACCGGGATGTTCTTGTTGATACAATTAGCCAGGTTCGCAGGCATTTCACTGAGACACAGCACATCATTGTCCAGCAGAATGAAATATTCGGCTGTGTTTTCCTGCGTCATAAAATAGCGGATAACATCAAGTTTAAAATGTGCCGAATAAAATCCAATCCCTTCCGGCACGTTCAAACTGAACGGAATTTCCAATACTTTCAGGCTTTTGGAGTAATTCCGGATGTAGTCTTTACTATTGGTCAGCACCACGAGTTCTTTGGAGGTATAAAACGACAATGACTGGTCAAGAGCCTCACAGCACCTGATGTAGGTTTTCATCTGGCTCTCAAATTTTCCACCAACTCCGTTTATCGATAAGGACTGGTGCTCGAAGTCGATATATAATAAGGTATAAAAGTTGAAATTTTCCATCTGTTCGGGATATTAAGCTTTCACCTGAAAAACCCGCCTGCTTTTCGAAATGGCAGACGTTTGTTTTGCATTAAACTCTGAAACAACCTGCTGCAAGATTTCAACAATCCGGTGCTCAAATTTTTCCAGGGTAAATTCATTTAAATATTTCTGATAACCAGCTTCACCCATTTGTTGACGCAGTTTTTCATCGCGGGCCAGCAGTTCAAGTTTATCCGCCAAAGCAGTCACGTCCTTTTGGGGAACAACAAAGCCGGTAACGCCGTCACCAACAACGTCAGGGATGCCGCCTTCAAAAGTTGAAACCACCGGCTGGCGGTATTGCATCGCTTCAACATTGACCAAACCAAAAGTTTCAGCTTCGTAATAAGTTGGAAAGGCAAAAATATCTGCCTCTCTGTAGATACGCTCCTTTTCGTCGCCATACCTGCGCCCCAAATATGAAACCTGTCCGGCCAATCCCAGTGTTGAAATCATTTCATTGAGTTGTTCTGCGGAAATGTCGCCTTCGCCACCCACAAAAGTACATTGAAACGGGCAGTCCCTTTCTTTCAGCAACGCACAAGCCTGAAGCAATATCTTAACTCCTTTCGACTCGATCAGGTTTGACAGAAATAAAATTTGAGGGACAGCCTTCGCGGAAGTTTTCATTTCTGAATGGACAGCCGGAACGCCGTTGGGGCAAATGTGGACACGGTTCTCCGGCACAAACGGCGCAATGTCGCTATAAAGCCGGCGGGACAAAATAATAACCTCGGAGCCGCTGAACACAAAATCAAAAAGAAGCCGGAAAAAGTAACTGCGTTGTTTTTTGATAAAACCCTTGTTGTGCAAGTGATAAACCATCTTCACCCCGAAAATTTTCAAAATACCGACAAGAACCACGTCTTTGAAAAAAGCTGCGCCGCCATTCGATAAAGCAAAATAACAGATGTCCGGCTTTTTCTTCACCAGCATTTTCAGCACCGTAAACCAATTGTTAAAAACTTTCGCCAATTTTTGCAGGCTCAGCTGCCCCGACTCGGCAACTTTTGACGAAAGCAGCAAATTAACATACCGGGCTTCAAAAGCCTTGCTGATAAAGGTACTCTCCCTGATGGCCTTGCCAACAACCGCCGAACCATGAATAGCTGGCGAAAAATGAAGCAGAAATAACACATTTGGTTTCATATTCAGGAAATATTGAATTTTTCGCTTAAGAGAGACTGCAGGGAAAATTTTTCACGGAACTCCTTTGCCAACATGGGGTTTACTTTGGGGTCAGCATCAAACAAAAATTTTGTTTTCAATTCCTCATCTAACATCGTCCTAAAACGTCTGGCATTTTTGGTATGGGTTGCGTCTTCCCCGAACCCAACGCTCATCACTTTCGATTTCGCCGGAAAAACAGTCAGCAAATCATTGACAAACTGGTGATAGCCCACCCGAATAGCCCAGGAATCAAGTTTGCCGTTCATTTGTTTCCAAAGCATATAAGGCATATCAATCCCGCCCCGCATAAACTTCAGCTGCCGGGGAATGCTCAGTTGAAACGATCTGTAATCGCTCATTTCCCAATCAATTGATTCCCAGCGATTTTTCCATATTCCCCATCCCCACGATGCCGCCCGGTATCCCACATAAAAATCTTTGTCATAATTTTTAAGCGATGGCAAATCCATCGTATAACCCGATATGCTCAATATCTGGTGGTTATTCTTGTAAAAATCCAGCGCTTCATTCATGAAGCTCAAAAAATTGGGCGAGGTAACCAAATCGTCTTCAAGCACAATCACACTATTGTGTTGTGCCAAAATTTTTGAGACGCCGCCGATAATTGATTTTGCCAGGCCTTTGTTCACGGGAGACTCATCGACCAAAACTTTTGCAAAGCCGGAAATACCGCTCAGGTATTGCCTCACTTCATCCACTTTTTCTTTTGATTGCCCGTTTTTTGCGCCATCAGAAAAGACATAAAGTTCGCTCTGAGTGGCTAACAGGTTGCCCTTCAAAGCTTCAATGGCCAGTTTGGTTTCTTTCAAACGGTTATAGGTAAATAAACAAATGGGCGCCGGCATAATTGATTAATTTGGTTCATAAATGAAAATCAAGATGACCATCAAAAAACCAAATCTAAGACAAAGTTCGATTCGACGCAGGTGTGGAAAATACTGAAATTAAGTGTGTAAAAACCGCTGAGAAAACTAGCTATTTATTTCTGAAAAGATGGAAAAAACCATGTGCATAGCGCTTTTTACCGTCGCGGCCACGGCCTTCAACCACATAATAATAAACGCCTGGACTGGCGTAGCGGCCACCAATCTTGCCATCCCACGCCGATTCGACGTTCGTGGTTTTAAACCCGCGAACGTTGTTGTTTTCCCACGAGTGTATCTTTTTTCCCCAGCGGTTAAAAATCTGAATATTGATGGATTGCAATGACCAGTAAGCTACTCTAAATTCATCGTTTTCACCATCGCCGTTGGGTGTAAAAACATTGGGCACGTGAATAAATGAAGTGTCTGCTATCAGGTAACCGTCCATGTAAAAAGTGTCGGTGCAGGCAAAGTTTTGCGAATTTTTGGTGGTGACCAGCTTCACCTTATAAGTCCCTGATTTTTCGTAAGTAATGGT
>OBJA01002008.1_pt1 | contig 12588 bp, 7 predicted proteins | sample 1519751 | NCBI WGS metagenome assembly OBJA01 (sample SAMEA3881238, study PRJEB22517) | soil metagenome | biome: lake sediment; feature: soda lake sediment; material: sediment, water from around vicinity | place: India | collected 2013-12-23 | depth 3 m
TTAACCCTTTCTTCTAAGCAGTAGGTCATGGGTTCGAATCCCGTCCGGGATACATTGTTAATTAAAGGTGCTTAAATCATTTTTCACTTCCAATACGTAATTTGGGATTATTAAACATTTTCAAAACGTCAATTACTTGTTTAACAATGATAATGCTAACCAGATTTTAGACCACGTTCATCGAACGTGGGTTTTTAACTTGAATAAAATTTTCCGAATCTACTATTCGCCACGCTAAAGCTTAAATTTTATGAATTTTAAACGACTTAACGTTTCGACTTTTGGGGAAAAAATGATGATACTGTAAACACCAGGCTCAAGGTCACCTACATCAATGCTCATCTTGCTCATTGCCTCAGCTTTGACAAGTTGCCCCATGGAATTAAATACCTGAACTTTGTGTTCATTTTCCGGAAGTTGTGTAAAATAAAGTATGGACTTAACCGGATTAGGGTAACAGATGATATCGCTTTTATACATCTGCTTTGATGAGGTTACCATATTACTAAAAAATAGGCTGTTTACATTTACATATTGAGAAACGGAACCTAGAGTAATAACGTGTTCACCTTCTGACAAAAAAATTCCATCTACTGAAACTGTTCCCCACTTCTGCCAGCCTCCGGTATTGGGAATAGCAATTGAACTAGCCACCAATACCCCATCAACTGATAGGGATAATTTTCCACCGTTCATTTGGCTAGCCACACGAATATCAAGGTGGTAGTTTCTGCTGTCTTCTACTTGAACAGTATAATTCAGCCATTCCCCGGTTTGAAAATCCCCTACTGAAAAACCACCTCCTTCATCCAGGCATGACTCCAAATCAACATCGTCGTTACGGTAATGCCCAAATTTATTTCCTTTCGTCAAATCAAGATACGTTTGACCGTTCAACCCAATATCATAATCCTCAGCTTGTATTGTACCTGGAACCGTATGAAAAACCTTCACTTCCCCATAGATTGTATCGGAAGAAGAAATTAAACCGCTATCATCAGTGCCTACTGCATGAATTTGGTAGTTTCCGATAGTGGCATCCCATTGCCACTCAAAAGGGGAAGCAACAACTTCTCCCAATAGTTGTGATCCATTGTAAAAAGCAACCTTCGTGATCGCACCATCATCATCCGATGCCTCTACGGAGATCTTAATTTGAGCAGGATAAGTGTGTGACATATTATCATCCGGGGAAACTAAATTTACAACCGGAGCTTTATCTTCAAGCTTGAAGTTTAAATAATCCAACAAAAAGCCAGAGTCCAAAAATTCAACGGACAAAGATTTGAGCCCTTTCTCCAGTTGAAACATTGTCAATGGAATATTTACCGTTTGCCAATTATCAGCACCCCCAGTTTGGGGAACTTCAACAACTTCAGATATTGGTAGCCCATCCATTAGCAAACGAAACTTTCTCCCTGGCTCATCAGACGAAACCATTGCCTCTGCCGAATATTTTCCTGACCAGTTAAAGTTGACAGTGTATTTCAACCATTCGCCTTTCACGATATTTCCGATGAAAAATCCATTGTCCTTTTCATAAATATCAACACCTACATCTTGACGATAATTGTTACCGGAATTTTCTTCATCAAAATCGTGGTAAGCAGAACCATCTATACCTTTATCAAAATTTTCAGCTTCAAAGATGCCTGGCAAACTAATTGCATGACCTGAATATGGGCTGGAAATACCAACTGACTCATTATCCACGGAAACGATATAAACTATTTCTTCTTTTGAACCTAAAACTATTTTTCCCAAATCAACCATTCCGGACAATACAGAAACTTCTTGTGATTCAGAATAATGATTTGTAGAAGGATGGAGGGTTTGGACATTTAAAGGACCTGCTCCATCAACAGCCAGTTTTATTACGGTTTCAACTTGACTTGTTGTATTGTTCAGCAAATAAATAAAATAGTTCGGTCCACATTGTACGGCATATTTTTCAATCCCGTTTGCTGTAACCGCTGCTGTTTTAAACTCCCCTTTCCCATATAACAACATCTTTTCGGAAATCGATGCCACGCTGTTGTAATATGAAGTCATGTTTCGTTCGTCGAAAAATTCCCACCACCACGTCATCGGCACAATAGGAGTGGATGTGAACAATCCATACCAAAGCCCTCTTTTGAGGTCATAGTCAAAATCTGGCCCATTCTCATTCGATACATTATTCCAGTCCCAATCCCAACCAAATTCGCCGATGACATAGGGTTTACCATAGGCATTCTGATAATGCTCAATTTTACTCGCAATTCCGCTGGTATTCCGGTAAATATGTTGTTGATTAAAATCGATGTTGGGCACACTATACAATCCCTGTATTTCCCTGTGCGAAATGCTTGTTGTAATCGGATGATTATAAATATCGATTTCATTAAGATAGGCGCTCATTTCATTATGCCATTGGGTAATTGCTGCATGTGGAATTGCCAAGGAGGAACCTCCATTATAGGCAGCGTTGTCAATTTCGTTACAAAACTCCCAGGCTCCTATTCCGGGGCTGTATCCCCAACGGGCAACCAGATAGCGTAAAGTATTTTTAAATTTCTGCTTGGATTGATCCAATGTGAAGAATTCAGTTGGCGTTGCTGCGGGACCACCATTTTTTACATTATAAGGATTGTTGGGCCATTCGCCGGTGGTAATCAATGCCCCGTGCGGAACCAGTGCCAACATCATGTGCATATTAAGTGAATCGATCATTTCAATCAATTCATCCATCCGTGCAACCCCTCCGGGATTAAAGTATTCAGAGGTCTTTTTATAAAATTTAGTGTCCTTAACGATTTGCCATTCTATTGGCAAGTTCCATATGCATGTCCAGGTTCTGAAGAAGTTAACCCCATTTTTTGCCAATTTGGGAAGAAAATAATCATAAGTGTATTTCTGGTTTTCCCAGTCACGTGCTTCCCATCCAACATTTTCACCAATCCCCCGGAACAGCTTGCCCGAATCGTACTTTAAAGTCCAGTTGGTATTCATGTGGAGTATTCCATTTTTTGCAGAAGGCAATACGGTAAACTGGCCGATTTCAGTTGAAACAACAGGTTGTCCACCTTTCGACAATTGAAAACTGAAAGCATAATTACCAATTTCCTGGGGTAAAAAGCGGGCGTTCCATATCGATTGGTTTTCGTTACCACTAACATAAAAACATGGCAACTTCAGTTCTATCGAAGATGGTGATGTAAGTACCATATCTAAAGCGATGTCACTGGCATCATAAGGATTGGTAAATGACGAAGCTATCTGGACTTCGAAATCCATCCGCTCATATAGATAAGGGTCAGTTGTTAATTTCTGCCAGGACAAAATGGGTTCTTGCCCTTTTCCAACTTGGGCAAACAAAATGAGAATAAAAACAACGATACTTTTTGAGAAAAAATTATTCACGATTTATCAGTTTAAACAAGTAAAAAATCCGAGCAAAGCTGGTCCTTTACACTTTTAATCCAGTAGTTTATCAACTCTTCTGATCGTTTCGAGGCAAGCACGGGAATTGTGGTAGGGACATTTCCAGAAGCCGGCTTTGTCGTCTTTTCTATTTACTTTCCCGTTACCATAAATACCCCAGAACCACTCCCCATTTTCACGGTCAATCAAAAAGTTTTTAATGTATTTCCAGCACCTTGATGCCCGATCAAGATATTCGCTTTCACCTGTCAGTTCATAAACATTTAAAAAACCGACTACTGCTTCGGCCTGGGGCCACCAATGCCGCTCATAATCGATATGGCCATTGCTCAAATTTTTTTCGTAGGCCAAGCTGCCATCCGGTTGCAACCCTTCCATAGAAGCCCATGCAACCTTTTCGCTGATTAACTTCATTTTTGCCAGCAGATCATGCTTTGCGAGAATTTCCGCCCCTTCGTATAGTAACCATGATGCTTCAATATCATGCCCGTAAGAAACAATGGATGATTTACATTCCCAGTCATCGTTAAAAAATAGTTTAAGATGAAAATTTTGTGAATCGATGATCCTATCAACAAATAAATCAATCAGGTTTTCAAGTTGGGTTTCCAAAGTTTTATCCTTCCAAAACCGATATAAATTAGTGTAAGCTTCCAGTATATGGAGGTGCGTGTTCATCGTTTTGCTCTCATTGGCATCCTTTTCGCTCAACCGCAAATCTTCCAATAAATTCCAATCCTGACTAAAAGCTTCCGTGTAACCATTTCTTGTTTGGTCGAAGCTATGCTTTTCAATGAGATGAAAAAGCTCAATCGCCTTATGCAGGCTCTGTTCAACTTTTGAAGCTTTATAATATTCTGTCAGTGCATAGATAAAAAATGCCTGGGAGTAGATTTGCTTTTTAGTGTCTTTTGGCTGTCCGCAAAACTGAAGGCTCCAATAAGTGCCACCATTTGGTTCATCAAAAAAATGGTGAATCACATAATCATAAGCACGATGAGCCATCTGAAGATAAACCTCATTGTTCAAATCATTATATGCTGCCGAAAAAGTCCACAGAATGCGGGCATTTAATATTCCTCCTTTATCTGCGTTCGAAACAAGATTTTCCTCTCCCGTCATTTGCCCAAAAAAGCCACCATTCATCTCATCTGTCATCTTGTTTATCCAGTATGGAAGAATATTATCGACAAGATCAGATTTCATCTCCTCTTTTAGCTTTTTAAGTATTTTTTCAGTCATTATTCAGAAGTATTAAGTGAATAATCTTCTTGCCGTTTCGCAGCTAGTTTCTCGCTGATGCTTAGCATTGTTTTTTCATTAAGCGGATAGAGGTAAATAAAAAAGACTGATAAAAACGTTCCTACAGCAGGGAAAATACTTAGCATCATCCTAATTCCAGATTGTACTTCTTCGGTCTGCACCACATTGGCTTTAAATCCATAAATAGCTAAAAGCCATCCGGTGAGCGCGCCTCCAAGTGTCCATCCAAACTTTTGCGACATGGATGAAGAAGAAAAGATTAAACCTGTTGCACGCCGGCCGGTTTTGTATTCGGAATAATCTGCAATATCGGCGTACATCGACCAAAGCAAGGGAAAAATGCTTCCTGCACAAATGCTGATCAGACATTGCATCACCATGATAAAGACAATGCTCCCGGCGTGGAGCCAATAAAACGCCATGCTAAGCACCGTTGCAATGACCATGGCATAAAGGTAGATGCGCTTTTTGCCAAAACGGTTTGCCAAAGGCGTTACAAGAACAATCCCTACAATATTGAAAGCTTGCCCCATGACCAAATAAAGAGAAACTAAACCCTGATTTTGTACGAAGTATTTAAAATAATATATAGCGGCGCCGTCCCGGATTGAATTAAAAATCAAAGCCGCAATTCCCGATCCCAGCAAGATCCACCACGGACGGTTGCCCAACAAATCTTTAATGTCGCTTTTCAAGCTAACTTTTTCTGCTTTAATTGGCTGTACCCGCTCTTTGGTCCATGCGAAGGTGAAATAAAATAAAATAGCTACAATTATGGCGAAAACAACAATTGCCAGTTGCCAGGCCCGTTGTTCGTGCCCAGGCGAATTTCCCCCGAAAAGTGCAACCAATGGATTTACCAGAGCCAGAGCCACAATGCTTCCGGCAAAAGCAAAAACCATTCGGAAAGAAGATAAGGTTGTCCGCTCTTTACCGTCAGCAGACATTACTCCCAACAATGAGGCATATGGGACATTGACCATTGAATACAACATCATCATTACAGAATAGGTGATGTATGCATAGATTATTTTTCCCGTTGTTCCAAACGATGGGGTTGTGAACGTAAGGATACCCGCGACGCCAAAAGGAATTGCACCCCATAACAAATAAGGCCTGAATTTCCCCCAACGGGATTTGGTTCGGTCAGCAATGATCCCAACAACCGGATCAAATGCTGCATCCCAAATACGGGTTACCAAAAACATGGTTCCAACAACTGCCGCAGAAATACCGAATATATCAGTATAAAAAAACATCAAATACATTGAAAAAAGCTTCCAAAACATGGATGAGGCCGCGTCACCAAACCCGTATCCAATTTTTTCTTTTAGCTTCAACTTTTCGGTCTTCATAATTTAGGATTGTTAGTAGTAGGCAATCGGCCCTTTGTCCAATAAATAGGATATATCCACAAAAATTTAATCGTCAAAGAAACCTCATCTTACGCTTTTACAGAAATCAAATCAAGATTTCTTTCTATTTGTTTTTTAAGGGTTTCAACTGAAGTTGCAGAACGTAGCCCATCTTCAGGTGTATTCAGACAATAATCAACCAATTTATCAATAGTTGAAGTAGCGACATGCATTCTTGTATCGGAGGAGGCATAGTAGATGAAAACTGAACCATCTTCGTCAACAATCCATCCGTTTGAAAACAGCACATTGGAAACGTCACCCACCCGTTCTTCATCTACCGGAGCCATAAAATATCCGGCAGGTTCAGCAATTTGTAATGAAGGGTCCCGTAAATCAGTTAAGTATAAATACAGGACGTACCTTAACCCTGCAGCACATGCCCTGACACCATGTGCCAGGTGAAGCCAACCTTTCTCAGTTTTTATTGGAGCAGGCCCTTCCCCATTTTTGGCTTCTTTTATGGTATGATATTGCCTGAAGTTAATGATCTTTTCTTCCTTCACCCGGGCATTTGTAATGTCATCGATGAGGGCCCAACCAATTCCCCCCCCACTTCCTGCTTCGATAAATCCATCTTGTGGGCGTGTATATAGTGCATACTTCCCATTAATAAATTCAGGATGCAGCACTACATTCCTCTGCTGACTTTTTGACTCCAGGTCAGGTAAACGATCCCATTTTATCAAGTCTTTGGTGCGCACAATGCCAGCAGATGCCTTTGCTGATGACAGGTCACCGGCGGGTGCATCAGTATCCTTCCGCTCACTGCAAAAGATGCCATAAATCCATCCGTCTTCATGATTGGTGAGCCTCATGTCATAAACATTAATATCAGGATCTTCATTTTCAGGCAATATTAGCGGAAAATCCCAAAATTGGAAGTTATCGATACCATTTGGGCTTTCAGCAATAGCAAAAAATGATTTACGGTCATATCCTTCAACACGCACGATCAGCATATACTTCCCATTAAATTTAATGGCCCCGGCATTAAAAGTTGCGTTTATTCCAAAACGTTCCATCAATTTGGGATTTGTTATAGGATTTAAATCGTAGCGCCAAAACAATGGGGTATGTTGGCTTGTAAGGACAGGATTTACGTACCGGTCAAAAATACCATTTGAATTCGCAAAGGGTGTATTTTTTTTTGTAATTACCTCCCTATAAATATTATTCAACTGCTCAAGTCTCTTCTTAAATTCACTATTCATTGTCAAAATTCATTTTCAAACTCTTCCACGTCCTATTTTATAGTGAGAAAGGCTTTTATGTTATTTTATGTTACAAAAGTACAAGCTCAAGTATATTACCTGTAATACTTTTTTATCTTTTCAGAATACATTACTTAAATTATAGATGCATTAAAACATAGACAGCACCAATACCAGTTCATCCATGGTCTGCACACTGATTTTATCAAGAACAAAAGCTTCTTTAGAAAAATCAATATGATCCACGTTGCCATATTTAAGCGATGTAGGATGAAAGGTTTTTGCTTTTACTTTCCCAGATTTTGGTATTCCAACAGTTATGGGGGATGTAATTTCCTTCTCAGAATGGTTGACCAGATAAATAAAGATTTTCTCACCGCACTGCACACCAAATGCATCCAATCCTTCTGCCTGAACATTTATCTTTTTGAAGTCACCCTTCCCGGAAGCCAGCATAAGGTCATTGATTTCCCGCACTCCCTGGAAATACGACATCAATCCGCGATCTTCGAAATATTCCCACCACCAACTCATCGGTGTAACGGGTGTTGAAGTGAAGAGCCCGTACCACAAACCCCGTTTAAAATCGAAATCCATTCCTTCGCTGAAATCATTGAAGTTTTTCGACCAGTCCCATTCGTAGCCAAATTCACCAATTACATATGGTTTGCCAAATTCTTTTTCGTATTTCTCAATTTCGGCAGGAATACCCCCAGTGTTTTTATAAATATGTTTTTGATTGATGTCGATATCAGGTACGGAGTTCAAACCTGCCAAGTCGCGATGTGAGATTGATGTTGTGCGAATATGATTGTATGGATCCAAGTTCTTCAAATAGGCGCTCATTTCTGCATGCCACTCCACGATGTCTTTCGCAGGAATTGGGGTACCATCGTTTCGGTGCTGAATATTGTCAATTTCGTTAAAAAATTCCCACATGCCAATGCTGGAACTGTATCCCCAACGTGCCACTATGTATCGTAAACGGTTTTTGTACTTCATTTTGGCTTCATCCGAAACAAAGAAATTGTGATCGGCACGAACATCTCCCTGTCCCATGCAAAGCATTACATATACGTTTTCCTTTTCACACAATTCTATAAAATCGTCCAGTTTCTGACAGGCACTTGGATTAAAATATTCATCGGAAGCGGTGTAACGATTATTGTTAAAATGGCTTTGACGATCGATCGGAAAATTCCAGGAACACATCCACACCCGGCAAAAATTACCGCCGTTTTTTGCGAACAGGGGAATCAGATAATCGTAGTTATATTTTTCCTTTTCATGCAATTCTTTAAAAAATTTAGAGTCATCGTTGGCGCGCGACTCCCAACATAAGTTTTCGGCTACACCTCGGAATGGTTCACCGTTATCAAATTCCAGAATCCAGTTGTTTTTGGTGTGAAGAAAACCTTTCAACTTAGAAGGCGTTGAATCAAATTGAAAACTTTCCGAATTATTTTTTACAACCCCTTTTTCAGTCAATTGGAGGCTATATTGATATCTACCTGGCTGTTGCGGAGTAAAACGTGCTGCCCAATGGGAAACTTCACCGCTCTTGCCCGAAACATAAAAACATGGCAATACCAACTTTTTTCCATTTGGAGCGGTTAGCAGCATGTCAAGGGCAATTTCTTCCTGCAGGTAAGGATTGCCCCATATTCCGGTCAGTTGTATTGAGAAATCAGCCCGGTCATATTGCGTTATATTTTTTGTAGTTATTGCTATTTCATTTATCTGCGCTTTCAGTAAGGAGCATGCAAATATGATTAGCCCAAAGAATAATCCTATTTTTTTCATTTGAATCCTATTTCTAATAAATGCTGATGATCTTTTTGTATCAGTTAAGAGAAAGAGACAATGTTCAGGAAATTGATATGTCTCTGAAAAATATTTCCTAAAAGGCATTGAAGCAATTCAATTTCACCATCCAATGACCTTTTAGGAAAAACTCATAACCTATTATTACAGAAATGCCCTCACCCTATCAACATCAATGATAACAACCACGGAGGTTCCCGTCTCTGATAGTTCGAAATTGCTTGGATTGCTTATTTCTACCACCAAAACCAGCTTTTTCCCGTCATATACTTCCGATTTTAATGCAGCTGCGTCAACTGAAAGCAAAAAAGATTCACCACTTTTATCAGAAGGAACATTTAATATTTGAGGCAGCGAATAAATGGTTGATGGCAGTGCAATCCCTCCAACTGCAGACAAAACTCCAGATGAAGGAACAAAAGCATTAATGTCAACGCTAAAGGCTTTATCAGATAGTTTCCCTGAGCGCAAAACACCAAGGATGATATTTAGTTTGCCATCGTTTACCTTAAAATTGTAAGCGGATTCGCCTCCGCCGGAAGGTACATTGTAATTGTTTTCCAATCCACCCGCAACCATCGCCTGGGGCATATAAATATAAGCGAATCCATAATCATCGTCACCATCACCTTCCTGACAACCGGTTAATATTGAAAAGGCCAACAATATCAGTAAGACTATTTTTATTTTCATAGCAATTCCCATTTTACTTTGATTAATAACCATTATTCTGAATTAAGGTACCCTTCGAATTTTGTATTTCAGAGCGGAGGAATGGTAAATAATAATTTCTCTCCTGAAACTTACGTTCTGAAACATTGAATTCCTGGTAGCTGAGGCTTTCGCCATTTTTACTAACCTTAACACCTTTAATAGGCTGATTAAGTACTTGTTCTGCATCTTTCCACCGCAGTAAATCCCAGTAACGGTGATCTTCAAAAGCCAGCTCAACACGACGTTCATGTTTAACAACAGCACGAAAAGCTTCTTTCGAATTTGCTGTTATTGCCGGTAGGTTCACGCTTGCCCGGTTGCGAACAAGTTGGAGCGCATCTTTTGCCGATAGGGTAAATCCTGCCGGAACTGCCGAAGGTCCATAAGCTTCATTCATTGCTTCAGCATAGTTTAGCAATATCTCTCCGTATCGATAGGCAACCCAATTATGTTGGGCCGTTTGTCCCTGTACCAGGTTCAAGCCATCAGTTAAAAACTTCTTTAGGTAATAACCTGTCCTGCTTGCATTGGCTTTTGACATGTCGTCAGAACCTCCGGCTGATTGGTCAATCGTACGGCCATTCCACGTGCTCCCGTTTGTAACAACGGAAGCAGCCAGGCGCGGATCGCGGTTGGCATAAGGATTTGCCGGGTTTGGTTCTCCAATATATTCGTAAGAATTAACCAGGTTATGCGACGGAGTCACACCACTGTATCCCCCTGCAGTTGCAATTGGGTAGTTATTTGTCTCCATGGTGTTTGAATTCCCTCTGCGGACGGCATAAATAGTTTCCGGACTTGCTAAAGGATTGCCTCCCACAAAATAGTTCCTGTAATTGTTATCCAAAGAATAGCTTAATTCTTGATGACTGATGAGATCACGGGCAGCCTGAGCAGCCTTTTCCCATTTCCCAGCGTCGCCATTTGGATTGTGCAGAGGGCTTGCAGCATAAAGCAAAACCCTTGATTTAATTGCCAAGGCAATTCCCAGTGTAAACCGGCCATTGCGGTCAGCGTAAGCATTCCAGTTAACGGCCAATTGATCTTTATAAGTATCAATTTCATTCACAATATAATTCACAACAACGTCATAATCGGATCGTGCAATTTTTTCATCGCCAGCCTGTTCAATAGTCTTTTCAATTATTGGTACGCCTCCATACATTTTAATTAATTCAGAATAATAGTAGGCCCGGGCAATGTGTGCTTCGGCGATATACCATTTTAACGATTGAACGTCGCGCTCGTAAGAATGGATGTCGTTTTGAATATTTCGATTTAATGCGAGCAGCGCTTCACCTTTTCCATCCTTCACATAATCAAGAAAATAGTTGGCAGCCCTGATTCCTTCATAATAATTTTGGTACAAGTAAAACAGTGGGTTAATGCTCTCATTGATGATGCCTTTGTTGAAATAGTTAATATTTGAGGACACATCAGTCTGCTGGGCCTCATCAGATGCAGAAGCGAAAATATTGCCATCAATAATTGAGAACCCATATGTTATTGGTGAATAAAACGCATTTCCGAAATTCCACAAGGTACTGCGGTTGGTCGCGATTGTTTCTGTCGTCTGGTTCCGGTCCAAACTTGTATCCAAAAACTCTTCACAGGCAGACAACAAAAAAAGGACTGCCAAGATGAACAATGATCTTCTTAAATATCTATTCATAGTTCTGTAAGTTTTAAAGATTAGAAGGTTAGTGTAATACCTGCGTTAACTGATTTGACTGATGGATACCCGCCATAAATATTTTCCGGATCCATATCATAATCATCAAGTAGCTTGCTCCAGGTAAATGGATTTATCACGTTGACATACACCCTCAGGTTATTTTTGTCATCTGGGTTAAGAGATTTGCTTCCTAAAAAAGTATATCCAACTTCGATATTTCGTACTTTCAAATAATCACGGTTTTTAATCCAGAAAGAACTTGTCCTGTAATTATTGTCATTGCTTTGTGTTGTAAGCCTGGGATAAGTAGCCGTGCTGCGTGTATCGATATTCTGATCCGGGTAATAGGCCCAGGCACCTTCTGCAATTGGAAAAACGTTCCTGTTATCAACAAAAGCAACGGTTTGGTTCCAGTTATCCAATAAATTGACCGACGCACCCGCTATCCCCTGGAACATGATATTAAGATCAAAACCTTTAAACTCAGCAGAACCTCCAAATCCATAAGTCCATTCAGGATATATTGATTTTCCAATAGCAGTTACGTCATTTTGGTCAATAATACCATTGTTATCAAGGTCTTGATATTTGACGTCACCTGGTTGAACAGCTCCAAAAGCCGGGGTTGATATCCCATTAACCAGCGATCCGTCCGAATTGAAGTCGGTAACATCATAAAAGCCATCAGCAACAAGGCCGATAAACGTGCCGAACGGGCGGCCTGTTTTAGCATTGTAATCATGCGCCGGGGCCACTTCCGCCATATAGTCAATATTATTAGTGTTATACGAAACCATTCCGTTCAGGGCGTAAGAGAAAGCACCAGTCCTGCCATTCCATACAGCGCTGGCTTCAAACCCTTTACTAGTCATTTTACCGATATTGGAGAAGTAATAGTTTTTGCCATAATACTCCATCAGTGAGTTATCAAGGGTCAAAATGTCAGTACGTTTGTCCATGTAAACATCAGCCATTACAGTCAGGTTCCCCAGTAAAGAAGCGTCAACGCCTAAATTATATTTGGTACTTTTTTCAGCGTGTGCATCAGGGTTAGAAATGA
>OBJA01002009.1_pt1 | contig 12587 bp, 11 predicted proteins | sample 1519751 | NCBI WGS metagenome assembly OBJA01 (sample SAMEA3881238, study PRJEB22517) | soil metagenome | biome: lake sediment; feature: soda lake sediment; material: sediment, water from around vicinity | place: India | collected 2013-12-23 | depth 3 m
TGCGCGCCGCGCCGGCGACGACGAGGTCGAGTCGGCTGAAGTCGACGGGCTTCTCCAGGAAGTCGAAGGCGCCGAGGCGCAGCGCGCGCACCGAGTCCGCGACCGTGCCGTAGCCGGTGAGGAAGATCCACTCGCCGTCGCCGACGCCCAGCTCCTCCAGCAGGTCGAGCGCGTTGCCGTCGGGCAGGTTCATGTCGCTGATGACGACCAGCGGCGCCAGGCCCTCTTCGCTCAGCATGCGGTGGGCGTCCTTGAGGGACGCCGCGCTGGCTACGCGCCACTTGTCGCGCCTGTAATGGCGCTCGATCTCCTGTGCCAGCAGCGCCTCGTCTTCAATGACCAGCAGCGTCCGAGACATGGTTGGGTATCCCACTTGGCAGTTCGAGGATGACGCGGGCGCCGCGCGGGCTCCCGTTTTCCAGGCGCAGGCTGCCGCCGAGATCGTTGGCGAAGCGGCGCACCATGACTAGGCCGAGGCCGGTCCCGCCTCTGCGCCAGGAGCCGAAGGCGCGCACGCCGTTGTGCAGCAGCTCCGGGGGGAACCCCGGGCCGTCGTCTTCGACCAGGAGGCGCACCGTCTGCGGCGAGCTGTCGAGGCGCAGGCGGATCAGCCCCGGTCCGTCGCCCAGAGCCTGGGCGGCGTTGAGGATCAGGTTGAGTATGCACTGGCGGAACTGCGCCTCCGGCAGCCGGCACACCAGCGTGGCGGGCGCCTCCAGGCGCAGGCCGATCTTCTCGTTGACCTGATAGCGCACCAGCGTGCGCAGCTCACCGAGGACGGCGACGACGTCGATGGTGGCGAGCGGCTCCGGCGTCTGGCGCGCGCCTTCGAGCAGCATGTTGAGCTGCTGGTTGATGCGCTTGATCTCCACGAGGATGAGGTCGACGCGGCCCACCAGTTCGAGGTCGTCGAGGTCGCGCCGCAGGTTCTGCAGCGCCATGTGGGTGGCGGTGAGCGGGTTGCGCAGCTCGTGCGCGACGCTGGCCGCGATCTCTCCGACCGCGCCCAGCCGTTCGGCCTGCGCGACGCGGTGCTGCTGCTTGAGCAGGATGCGCGTCGCGCGCCGCACCGAGGTGGCGAGGGATTCCTCGCGCTGCTGGTGGGCCTGCTCCAGCGTCACCAGCCGGTTGACCATGCGGTTGTAGTTCTCGAACAGCGGCAGCAGCATCGGGTCCACGTTGCCGGTGGGCGCGGAGGTGTAGTCCTGCCTCGACATCAGCGCCATCAGGCCGCCGAGGGTGTCGAGCGGCCCGATGATGTTGTGGCGGATGCGCCGGCCGAGCGGGATCAGCACCATGAGCAGCCCGGCGAGCAGGCCGAGCGCGATATGCTGTTCGCGGCGCGCGGTGGCGCGCTTCTCCAGCACCAGCGCCTCCTGCGCGGCGAGCTCGCCGGCCAGCACCTTGCGCATCAGCAGACGCGTGTCGCGCAGCGTGGCCGCGCCGGCGCCCGATGCCGCGCCCCGTTCGAAGGCGGCGAAGCCCTGGCGCGCCTCGCCGATGAGATCTATCGAGCGCGGGTCGAGGTGCGCGCCCGAGGCCTGCAGCCGGGCCAGCCGCGTGCTGACGTACTGCACCGAGGACGGGTCCGCCCCGCCGCGCGCCGCCTCGTCGGCGAGGCCGCGCAGCAACTGGTCGGTCGATTCGACCGCGGCGATGAAGTCGAGGTGGCGCTGGATCGGTTCCAGCTCGCGGTCGTGGCGCCAGGAGCTGTACAGCAGGAGACCGAACGCGAGGAGCAGCAGCAGCGCGATGCCGCCGGTCAGCAGCCATACGGGCCTGTGCAGCAGTCCCGTCCTCGCCTGCATCGCGTATCTGTCCCTCTCCAAGGCCAGCGCCGATGTACCGTCGATGTGACCGACGAGCCGCATACAGGAACTCCCGTCCGGTTCGGATTGGCTTGCCCGGTCTGCGACCGGACCGCCGGCGGGGTGCCAATGATAGCGCATCGAGCCCCGCCCGCATTGAAAACGGCAGCCGCGCAGGACGCGGCCGCCGCGGTGCCCGGTGACCGCGCTTATACGGTCGGCTTGCGATAGCCGAATATCAGCGCGATTACGAAGAGCACCAGAAATATGAAGAACAGGATCTCGGCGATGCCGGCCGCCGCTCCGGCGATGCCGGTGAAGCCGAGGATGCCCGCGATGATGGCTATGACGAAGAACGTGACTGCCCAGCTCAGCATGATTCCTCCTTTCCTGGCCGCAATGGCCTGGACGCTGTTCCCTGGCGAAGCACCGACCGCGTTTCCAGCGTGCCTGCAAAGAGGATTGCAGGAACGAGGCCAGTCCATATTGGAAAGGAAAAACAGCCGCTTAGCTGGCACCCGGCAGGTCGCGAGCGGGATATTGCGGGGGCCTATGGCCCCTCGCTGGGTGAAAACACCCTTAAGGTCTGACCCTCCTCGGCATGGGGCCAAAGGCTCAGAACGGACCGCCGGCCGCCAGTCTCGCCGCCGCCGTGGCGACCCGGCGGCCCAGGGCGCGGCACAGCCGCTTCTCTTCTTCGGACAGGGGCCGGTCGCTGTCCGGGCCGGCGAAGTGGCTGGCGCCGTAGGGAGTGCCGCCGGTGCCGGTGGAGAGCAGGTCGGGCTCCGTGTAGGGGATCCCGGTCAGCAGCATGCCGTGATGCAGCAGGGGCAGCATCATCGACAGCAGGGTGCTTTCCTGGCCGCCGTGCAGGCTGGAGGTGGAGGTGAACACGCCGGCGGGCTTGCCGACGAGGGCGCCGGAGACCCATTGCTCGCCGGTGCCGTCGAGGAAGTACTTGAGCCCCGCGGCCATGTTGCCGAAGCGGGTCGGGCTGCCGAGCACCAGGCCGTCGCACTCGACGAGGTCCCCATGGCTCGCATACGGCGGCCCCTGCGCCGGTATGGTGTCCTCGGTCGCCTCGCACACCGCGGACACGGCCGGCACCGTGCGCACGCGCGCGCGGCATCCCGGCGTCTCTTCCACGCCGCGCGCGACCAGGTCGGCCATGCGGGCGACGGCGCCGTTACGGCTGTAGTAGAGGACCAGGATCTCAGTCACGCGGCAGGACTTCCAGGACGCGTTCGGGCGGCCGGCCCACCACCGCCTTGCGGCCCGCCACCACGATCGGCCGTTCGATCAGGATCGGGTGCCGCACCATCGCGGCGATGAGCGTCTCGTCACTGGCGTCGGCCGCATCGAGACCCAGTTCGCGATAGGGCTTCTCCTGCGTGCGCATCAGCTCGCGCGGCGACATGCGCAGGCGGGCGAGGAGGTCGGCCAGGGTGTCCTCGTCGGGCGGCGACTGCAGATAGTCCACAATCTCCGGCTCGATGCCGCGTTCGCGCAGCAGCTGCAGGGCCGCGCGCGATTTCGAGCAGCGCGGGTTGTGATAGATCGTTACTTTCATGAGCGTTTCGCCGGCTATCGCAAGGCGTTCATTCTAGCGCGAGCTTCCTTGACAGCCTATAGGGCCGGTGATAAGTTCCCCGAGACCTCCTCGACGTCCAGTCTAGCGTCTTCCTTTATCCATGAGATCGATTGTCGCGATCGCAAAATCTGTCGGAGGGTTGATTCCGCTTGCCATGCTGCTGTCGGCGTGCGCGTCCGCCCCGACGCAGGAGATGAGCAACGCGCGGCAGTCGGTGCAGGCGGCGCACGAGGTCGGCGCGAGCGAGTACGCGACGCACAATCTCGAGACCGCGCGCGAATACCTCGCGCGCGCCGAGCGGGAGCTGGAGCTGCGCTACTTCGCGCGCGCCCGCCATGACGCCATCGTGGCCAAGAGCGAAGCGATCAAGGCGCACAACGTCGCCGTCGCCGTGCAGGCCGCGCGGGCGGCGATCGCGGCCTCCACGGCCGATGCAGATCGCCTCGCCGAGGCCGAGGCGCTGCTCCAGGAGTCGATCGACGCGGCCCGCCAGGGCCGGGACCGGCGCGCCGTCCGCCTCGCGGAAGAGGCGCAACGCAAGGCGGAGGAACCGGCGACGGCGGTCGATTGAACGCCCGACCCGAAAACGTCCCCGAGAACACCCCGGAAAACGCATGGGACGCGGCGCGCGTCGTCCGCAGCGTCCGGCTCTTCTGCTTCTTCCTCTACCGGCGCTTCACCGGCGACCAGTGCCTGATGACGGCGACGGCGCTGAGCTACACCACGCTGCTGTCGCTGGTGCCGCTGCTGGTGGTGGTCTTCTCCATCATCTCCGCCTTCCCGGTGTTCGAGACCGTCACCGGCACCATGCAGGACTACATCTTCCGTAATTTCCTGCCCGCCGCGGGCGAGACCATCCAGGCCCACATGGCGCGCTTCATGGCCCAGGCCGGCACCCTGACCGGCGTCGGCATCGGCTTCCTGGTCATCACCGCGCTGATGCTGATGAACACCATCGACGGCGCGCTCAACCGCATCTGGCGCGTGCACCGCGCGCGGCCGGTGGTGGCGAAGATGGCGACCTACTGGGCGACGCTGACGCTCGGTCCGATGCTGCTCGCGATCAGCATCCTCGCCACCTCGTACGTGGTCACCCTGTCGCAGATCGGCGGCCTGGCCGGCGCCGCCGCGGGCGGAGTGGGCGCGGCGCTGCTGCGATGGATGCCGTTCCTTTCCACCTGCCTGGCGCTGACCCTGCTCTACGTGCTGGTGCCGAACTGCCGCGTGCCCTTCCGCTACGGGGTGATCAGCGCGGTGATCGCGGCGGCGCTGTTCGAGATCGCCAAGGCGGGCTTCGCCTACTACGTGGCCGCGGGGCCGGTCTATACCACGATCTACGGCGCCCTGGCGACGATCCCGCTGTTCCTGGTGTGGATCTACGTGTCCTGGGCCATCGTGCTGCTCGGCGCGGAGTTCAACTACTGCCTCACCGTCTTCAAGGCCGAGCGCTTCCGGCCGGTGAAGGACAAGACGGTGTCGGGGCTGATCGCCGCCTATCGCGTGCTCGGACACCTGTGGCAGGCGCAGCTGCAGGGCGAGACGCTGACGGCGGAGCTGCTCAGCCGCGAGCCGCTGCAGGACCTCGATACGCTGAACGAGATCCTGCTCGTCCTCGAACGCAATCAGCTGGTCTACGGCATCGAGTCCGGCGCCTGGGGCGTGGCCAGGGACCTGGGGGAGTTCACGCTGCTCGACCTCTATCGCCTGTTTCCCGGGCCGCTGACGGTGGCGGACCTCGACGGCAGGTGGGCCGGCGTCGACCACTGGAACCGCGCCCTGCACGAACGCCTGATGGAGGCGCGCGGCTCCGTCGACGCCTCCATGGGCATACCCCTCAAGGGGCTCTACCGCGACCCCGACTAGTCGATGCGGCCGTCCCGCGCCGCCTTGAGCACCAGCGCGTCGAATTCCTCCGCCGTCAGCAGGCCGCGCCCGGCGACGATGTCGCGCACCGGGCGGCGCGTGCGCTCCGACTCCTTGGCGATCTCCGCCGCGGCGGCGTAGCCGATGCGCGTATTGAGCAGCGTGGCGAGGCCGACGCTCGCGTGCAGGAATTCGCCGCAGCGCTCGCGGTCGGCGGTGAGGCCGCGCAGGTTGAATTCGGTCGCCGCCCCGATCGCGTTCGTCAGCCAGTCCATGGCGTCGAACAGCGCCGAGCCCATCGCGGGCATCATCACGTTGAGCTCGAGCTGTCCGGCCTGCGTCATCGCGGCGACGGCGGCGTCCTGGCCGATCACCTGGTAGCACACCTGGTTCAGCATCTCGAACATCACCGGATTGACCTTGCCGGGCATGATGCTCGATCCCGGCTGCACCGGCGGCAGCAGTATCTCGCCGATGCCGGTGCGCGGACCGGACGCGAGCAGGCGCATGTCGTTGGCGATGCGCGTCAGTTCCAGCGCGAGGTCGCGCACCGCCGAGGACAGGCGCTGGATGTCGTGCATGGACTGCATCTGCGCGGCGAGGTCGGCCGCCGGGCGGATCGGCTCGGCGCACAGCCGCGCCAGTTCGGCCGCGGCCGCTTCGGCGTAGCCGGGCGCCGTGTTCAGGCCGGTGCCGGCGGCGCTGCCGCCGAGCCCGATCTCGCACAGCGGATCGCGCGTGGCCTCGAGGTTGGCGGCGGCGCGGCGCAGGGTCCAGGCGTAGCCCTGGAACTCGCGGCCGAGGGTCGTCGGCACCGCGTCCTGCAGGTGCGTGCGCCCGCTCTTCACGGTGTCCGACTCGCGCACGCCGATCTCGGCGCAGGCCTCCGCCATCCCGTACACGGCGGCGGTGAGGCGCGGCAGCTTGGCCAGGGCGGCGAGGCGGATGGCGCTGGGGATGGTGTCGTTGGTGCTCTGCCCCATGTTGACGTGATCGTTGGGATGCACCGGCCGGTAGACGCCGCGCGCGCCGCCGCGCGCGTCGCCGAGCGCCTCGTTGGCGAGGTTGGCGATCACCTCGTTGGTGTTCATGTTATGGCTGGTGCCGCCGCCGGCCTGGAAGCGGTCGACGACGTCCTCCAGCGCGCCGGCGCGCCGGTTGGCGACCGCCGCCGCGCGCTTGATGCGCACGTGGGCGAGGACGAAGTCACGGTCGGGTCCGCGCCCGCTGATCGGGAAGTTGCGGACCGCGCGTGCGGTCTGGATGCCGTACAGCGCCCCGGCCGGCACTTCCAGCTCGCCGAGGCTGTCCTTCTCCATGCGAAACGCCTTTTTCTCGCCTGTCACTGTCCCTTTTCCCGAAGGTGAGCGGATGCGCATACTATAGCAGAGGTGTGGATCTCATCCGGGAGAGGGCGGTCATGAGAGCGTGCATGCACTGTGTCGTATCGGGGCGGGTCCAGGGCGTGTTCTACCGCGTCGCCACGCAGCGCAAGGCCGTGGCGCTGGGCGTGGACGGCTGGGTCAGGAATCTCCCGGACGGCTCGGTGGAGGTGTTCGCCCAGGGCGCGGAGGACGCGCTCGCGGAGCTGCGCGCCTGGCTGTGGCAGGGGCCGCCGCGGGCGGCGGTCGCGGAGGTGCGCTGCCGGCCGGTAGTGGACCCGGAGGAACTGGAGGGGTTCGAAGTGCGCTAGCGGTTAGCGGATGCAGACCGTGCGCACGGTGTGGATGTCGGTCAGTCCCTGCAGCACTTTCTCGATGCCGTCCTGCTTCAGCGTGCGCATGCCCTCGGCGATCGCGGTCTCGAATAGATCCGAGACGGTCGCCTGTTCGAGGATCTTCTTCTTCACGCTCTCGCTGGCGGTCAGCAGCTCGTGCAGGCCGAGGCGGCCGCTGTAGCCGCTGTCGTCGCATGACGGACAGCCCTTGGCGCGGTAGAGGGTGAAACGGCCGTCTGCGTCCGCGAACGCCTGCCGCCATTCGTCCAGCACCCGCTGGTGCACTTCGCTCCGGTGCTCCGCGGACGCCTGCCGCGGCAGCAGCTCGAAGCAGTACTCCGCCACCAGGTTGTCGATCTCGGCGGCGTCCGGTTCGTAGGCTTCCTTGCAGCCCTTGCACAGGCGCTTGGTCAGGCGCTGCGCGAGGATGCCGATGAGCGCGTCGGCGAAGCTGAACGGGTCCATGCCCATGTCGAGCAGGCGCGTGATGGTCTCGGGCGCGGTGTTGGTGTGCAGCGTGGAGAGCACCAGGTGGCCGGTGAGCGAGGCCTCGATGCCCATGCCGGTGGTCTCCTTGTCGCGCATCTCGCCGACCATGATGATGTCGGGGTCGGCGCGCAGGAAGGCGCGCATGGCGGCGGCGAAGGTCAGACCGATCTTCGGCTTGACCACTACCTGGCGCAGCCCGCGCTGGGTGATCTCGACCGGGTCCTCGGCGGTCCAGATCTTGCGGTCGCTGGTGTTGAGGTAGCCGAGCACCGAGTGCAGGGTGGTGGTCTTGCCCGAGCCGGTCGGGCCGCACACCAGGAACAGTCCGTAGGGCTTGGCGACCAGGTTCCGTATCGTCTCTTCGTTGCGCCGCGACAGGCCGAGCTTGCCGAGCGGCACCGGCTCGCCGCTCGCCAGGATGCGCATGACCACGTCCTCCTGGTCAGCCGTGGTGGGGATGGTCGCCACGCGCAGCTCGATCTTGAGCGGGCCGAACTTGCGGAAGTCGATCTTGCCGTCCTGCGGCTTGCGCTTCTCGGAGATGTCGAGGTCGGCCATGATCTTGATGCGCGCGACCAGCGCGTTGCGCATCTTGCTCGGCACCTCGTAGTAGTTCTTCAGCGCGCCGTCCTTGCGGATGCGCACCACGGTCTTGCCCTTGCCGGGATAGGGCTCGATGTGGATGTCGGAGGCGCGCTGCTGGTAGGCGTCGATGATGATCTTGTTGACCAGCTTGACGATGACGTTGTCCTGCACCGCCGATTCGTCGTACTCGGCGTCGCCGCGGTCGTCGTCGCGGTGGTCGTCTTCCTCCTCGTGTCCGACCAGGTAGTCCTGCAGCGTGTCCTGCAGGTCCGGCGACGCGTACAGCGTGGCGATCATGCGGTCGATGGCCTCGCGCGAGGCCATGACCTGTTCGACGTGGAGCTGGGAGTGGAAGCGCACCGCGTCCAGCGCCTCCCAGTCCATCGGGTTCTCCAGGGCGACGATCAGCTTGTTGCCGAAGAAGTGGATGGGCAGGACGCGATACTTGCGCACCAGGTCCTCGGGGACGTACTGCACCGCCTCGGGATTGGTCTTGAACTGGTCGAGGTCGATGAAGGGGATGCCGAGGCGTTCCGACAGGGCCTGCAGCATGCTCTGCAGCTCGATGATGCCGAGCTCCATGAGCACCTGGCCGATCTGCATGTTCTGGCCCTGATCGCGGAACACCCGCTGCTGCGCCAGCGCCTGGTCGAGCTGCTCCTGGGTGATCAGCTCTTCCTTCACCAGGATCTCGCCCAGCCTGAGCTTGGGCGTGTGCTTGGGATGCCGGAACAGGTGCTCCAGCGCCTCCGGCGAGTCGATGCGCTGCGGCGCCTCGCTGCGCGGCGCCGGCTCGTGTGCGCGCGGCGGCTCCTGCTGCGCCGCGGACAGCGTGCAGCCCTCGAAGTGATGGCGCTCCATGGAGGTATGGGGGATGAAGACGTAGGTAAAGGTATCGTCCTCATGCACGGGATAGATGTAGAGCCCCGCCGGATCGCGGCGGTAGCCCAGCGACTGACCCTCCAGTACGGAGCCGTCCTTCATCGCGATGCGGTAGCTGACCGGCGCGGCCTGCCCGTCCGCATCGGCGCCGGCGTGCGCCTTGGCCGGGACCCAGTGTCGCGGTGTCGGCAGTTCCAGCAGCCGCAGGCTGGAGAAGGGTATCGTCTGCGTCGCGCGGCCGCCGATCGCCATGAGCAGGCGCTGTTCGACGCGCTGGAATTTCTGCAGCGTGCCGCCGAAGCAGGCGCCGTCGTGCAGGCGCACCTCGACGTTCTCTCCCGCCATGACGGCGTCCTCGGCCTGCGGCTCCGCCGCGGGCGGGGGCAGGATGGGGATGATCGTTCCGGGCTTGAACTGCCGGGCTGACGAGGTCGACATGTCGTATCCGCCGTTCTGGATTATAGTGTGCGCCATGATGGCTTCACACCTTATCGGTCGAAATGCGACTGAATTGAGCGCCCCCGGTCCGGACCGGTCCGTCCGGCCGTCCCGGGGCGGCCGGTGAGCGGCGGAACGGCGCCCGAGCGGCGCGCGGCGGAGGGGGGCGGTGCGCCGCGCCGCGCGGTCGCGGCCTGGGTGTCCTACGACCTCGCCAATACCATCTTCTCGATGGGCGTCGTCTCGCTCTTCCTCCCCATGTGGCTGCGCGAGGTCATGGGGCCGGAGCGCGTGGACGTTACCTTCGGCGTGATCGCGGCGGTCTCCTACGCCATCGTCTTCGTCGTCTCCCCGCAGCTCGGCGCCATGACCGACCGCGCCGGCCGGCGCATGCCCTTCCTGCTCGTGAGCACGGTGGTGTGCGTGCTGTTCACCGTGCTCCTCGCGCGCTTCGGGCTGGTCCTGACCGCGGTCTTCTTCATCGCCGCGAACGTCGCCTACCAGGCCGGCCTGCAGTTCTACGACGCCCTGCTGCCCGAGGTCAGCGACGAGCACAACCGCGGCCGCATCGGCGGCATCGGCGTGGGCGTGGGCTATTTCGGCTCCTTCCTCGCCGTCGGCCTGGGCTTCCTGCTCGGCACCGAGGACAAGCCCGCGCTCTTCCTGTGGATCGGCGTGCTGTTCCTGCTCTTCGCGCTGCCGTGCTTCCTGCTGGTGAAGGAGCGACCGCGGCCGCGGCGCGGGCCGGTGTGGAGCTGGTCGGCGATGCGCGCATCGACGCGCGAGACCCTGCATACGCTGCGGCGGGTGGACGAGCATCCCGGGCTGCTGCGCTTCCTGATCGGCCGGGTGTTCTATACCGACGCGATCAACACCGTCATCATGGTCATGGCGCTGTTCACGGTGAACGTCGCCGTCGCCACCGGCCTCGGCGCCGAGGCCGGGGAGCGCGCGGCGCAGCTGGTGCTGGTGTTCGCGATCGGGTTCGCGGTGCTGGGCGGTTTCTTCTGGGGCTGGGTGACCGACCGCAACGGGCCCAAGCGCACGCTGCAGTTCGTGCTGTGGGTGTGGATGGCGACCTTCGCCTTCGCCGCCGTGGTGGGCATCGCCGCCCTGCCGCTGCCCTGTCTCTACGCAGTCGCGGCGATCGCCGGCTTCGCCATCGGCGGCGTATGGGCGTCCGACCGGCCGTACATGCTGCGGCTGGCGCCGCCGGACCGGATCGGCGAGTTCTACGGCCTCTACGGCATGGTGGGGCGTTTTTCCGCGATCACCGGCCCGGCGAGCTGGGCGCTGATCCTCTGGTTCACCGTGCAGGTGCTCGGCATGGAGCCGCTCGTGGGCCAGAGCGTCGGCATCATCGTGCTGGTGGTGCAGATGCTCGTCGCCTGGATCATCCTGCGGAAGCTGCCGGAAACACCGCCGATCCCCCGCGCGCCGGCTGAGCGGTAGGTCGGGTCAGCGCAAGCCGACGATCCGCCCATCACAGCCACAGATGTCGGTTTGCGCTGCGCTGACCCGACCTGCGGTTGCTGAGCCCGGCGCGCCGCCGCGCCTGCGCCGCGGGGTCTGCTGCTATCCTTACCCGGCCTGAGGCTGCAGCTCGTCCAGCCTCATCGAGAGGTCGGCGGCCCTGACGTCCTTGGTCAGCGCGCCGACCGCGATGCGGTCCACGCCGGTCTCGGCGACCGCGCGCACGTTGTCCAGGGTGATGCCGCCGGAGGCCTCCAGCTTGGCGCGGCCGCGGTTCAGCGTCACGGCCTCGCGCAGGGCGTCGACGGTGAAGTTGTCGAGCAGCACGATGTCGGCCCCCGCCGCCAGCGCCTCGTCCGCCTGGTCGAGGCGCTCGACCTCGATCTCGACCGGCATGGACGGGAACAGCTCGCGCGCCGATGCGACCGCCCGGGCGACCGAGCCGCAGACGGCGAGGTGGTTCTCCTTGATCAGGATCGCGTCGTAGAGCCCCATGCGGTGATTGCTGCAACCGCCGCAGCGCACGGCGTACTTCTGCGCCGCGCGCAGGCCGGGGATGGTCTTGCGGGTATCGAGCAGGACGACCGGCAGGCCGGCGACCCGCTCCTGGTAGCTGCGCGCGAGGGTGGCCGTCCCGGACAGGGTCTGCAGGAAGTTCAGCGCGGTGCGCTCGCCGCTGAGCAGGGCGCGCGCGGTCGCGCTCAGGGTGCACAGGATCTGGCCGGCCGCCGCCGCCTCGCCGTCGCTGATCAGCCACTGGATCGAGGCGTCGGGGTCGAAGGCCTGGAAGGTCATTTCGAACCAGGCCGAGCCGCACAGCACCGTCGGTTCGCGCGCGATGACGGTGGCCCGCGCCTGCACGCCTTCACCGACCAGCGCGGCGGTCGGATCGCCTTCGCCGAGGTCCTCCGCTAGGGCCCCGACCACGTTTTCGCGTACCTCGGACTCGGAAGGTGGGGATATGTTCAAGCTCGTTTCACTCTGAGGTGGGTCGGTTTCGTCGATTATAACCCGCCCGCAGGCCGGCTCATCCGCCCGCGGCGCGGTTGAAAGTTCCGGGCCAGCCCCTATCTCTTGTAGGACTAATCGATCCGATCACGAGGAACCGCCCCGATGCGCATGGACAAACTGACGAGCAAATTCCAGATGGCCCTGGCCGACGCCCAGTCGCTGGCGGTGGGCAGGGACCACCAGTTCATCGAACCGGCGCACCTCATGATCGCCCTGCTCGACCAGGACGGCGGCTCGCTGCGGCCGCTGCTCGGTCAGGCCGAGGTCAACGTCAACCGTCTGCGCTCGCAGCTCGGCGAGGCGCTGGACCGGCTGCCGAAGGTCGAGGGCGCGGCCGGCGAGGTCCACGTCTCCAACGACCTCGGGCGCCTGCTCAATGTCACCGACAAGCTCGCCCAGCAGCACAAGGACCAGTACATCTCCTCCGAGTGGTTCGCGCTCGCAGCGCTCGAGGACCGCGGTACGCTCGGCGACCTGATGCGCAAGAACGGCGCCAGCAAGGGCCTGATCGAGCAGGCGATCGAGCGCATGCGCGGCGGCCGCCGCATCGAGGACCCCAACGCCGAGGAGCAGCGCCAGGCGCTGGAGAAATACACCATCGACATCACCGAGCGCGCCGAGCAGGGCAAGATCGACCCGGTGATCGGGCGCGACGACGAGATCCGCCGCACCGTGCAGGTGCTGCAGCGCCGCACCAAGAACAACCCGGTGCTGATCGGCGAGCCCGGCG
>OBJA01002010.1_pt1 | contig 12584 bp, 8 predicted proteins | sample 1519751 | NCBI WGS metagenome assembly OBJA01 (sample SAMEA3881238, study PRJEB22517) | soil metagenome | biome: lake sediment; feature: soda lake sediment; material: sediment, water from around vicinity | place: India | collected 2013-12-23 | depth 3 m
CATAAAAAAACGTACTGCAAATACATTATATCACAATGATATTGTATTCCATGATTATTATAACCTTTTTTCATCTTATGAAAACGATTTTTTACGCTTTTTCAGCTTTTATCATTACATTATGTGGTAAAATGACATGTGGAAAAACACAAAATTGATAGAAAAATGGTGATGAAATGAAAAATTTAGTAGGAGCTGCGCTCCTTGGACAATCAGGTGGTCCAACAAGTGTTATTAATGCAAGTGCTGCAGGTGTTTTTATAGAAGCACTCAAGCAACCAAACATTACAGCTGTTTATGGTGCTGTTCATGGTATTAAGGGTATCTTAAATGAAGATTTTTATGATATCGGCAAAGAAGATTTATATGAACTAGAGTTATTAAAAAATACCCCTTCTTCTGCAATCGGATCTGTAAGATACAAGATGAAAAACCCTAAAGTTGATGATAGTGAATATCGTCGTTTATTAGACGTTTTTAAGAAATATAATATTCGTTATTTCTTCTATAATGGTGGAAATGACTCCATGGATACATGTAATAAGATTTCTAAGTTCTTTAAGAAATCTGGTTTTGATTGCAACGTGATTGGTGTTCCTAAAACAATTGATAATGACTTAAACGTTACTGATCATTCTCCAGGTTATGCTTCTGCTGCAAAATATGTAGCAACGACATTAATGGAGTTATACCATGATGCTACAGTATATGATACAAAACAAGTAACGATAGTTGAAGTTATGGGAAGAAATGCAGGTTGGCTAACTGCCGCTGCTGCGCTTGCTCAACATAAGGGTCAAGGTCCAGATTTAATGTATTTACCTGAAGTACCTTTTGATTTTGATGTCTTTTTTGAAGATGTAAAAGGTGTTTTAGAAGAAAAAGGAAAAGTGATTGTTGCTGTTTCAGAAGGTATTAAAACAAAAGAAGGAAAATACATACCTGAAATATTCCAAGAATTAAAAAGAGACGCTTTCGGTCATGCGCAACTAGGTGGTACAGCTCAAGTATTAGCCAATGAAATTAGTAATAGAATCGATGTAAAGGTGAGAGCAATTGAGTTCTCCTTGTTACAACGTTCTGCAGCACACTTAGCTTCTAAAGTTGATGTTGAAGAAGCTTATAAAGCGGGTGTGAAAGCTGTTAAGGCTGCTGTAAGAGGTACAACTGATAAAATGGTTGGTTTTTTAAGACTTTCAAGCAATCCTTATAAGATGAAATACGTTTTGATTCCATTAAGAGCTGCAGCAAATCATGAACAAACTGTTCCACTTGAGTGGATTTTACCTCATGGAAAAGGTATGACTCAAGAATTTATTGACTATGCTCTACCTCTTATTCAAGGTGAGTCAAAAGCGAAATTAGAAGATGGACTTCCTCGTTTCGCAAAATTAAAGAAAATTAGAGTTCCAAAACTGTAATTCGAGCTATAAACTTAAGCAATCTTTTATTCAAAGGTTGCTTTTTTTATTGTTCGTGTATAATGAAATCAAATACTTTTTTAAGGAGCATTTCATGACAAAGCATACAAAGCGAAAAAAAATAGCATTTGCATCTGCTGATGTATTCGGTGGTGGGTCATTTAACATTATTAACTTCCTTTATCCTTTCTTTCTAGCAGTTACAGTAGGGATTAGTGCTAATTGGATTGGTGTAATCATGTTAGTAGCACGTATATGGGATGCTGTTACAGATCCTTTAATGGGATATTTTTCAGATCGAACTGAATCTAGATTTGGGAAAAGACGCATTTATTTAATTTTCGCTTCTCCCTTTATTTTCATTTCGATGTATTTTTTATTTTTTCCATATGGTTTTTCAAGCTTAGCTTTAAGAATCATTGCTGTTTTACTATCTTATTTGGTCTTCACAACTATCCAAACATCAGTGATGATTCCTTATTACTCGTTATCGAGTGAAATCTCAAACGATTATCAAGAAAGAGCTTCATATAATTCTTATCGGTTAGCATTTTCAATATTTTCTTCTATTTTATGTGTTGCAGTTCCAGGTATGATCGTTAATATGTTTAAAAATGAGGCAACTGGTTATCAAGTCATGAGTTTAACATTTGGTTTCATTTTTGCGCTTTCAGTCTTAATGACTGGACTTTATGCCAGAGAAGAAATTCAAACACCAAAAATAGCATCAAAATTATCAGTTAAAGAAATGATAAAACCTTTATCATTAAAACCTTTTAGACAATATTTAGGTATGTTTTTAGTTCTTCAAATGTCAATGGCTATTATGAGTGGATTATTCTTCTTTTATGTCGATTTCTTTATTGCTAAAGACATAACTGCTGCTGGTGAAAATAACATGATTGGTTTAATTGCTGCAGCTTTAATGTTTTCAATGCAAATTGTAGCTTTACCTATTTATTTAAAAATGATTGCTAAAAAAGGTAAACCTTTTGCTTATCGCTTTGGTGGTTTGTTGTGGATTTTATCCGCATTAATGATTATATTCATTCCTGCAAATGTTAATCCTGTTTACTTATATTTATTAGGAGCAATTATGGGATTTGGTATAAGTGGTCCTGGTTTAGTACCACATACGATGTATGGTGATGTAGTCGATGCTGGTCAAATTAAATTTAATGAACGCCTAGATGGCCAAATGAGTGGTTTTACAAATTTCATTAACAAAATAGCACAAGCTGTTGGATTGGCTCTTGTTATGTTTTTGATTGGATTAGCAGGATTTCAAGAACGAGAAATTGATGGTCCGCCATTACTTGGACAACCTGATTCAGCAACCCTAATGATACGTTTAGTCATGGCTTTTGCTCCACTGTTGTTTATGAGTATCGGAATTTATATTTCAACACGTTATAAAATAGATGCACAAAAACAAAAAGAGATTGTTGATGTCATTGAAGGTAGATCAAGCATGACTGATTCATTGAAATGTTTATTATAGTTATGAAAAGACCTCATATCATACTTTATACCATCCTTGGTTTCTTTCTTAAAATATATGCTTTATGTGATGGCCATCATGTCAAAAAGCATGTTAAAGTCAAAGGTCCTGCAATCGTTTTAAGTAACCATACATCATTTTTTGATTTTATCTATACGACAACTGCATTATATCCAAGACGTGTTAATTATTTAGCTGCTCATAAAATGTTTCATGAACCTAAAACACGTTTTTTTCTAAAATTAGCTCGTGCGATTCCTAAAAGCCTTTTACAAGCAGATCCTGTAGCAACTCTTAAAACATTTCGCATCCTAAAGAAAAAAGGCATTATCGGCATTTTTCCAGAAGGTCAAATATCACCAATAGGTACAACACTTCCTTTTTCTCTTTCGATATCAAAACTAATAAAAAAAGCTTGTGTTAATGTTTATATTGTCAAACATAAAAATGCTTATTTGGCGCATCCACCATGGTCTAAACATCACTTTAATGGCCGAATTGATAGTGAAGTTGATTTGTTACTATCACAAGATGAAATCAATCAATTATCTATAGTAGATATTCATAAAATGGTCAGTGAAAAACTTTATTTTAAAACATCTGAACATAATGCAGAACGTAACAATATATATAAAGTTAAACCCATTGAAAATCTTGAAAATGTCATTTATCAATGTCCTAAGTGTCAGTTTGAGGGTATAAAATGTCTGCACGATCGTTTAATATGTCCTTCTTGTAAACATGAACTTATCTATGATAAATGGGGACGTTTAAACAATATGCCCATTGATGATTTATATGCGATGCAAAAACAGTTTATTATGAATCAATTTAATACATATAAAAAGTTTAAAATAACTGAAAAAGTTATTGTTCAAATGATTAAAGATGATTTATTACAAACCGTTGGTTTTGGTGAGTTAACACTAAACACGTCAAATATCATTTTTGAAGGAATGATTCTAGCAAATCATCAAAAGCATGTATTTGAAATTAAAAATGTAGCTAGCCTACCTTCTGATATTGGGAAAAATGTTCAAATATATGAAGGATATCAAATCTATCAGTTCCAAATGGAAAATGCTTGGATGCCTACAAAATTTGTTATAGCAACTGAATATTTACATACTCACCAAAAGTAAACATATAGAAAGAATTGCAACTCACATATTCGTATGTTAAAATGATTTATATAATGATTCACAAAAACAAAAATGGAGGTTGCTTCTTGAAAAAGATTATTGTGTTTGTTTTTTTGTTTATGTCATTACTTGTTTTGTTCGGATGCTCATCATCTGAACTTGAAAATTTAGCTCAAGACAATGCTTCTATAGCATTCGAGACTTTGATGGAAAGCGTTCAATCAGACTTGGAGATAGAAAGCGTTAGATTTATTTCAGCGAAAGCTAAAGTAAATACCGATAGTTCACAAGTCGAATCTACGTCAACGAGATACTACATCACTTACATCATTGAAAATACTTCGATTCGTTCATATGCTGAGGTTTGGGTTACCTTCGAATATGATGAATACCGTCATTTAGTCTATTTACATGACTCTAAAACCGACCTTGACCAATCCTATGATTATTATCTAGATAGATTGAAGTCGGTAAAAAATGAAAATGTATATAAAATCACCTTTAAACAAGGTACGATGAGTTCTTCTTCAATTGAAAAAGCAAACAACAGTGAATCGTAATCACTACCTAACAGGAAAGTTTCTATCATCATTCACAATAGAAACTTTTTTATTTTCGAAAACTAATATCCGAAAATAGCAAGAAAAGTTATGATATTTCTGTTTTCCATAGTATATTTAAAGTAATACTAATGAAAAGGAGTAAAGATATTATGTATGTATTCTACATAAATATCTTATAAATCATGATGGAGTTTAGAAATGCTTGGTGGGTTTATCTATTAGTAGGCATCATTTTTTCATATGTCATAATACAATCACTTTACTTTTTATTAAAAGCAAGGAAACGTGCACTTGCACTTGGTTTTACCAAAGAACAAATTAATAAAACCATAACTTCTTCTATGGTGTTTAGTTTGGCACCTTCGATTGCGATTGTCATTGGTCTTATTGCGTTAACTAACTTCTTTGGTTCATTTTTAGCAGGCATGCGGTTAGGTACATTAGGAGCTGTTACTTATGAAGTTCCTGCTGCATTAAATGTAATTAATGGTGCATTTAAGTTACCAGAAAATGTGACAAATATTTCGCCTGAAGTTGCAGTTACTGCACTTTGGGTTATGACTTTAGGTTGTATTCCTCCTTTGATTATTATTCCTGTTTTCTTTAAGAAAATGAGTTCGAAACTTGAAACAATCAGGGAAAAAGATAATACATGGAAAAATATTTTGATGGATGCTTTATTTATCGGATTGATTTCTGCTTTTGTTGGTTTTGTTTTAGCTCCAAAAGAAAGAATTGATGGCACGACAGGTATTTCTTTATTATCTATATTAGTGCTTATCACTTCAGCTTTTTTAATTATTATTTTAGGATTACTCATGAAGAAATTCAAATGGGAATGGCTAAGAAATTATGCTATTCCATTAGCTATGGTGGGTTCGATGAGTCTAGCACTTCTTTATGCTTTCATGGGGGTGGTTTAAGTGAAAACAACATATAATGATCAACTCCATTTTGAAGGACGTATATGGATGATAGGTGCGCTTATCTTGTTTATTAGCGTTCCAATCATTATTAGCTTAGTCACTGGTATTTGGCCACCACTTAACATGTTTTTTGCTGGATTTATTGCTACTGCGATGATTTTTTGGCCAGTAACAACCATTGAAGTCTTTACATTTACACCCATGCTAGGTACAGGTAGTAGTTATTTAGCTTTTGTTACTGGAAATTTAGGTTCTTTGAAAGTTCCTGCAGCACTTAATGCTCAAGATGCGTTGAATGTTGAAAAAGGCAGTGACGAAGGTGATGTCATATCAACGATTGCTGTTGCTTCTTCTTCAATAATGACAACAATCATTATTATTTTAGGTATCATTTTGTTTATACCTTTGGAACCCATTTTTAAAAGCGAATCCTTAGAACCTGCTTTTGGTAATGTTTTAGCTGCATTATTTGGAGCTTTAGGTGTTGTTTACATTATGAAACGTATTAAAATTGCCATATTACCTCTTCTTTTCATGTTCATCTTCTTTCCTTTAGTTCCTGGTAGTGGTGGGCTTGTCGGTATTATGGTACCTGTAGGTGTTGTCATATCTGTTGTAACAGCAAGGGTTTTATATAAGAAAGGTTTGATTCAATAATGTATCCTTATATCTTTTTATTTATTTTGATGATGCTCATACTCATTGTGATTGTAAGAACACTTCGGTTCAATCCAAATGATTTACCCGAAATGAAGAAAAGACATGAAATAGATGAGCATCGTATCGTAGAGTCTTTATCTAAAATGATTCAATTTAAAACCATTTCATATGCTGATTCTAATTTAGTTGATGATTATGAATTTAGTAAGTTTCGAGAATTCTTAAAAACGAGATATCCTCTCATTTTTCAAAAAGGTGAATATAGCGAGCATCATAAAGGCATGCTTATTAAAATTAAAGGGGTATCAAGTGAATCACCAACAGTTTTAATGAGTCATTATGATGTTGTACCCATCAATGGAGAGTGGAAAGATGATCCTTTTTCTGGTCGAATTGATGAGCAAACGGTTTATGGGCGTGGAACTCTAGACACTAAAAGTTCTTTGAATGCTATCATGGAAGCTGTAGAATTTTCCCTACATAAAGAGAAAACATTTAAGAATGATTTATATTTAGCCTTTGGTGGCGATGAAGAAACATATGGTGTTTCTGCTTCTTTGATTGTCGCATATTTGGATCATATGGGTGTAAAACCTGGATTGGTGCTTGATGAAGGTGGCGCTATCGTTTCAAAGATGTTTCCTGGAGTTGATCAAAAAGCTGCTGTTATTGGTATTGCTGAAAAGGGTTTTTTAAATCTTAAACTATCTGCAAAAAGCAGAGGGGGTCATGCCTCAACACCTCCTAAACATACACCTTTAACTGATTTATCTAAAGCTGTTACACGTTTGAATAATCATCCTTCATTTAGATTAAAACTTACACCACCTGTTAAAGCATTGTTCTATGAGATTGCTCCACATTCAAAATCGTTTTTTATTAAAATGTTATTTGCTAATCTTTGGTTGTTTCTACCCATAGTCAAGCTCATTGCAAAATCTTCTGGTGGTGAGTTCTTATCCCTTTTTAAAACAACTCAAGCTTTTACCATGTCAAAAGGTAGCGAAGCAATGAATGTATTACCTTCTTATGCAGAAATTGGAGTCAACTACCGATTAAGACCTTTTGAAACTTCAAAAATTGTTTTAAAACGTGTACAAAGGATTATTAATAATCCTAATGTTTTGGTGGAAGCTATTGAAGTTTCTGAACCAACAACGATTAGTTTACTTGATGATCGTTTTTATGTCATAAAAAAAGCAATCAAACAAACGTGGCCAGATGTTATTCCTGCGCCATATCTCATGATTGCTACCACAGATTCAAGACATTATCATCAAATTTCAGATCATGTATATAAGTTTTCACCTATGGACGTATCTAAAGCTGACTTAGCAAAAATTCATGGCATAGATGAAGATATTTCAATAGAAAATGTAATTAATGGTGTTCAATTTTATATCAATTTATTGGAACAATTATAAGATCTCGATGAGGTCTTATTTTAATAACCTATCCAAACACCTATACATAAGAAGACAATTGTTAATAATAGTGTTACAATTTGCAGTTTATATGTGAATTTAAACCATTTGCCATAGGACACAGATGCAATTGATAATCCAATAAGAAGCACACCATTTGTTGGGAAAATGACATTGGTATACCCGTCTCCAAAAATAAACGCTAATATAGCTATTTCTTTACTTAAGCCAATAAGTGCAACTAAAGGCAATATAATTGGCATGATTAAGAATGCTTTTGCTGAGGCAGAACCAATAAAAAATTGCATCGCTAATACTAGCATATAGATGAATAAAATGCTAACTATAGGTGATTTACCGTCTAAGATGTTCGATAAATAATAAAGTATAGTATCCATCACTTGTGCTTCAGAAATAATATGTTTGACACTCACTGCTAAGACAATGAGTACGAATGCTGGAGCTACCCCTAACATACCATTAAGATATACCTTTACTGTGTGTTTCAAGTCTTTAGTCACTATATATCCTGAAATAAGACCTCCAAAAAGGAAAATGATAGCCATAACTGGAATTGCAGGTATGGAAATATGAAATACTAACTCTAGTACTCCCGTTAGCAAAATGCCTATTAATAGAACAATAAACAAGCGAATATAAACTTTTAATACTATTTTTTCATCATAAATACTTGTTTCACTTGATAAATCAAATGCTCTAGACTTCTTTAAATCAATCTCATAAGTAGGAGAAAGTTTTGGATTTTCTTCTACTTTTTTGGCATGATGTACAAGAAAAAATTGTAAGACTATATACATAGTGATAAAAATAACTAGACGGTAAATGACTCCACTTAAAATATTCGTATTAGCTAAACTTGATGCGACTCCAATTGAAAATGGATTGGTGATTGCAGTTGCAAACCCGTAACCGGCAGCAAGCAAACACATACCTAAGCCCGTCAGTGTATCCCATCCCATCGATAGTGATAGTAATATCAATATCGGAAGTAGAGCAATCGATTCTTCAAATATTCCAAAGAATGCACCAAACAACATAAATATTAAAGTGACTAAACGAAGCAATATGTATTTATTATTTTTAAATCTTAAAATAAGTGATTTAATCATCACTTTAATGCCGCCTGTTTTATCCATAACAGCAAACGTGCCACCTAAAATGATAAAAAATAAACCAATCATAATGACATTAACCGCATCTGGTCCATATAATACTTCAAATGGTGCTGAAAGTATACGCCATAACGGATAATTTGATTGAGCTAAAAATGTGAAACTATCACTAATGATTGTTCCTTCATCATCACGCAAGAAAATACCAGCTGGAATTAAAAGTGTAACGATTCCTGCTGCTAATATTAAAAATAATAAGATATAGATAACATTTAGAAAAGCTTTCTTACTAATCGATAATAATTGCGACTGTTCTTGCATAGTTTCACCTTATTCATTTTCTTTCAGTATAGCATTATTTTTTTATTTTTTTAACAAAAAAAGGGGTTACTCTGACGGAGTAACCACCTTTCAATTGAAATTTATTAATCTTACGGCAATTCATTAATGGCATCACTAATTGCAGTTCTCTTGAGTCTTAATCTTGTTGGTCCATCCATGACATAATATTGATCTGCTGGTCCATCATAGAAGAATGGGAATCCAACAAGCGTATCATATAAGTCATTAGCTGGATCGATTGTCTCAGATATGATGTAATAGATGATTGTGTTAGGACCGTCTGTATCCGCTTCAATCAATGTTTCTAATTTAGCTGGATCTGCACTAACTGCCTTCAACTTAGCTACCGTAATTTGTGTTGCAACATCAGTAATACTTGTAATGTCTAAAACACGCATTGAAGCAACAATATGGTTCATTTCAGCAATCTTAATATCTTGATAAGTTGGAGCTGGTAAATCATTTAGATCAGCGTCATAGTTTGAATCACCTATTTCAGCATAACTATCAGGATTATCAATGTTAGCATCTTGGATACCTAAAGAGATCATACGATATACAACCAATGTATTAACACTAATCAATTCCTCAAGTAAATCAGGACCGAATGTTGATGGTTCTAGTGTGTCTGAAACATCGAATAGTGTTGTTGTTTCTGGATCATTTTGTCCTGGATTTTCTCCAACATTACCAATATATTTGAGCGCTTGAATTAAACCGATGACTTCTTCATAGAGTAAATCATAAGTTACGGCATCAATTTCATTTCGTCTTGCTGCTACTGGTACACCATAATCATATCCACCATCTACTCTTGATACTGCTTCTCTCATTGGAGTTGATAAAATGTGAACAATGATTGGTGAGTATCCAAGAGGATGTTCATTTGAACTACCCAAAGTACCAAGTAAACTAATTTCATCGAGTTGTGCAAATGTAATGTCACTTGCTGGAATATTATCTCCATCACTTGGATCATCGATGCCTAAAATAGTCAATGCATCTAAGATGTTATCGATTTCAACTCTTAATAAGTCTAGTTTGTATTCATCATCTAAAGGATCACGATCAACATATGACTCAATTGGTATATTTGGCATGTTTGTTATTAGGCCAGAAGATATAATACGGTTTAAGATGAGCGAGTCTGGGAATAACTTAAGTGTTGTGATTGTGAATGAGGACTCATCAAAGACGATATCATCAACGTATTTTGTATCATCGCCATCAGCAAGTATTTCTAAAGAATCAATCATCGCATCAATTTCTGAGTCGAGCAAACGATCAATACCTACTTCCGTGCGATAAGCAGCTGATGGTATTTGTTCTGGGCTAAGCATTTCAACAATCGAATCACTAATGATTTGTTTAATAATAACTGAATCATTGCCTTTGAGTTCTTGTGTTTGTGCGACTGTTACACGCGTGCTTATATCAGTAAGTAAAACATCATCAGTATCTGTTAGTGGGTCACCATCATCAGCCAATATTTCAAGTGCCTTAATCATTTCTATGACTTCAAATGGATCAAGTAAGTCTGGTTCTAATGAATCATATGCATCAATTGGAACACTGTCTTCACCAACTGCATCAATGATTGAATCACTAATGAGTTTTCTTGTAATAACTGAATTAAGCTCATTTAAGAGTTTAACTTGACCCACTGTTGGATCGACAATGATGTCATCAACAACTTCATCATCTGTTAATGCGTTTGGATCGCCCGTCTTCTTACCAGCTAAGATGCGTAGTGCTTCAATCATTTCAATCACTTCACCTGGTTTCAAGTTGTTACCTGGTGTGTTATCAATATACGCTGTATCTGGAATCTTACCTTCATCATGTGGATCAATAGCTTCAATAATTGAGTCACTAATGAGTTTTCTTGTAATATCAGAATTGAGTGAATTCATTTTTTCAACTTGATAGATTGTTGGGTTTACAATAATACTTGAAACGACAACATCATCAGTTAATGAATCCGGATCACCAGTCTTCTTACCTGACAAAATACGAAGTGCTTCTATCATTTCTGTAACTTCAAGTGGTTCTAGATTATTATCCGAATTACCACCTTGATATGCAGAAAGTGGTACTTTACCTTCTTCATCAGGATCGATTGCATCAACGATTGAGTCACTGATCAGTTTATCTGTAATAATAGAGTTTAATCCATTGAGTTCAACGACTTGACCAATCGTTACTAAGTCAGGATCAATTTCAGAAACATCCTTCGTTAAGTCCCCACCTGATAGAATAACAAGCGCATCAATCATCTTATCGATTTCATCATCTGTTAAACGATCTTTTTCAATTGGATCGTTATATGCACTATCTGGAATAGTCGTAATAACGCCTTCAACTTCATCAGAAATGAGTTGCTTAATAATGTATGCGTTGATAGCTCTTACTTCAAGTGGATCTCCTGTACCATCTTTAAACTCTTTAACTTGTCCTACAGTGACATCTGTACTAATGAGTCTAACTAAAGTCGTTGGATCGTGATCAGCAAGAATTTCTAGAGCAACAATCATCGCTTCTCTTTCATCATCTGTTAAGAGTCTATCTAGCGGGTCTCCTTCATATGCTTCAAGTGGTATTTTACCTTCTTCATCTGGATCGATGGCATCAATGATAGAGCCAGAGATTAATTTCTTCGTAATAGGAGAATCTAGTTGATTAAGTTCTTTTGTTTGTCCCACGGTTACGTCTTCAGAATCGAGACTAGAAACTGGCGAACTGTCATCATAATCACTGAGTATTTCAATAGCAGTAATCATATTGATGACTTCAGATTTAATTAATCTAGTCTTCTCAACATCAACATAAGAGCTATCTGGAATATTATCTATACCGATAACTGTTATGACTTGATCAGAGACAAGTTGTTGAATAATATATGAGTCTACACCTAAAGTTTCTCCTGGAGTACCTGTACCATCACGAAGTCTAGTTGCTTGTCCTACAGTAACATCTGTATCTACTAAGCTTACTTTAAGTGTTAAATCATCATTTGCTAAAATGACAAGCGCTATAATCATCGCATCAAGTTCTTCATCTGATAGGCGTGTTGGATCTTCTATACTGTATGCTTCAGCTGGAACTTTTGATTCACCTTCAGGTAGACCTTCGTTGATATTATCAATAATTGAAGTTGAAATAAGTCGTTTAGTAATAGCTGAGTCAAGTTCGTTAAGCTCTTGAACTTGTCCTACAGTAACATCATCAGTATTAAGTTCAGAGACAAGTAAAGTTTCATCTTCATTTGATAAGATGTAGATGGCTTGAATCATTTCTTCAATTTCACTTCTAATTAATCTTGATTCTTCAACATCAATGTATGATGTGCTTGGAATGTTATCAGTTTCAACGACAGTGACAATTTCATCTGATATAATTTGTTGAATAATCAATGAGTCAAGACCAACGATTTCTCCAGGCGTACCTGTACCATCTCTAAGTGTCAACGCTT
>OBJA01002011.1_pt1 | contig 12582 bp, 11 predicted proteins | sample 1519751 | NCBI WGS metagenome assembly OBJA01 (sample SAMEA3881238, study PRJEB22517) | soil metagenome | biome: lake sediment; feature: soda lake sediment; material: sediment, water from around vicinity | place: India | collected 2013-12-23 | depth 3 m
CCGCCACAACAGGATTCGCTAAACTCTTACATTTCCCGAAAGGTGAGATATTCATCATTGGTTTAGAGTCCATAATATTTAGTTGAGCTTTATCCTTGATATATGTACCATGACTCACAGGAAGCTTAAGTTGGCCATCTTTGTCACCAAAGCTACATTTAGTCTTAGCTCCTACCACTACATAACTTTTCTCAGCTCCCGTGCCTTTAATGACCCTAGTATCCATCACTCCAGCTCCTTTCATTACAGAATTTCCACTCGCTTCATATGAATTCCGCAAAACCCTCTCCGCAATAAACTCTCGGCTACGTGAAGACTTACTAACAATTTTTCTTCTATGGTGTCCGCAATTCGAAAGACCTTGTACCGGCCAACCTTCATCTTGTCAATAACTAACCGCTTCAAAGTCCCGTTCTTCTGGAACTCACTTTGTGATGACAAACACTCATGTAATTCAGGGATAACCAACCAATACAGATCTTGCCGCATTCGCTTCGGATCAGCTAATACCACTGGTTTAAAGAACATTTGAGGCTCGTATAGTTCAAAAACCTCTTTAACACCATCTGTTACTAGCGGAACTGGTCGCTCTATGAAGTCTATATACTCAATGTGTGAGTTGTCTTTAACATAATACTGGACAGCCAAATCATCCTGTTCCTGTATATTCATCCTTTTGAACGCTTCATGAGTAATATCTATACCAACTGGTATTACCGCATCAACTATTCTCCGATCCTGTTCGAGTACAAAATACTCCAATACATCACACTCTTTCTAAGAATAGTGCAACAGGCTCTATTCTTATCTAAATTGGACATAGGCTCCGCTGTTTTTATAATAAACAGTTACTAGACTATAAAAACGGCTATTTCTCGTATAAATTAAGACGTTCTTCAACCCACGCCGAAGGGTAGCTAGCAGCATCCTATCAACTTTAGCTCATACCCAGTTAATACCCGCACGTTGTTTAGGTTCCAATCGAAGCTTATCCGCATCTAGCTTCGAAAATATCGCATTTTCCAACAAAGCATCTTCGAAGTCGGCACCATCAATAAGAACTTCCGTAAATATAGCACCCCGTAAATCCGCTTCTCGAAAATTGACACCCGTCAAATCGGCACCTTTAAAATATAACGGTGTAAACCCCGGCCGTTCCCAATTCGTCTGATTTTGCCGCAAACCAGCAAACCCAGTAACTCTGGGAAAAATGGCATTCTTCAATGATGCATTAGTAAAATCAGCCTCATGGATTATTGCCCCAGATAGATTTGCGCCATCTAATCGGCCACCGTTAAATCTTGAGCCAACTAAAATAGTATCTCTCAGGTTACTTCCGGATAGATCACTTCCACTCATATCGGCGTAACTAAGATCAAGCCCATGGTAATGACCTCCAGAGAGGTTCAAGCCAGTCAAAACTTCATATCTGTAGGTTGAACCGTCCTCTCCTTCCAGCCACTCCCGGATCTCTTTCGAGTCCTTCCTCTGAAGATCCATCTTGTAAGCTATTTCGCTTCGATCAAAATATTCACCTACCCAGATCTCCAGTTCATCCTCTATCGCCAAGTCACTCCACTCAGGCAAGGCTAGTGCCTGCGGTATCGCATACCTTACAAGAGACAACATATACCGATGAAACTTACCAGCTTCGTTTAGTAATATCTGTTCAATATCATGCCGTCCGATGAGATTCATATAACGTTTTCTCTCTGACTCCAACATTTGTTCAAGAACTTCAAAATAGCGCCAAACCCAGCTTATATCTATGATTTCCCAATATTGCAAGGGATCTAAGTACCAACGTTTGTCGTATACTTCGATCAGCGATTCCCATTTTTTTTCTTGAAGACGGGTACGAAGCATTGAATAATGAATAAAGCCGATTCGCCCTTTTCCTTGCTCAGCTTGGATTCTTAATACTTTGGTGCATAGCCTTTGAAAAGATTCAACAAACCTAGATGCCAGCTCATTTTTCTGGTTTGCATAATATTTCTCTAGCTCAAAAAGCTGCTCATTAACTTTTTTTTTGACATAATTCTCTTGAAAATGAATTAAAGCCTCATCCTTCTTCATACTCATTTCCCTCTCTTAGACTTTGTGAAGACATCCTTTTAGTTTGTCTTAACGTTCTTACCTGTAATCTGAGTCGTTCCGTCCATCTGAATCTTAGCACCTTTGCATGCCAGACTAATCTGTTCTTTAGCCGCAAGTACGATCTTCTTTTGAGAATCCATCGCAATCCCTTTTTTAGCTGTAATCTTAACTTCTTGGGAGCTGATAATCTCGATCCCATTTTTATCGTTTAAACGCAAGAAGATCTCACCATCTTTATCACTAATGACAATCTCTTCCGGGCTAAACATAAGCTCTTTACCTTCGCGAGTACGGAAATACTTCACATCTGGATTACCAATCTTATTGTTCTTCTCATCTATATCCAAATTCATCCGCACAGAGCTTAAGGCAAAGCTGTGATGTTCTACCTCATCAGGAAAATAGACTCGAACAAAATCCCCGACTTCAGGCATACAATACCAACCACTATTACCTTCCGCAGTATAAATGGTTGAATATTGAAAGGTGTTTTCAATTTTTTTACGACCATTCTGATCAATCTCAAGTTCAACAGTAACCTGGTCTTTTTCCACTTTGGTTACTTGTCCTTGCAAAGACAAACCAATAATTTGATCATTAAAAATTCTCTCTCGTCGAAGTCCGTCCTCGGGCACTAATACACAATTATGTTTCATAACACCCTCATACATTCGGGTGACACACTCGCCCACAAAATAACTTCGCTTGTTAAACTCTACTTCAGAACCGATCTCTAAAGGTTCGACAGACTCAAGCTCAATTGAGAAGAAATCCATCTCATTTACATTTTCGATTAGGGTGTTCTCTGAAGCCCAGCGAAAATTAGCCAGATCCTTTCTGGCAGTGTAATTCACTTTGTCTAGATTGGCTTTGGAACTTTTGTTTGGGTTACCAAAATAAAAAGCGGGTTTATCGAGAGTGACATCAGGAACCAAGCCAACATTGAGTTGTGATGCCATTCTAACTAAGAATCTCCAATCTGTCTCATTGTACTGAAGGATAAACTTTTCCAGTTTTGCCCCATTCGAAGCCGTATCGTTAAACCGGGCCCCATAAGGCTTGGTGACCTCTGTCAGAAGATCACTGTAGGACATACTTTCATAAAGAAACGATCGATCATTTAGCTTTACATCCAGTAGATGCGTATAGGAGATGGCATCAACCCGAAGATAATAAATATCCCGAACCACTTTTACTTGTATATTTGATATTAGTCCTTTAAAGAGCGGCTTTTCCTTACCATCGACTGTATACTTTATCACTATATCAGTTTGTGCTTGAGCTTCATGAACATACTTATCTTTCTGTTCTTCAGGAATTACACCCGTAAGAAACAACTTTGCATGATCGCTTATTTTCTTGACAATCTTTAGCTCTAGTAACTCACTCAGCTGATAAGTGGGCACCTGCAAATCATTATAAGTCGTAACAGCAAAAGCCATCCGTCACTCCTCCTTTGAAGAAAGGGGTTGGCATACCCTAAACGAATCCATTACCCCTTTGAATATTGGTTTCCAGATATCAATCAGATCCGCAGTACAATTAAGACTACACAACAAGGCGCGTCCTTCTAATTCGACACAGAACATCCAGTTATATATCTCTCCATCCGACGAACGGCTTAATACATCAAAGAAACCAACGTTTCTTCCGTTAATCACTTTAACGCCATTCTCAAAATACTGACTATCCGGTTGTAAGCTTTGCAGTGTTTTGAGCATAACTGTCTTGAAATTCTCGATTTCTTCATTAACAACAGTTGAATTCGTATGATTAAACGTCACGTTAATTATGAATGAATCATCCGTTAAAATCAGTTGTGGCCTTCGTTCATTTGGATATTTCAGCATCATTAACTCCTGTGGAAGAACATCAAATGAATTGGGTATACGTATGGCAATCTTTCCGTCCATAAGGAGTCTTTCTTCAAACACAATCTCATCATCGTCCATGATTAAAATGCCTTTTTGAATACTCTCTGAGATAATTTCTTCCTGAGCTTCCTCTTCGGTTATTTTGTCCTCTTCTTCCTGAACTTCTTTAACTAACTCGATTATCGTCTCATCCACATACACTGCCCTCACTTCCTTTCATAATAGCGGTTTTAAAGATAATAATCCAATAAGTCATATGTTGTTTATATGACTAAGGCACCCAGACGATATACTGGATGCCTTATCACAGAGGTTATATCTAGATTCTTCTAGAGAACACAATACAGTTACTTTCCGAAGAGCCGATTGATCCATTTCGCTTGTTTTTCCGCCTCTTCAAGCTTCGGTTCAATTGCTGCTACTTCATCAGGCATATTTAACTCAGTAAAGATTGATTTAGCGATGGCATACGCTTCTTTTGCATCCTTGAATTTCTTCGCAGCAAATTTCTCATCGCCTTGCTTGGCATATCTTGAAGCGGAGTCATAACGCTCTAATCGACTCTCGTTGTTCTGGATTTTCGTCTGTATTACCATTACCTCTTCTGTCATACCAAGTTCCTCATAGGATACCTTAGCCATATTGAAGAAGTCTAGGGATTCTTTATACTTTTTAGCAGAGTATTTTTGATCCCCTTGGCGTTCAAAGCGTTTAGCCGAATTGTATTGCTTCTTTCGTTCCTGTGATTCGGCCAATTTAGCCTCGAGCGTTACCATTTTTGTACCCAATGTATCTTTCATAGAATCAAATGAGTATTTCTCAGCAAGACTACTGGCTTGAGTATAACTTTGTTTTGCAGCAACATAATCGCCTTTATCGTTTTGATAATCTCCTTGATTAACCATCTCTATAACTTGCATGTACCCTCTAGTCTTTTCAATTCGGTGTTGGAGTTCTTTGCGATCATAAATAATCAAGGCAGCATCGCGATCTGCTGACTGATAGTTCATGAGCGCCGCGTTATACTTCTTTTTAGCGAAATGGTCATCTCCTTCTACAATAACACGGGTAATATCGAACTTCTCTTGCAACTTTTCTTCTTGACCCATATCTTTCTGTTTTTCATCTAAAAGTTTTATCCCATTAAGCGCTTCTTGATAAACAGTATAAGCGTTCTTGAACTTTCCTTCTTTGACAAACTCATCGCCTTTGGCCTCATTCTCATCAATTTTTACGACTAACTCTGCTTTTCTTTTATTCTCTTGAACCTTAGCTACCGCCCTCGCTCTCATTGCGCGGATCTGTCGGTGGCCAAACGCCACAATTACGATTACAACTAATAAAAGCGCAGCAGCTAATGCGATCTTTCGAAATTTCTTCAATCGCCCTTCGGTATTATCTTTGAATACCTTGTTTGCAAAAATTGCGCCTAATGTATAGTTGTTAAGAACCTCATTTTGCTTACCCAATATAATCTCTTCCAAGTTGCTTGTCAGCTCTTCTGGATCTTCAGTCTCTTTCAGCGTATCAATCAGTTCTATGCTCTTGATATTCTCCCAAAAACCAGGCGTACATAGCAACATGACATCTCCGTCATTAAGGAACATCTTTCGCGATATATATGGTCTTAACTGACCTTGCATACCTAAATATCGAATTAAATTATGTCGTTCTTCATGTTCATTAATGTCATCATCCGATATCTTTCCGGAATCGACCATCATCTGCGCAATACTCTGATCCTTGCTTCGGAATGAGAACCGTTTCTTTCGAAAATGATAGAACCGAGCGTTGCCGGAGACTGCCCAAATCATCCGAGTATAATCGGAGATTACAACAACCATAGAGGCTTTCAACCTCACACTCCGGCTCTCTGTTTTTAATGCGTTATTAGCATTAATAATCGTTCGGCGAAGCTTTCTTCTGGATAGCGACGGCCGTTCCAAAAACTCCGAGAATATGGTCTGCGCTACTATTTCTGCGGACTTTTTTTCTTCATCTGAATCAATACCATCTACCGCAACCCAACAAGCAATATCATCAGATTCGACATACGCGAAATAATCTTTGTTATTTCGAAAAGTTCCTGCTTCAGAGACAAAACTAGTTTTAAACTCACTACTATTCTTTCTCATTGCGTCCTCTCCGATCCTAAGCAATTTACGTTGTTGCGTTTTCGATTGCACTAGTATTAGTGCCAACGCAAAAAGCTTAATATAACAAACAACACTCAGCATAGAACAATTAGGCTTTACCTGGTTATTCAGAGTTGTTTTTCTCCAGGATAATAATTGAAGCATTGTCTTGATGACTTAAGCGCTTACTTCGAATGGCATTCATAATGGCGTCTGCAGCCTCGTAAGGGGGTATTTTCTTTATTAGTATCTCCTCTATCTCCATCTCTGTAATGCTGTTATAAACGCCATCACTAAAAAGGATAACCTTGTCTCCTTGAACAAGCTTGAAATACCGATTATTTAACTCTACATCCCGAAACCCTTCATGACCTATATAATTTGTCAACCGCTTCTTCCGCGGATGGTTCATAAGCTCAGCTTTGCTAATTGCTCCTGAAAGATATTGTTCATCAAGAATAGATTGGAAGGTATGCTTCTTATTTAGATTTATCAGTTGACCATTTCGGAAGAGTGCGATAGCACTGTCTCCAATAGAAGCCCAGTGAAGATACCCTTCAGATATGACGACAACAACAACAGTTGTTCCTGTCTTTGTTCCTTTAACTCTAGCCAGTAACTTATTATTACTAAGGAATGCCGTATCTCGTAAAAAACAGTCAATCGGATTAATATTTTCCGTTTTCCCAAACTCCCGCACGAACGTATTTACCACAAAATGACTAGCAAATTTCCCGTTGGAGTAACCTCCCATACCATCCGCCAATACAGCTAATACCCCATTTTTATTGACAACTGTAGCAAATGAGTCTTCTTGTTCGTTTCGTTCACCAATCATCTGCGCGTTTCCAATTAAGACCTCTGGTCTCCTCCTGACGGTGCTTAAGATATGACGAATATACAATAAGAAAAGAAGCAGTAGTAGTACAGCGCCTATTACAATATAGGGATCCTCATAACTCATACCGACTCTTTAAGCTCCTCATTTTCCCATTCAAAATGGATTCCGCACAGATTGATGAAGATAAACTTACTTTTCCCCATTTGAATAACATCATAAGCATTTAACTCGGTTGGAGAATAGACAGCTTCATTATTGTGATAGACAAGGCCTACCCCATCACCTGGTATAAGAAAAAAGTTTCTTTCCATTGGATTATAGCTGATTACCGCATGATTTCTCCGCGAGATGGCATTATCTCCTGTCAAATGGATATGCATCTCTTCCGAGCGACCGATGAAGTTTTTCTCAGAGCGGATCCGGTAATCACGCCCTCTTTGGGAGCCTTCAATACAAACCAACCAACCCACAACAGGTTCAGTTCCTTCCTTCTCATCCCAATACGCCATAGTACGTGCATTATCGTCACTTGTATCAGAGACGGTCTGCATACGACGAGCAGCAGGTTTTCGTTCGGCTGCTTTTGAACTTTGATTCGTCGTCACATTACAATATGGGCAGGTGTTTCCATGTTTCTTTGTACTGTACATATGCCCGTTTTCACATCGAATCAAATTCATGTTTTCATATCCTTCCCATTTTAGAGTTGATGCCTGTACAGCCTAGTAATTTACATCCATGCTCCGTATATATATCTAATCCGGAGATTTATTTTGCAAGAATTTTTGTATTTGCAATGTAAATTATGTCACCTGGCTGCAAACGATAGAGTTTTCCCGGCTCGACTTTTAGCTTAGACTTTTCATCGCTTCTTTTTATTCCACTACCATTGGTCGACCCGATATCCTCAATGTACCATTCATTACCGGCATAGTTTATAACAGCGTGTTCTTTACTAATAAGCGACGCGTATTCAGCACCTGATAAATCTATATCCACCTCTGTATCTCGATTCTTCTTTCCGATTATGACAGAAGATTTGTTTTTAATATCCCATACTTTTACATTTCTACCTTCGTCATCCTTTAGAATCAGTTGAGTAATTCCACTGGTTTTCTTCTCATATTTAAGGACATATATACTGATTCTGATAAGATAGATAACCACGAGCAACACCAGGGTAATTATGGTATATCTTCTTAAAACCAAGTTAGTATTTATCATAAAGATATAAACCATCACACTTATAAACAAAAGTAACATAATCCCGTTTATTATCCAGATTAGGGATTTATTGTTTTGGGGTTTGGAATAACGCTCGATCTTTTGAATGATCATGTATCTTTTGATATGCTTGGGCATGTTGATGATCTCTAGAAAGCGGCGAATCTTAGTCACCCCCGTTATCGTGGAGATAATTCTATTTTTTGTTTTTGACTCCAAAATATTGTTCAAAAAAATCCCTAGTATCCATAGGATTTTTCTTGGTCTCTTTCTTAATTGAAGCTTCCTTAGTCTTCGGGTTAAAGCCAAAGAATCGTTCAAAGTCCTTATCCAAATTGTTAAAATCCATATTTTGGAAATTAACCTCCGCTTGACGGGTAGACTGCCTCTTTGTTACCCCCTGTTTAAATGGCCCCTGATCAAGCCTTTGATCATATGTGTTCTTTAGTGAGGGATCGCTTAACGTACTATATGCTTCATTAATCTCCTTAAATTTAGCTTCTGCAGCTTTATCACCAGGATTAACGTCCGGATGATACTCTCTGGCAAGCTTTCGAAAGACTTTTTTGATCTCATCTTGCGAAGCGCCTCTGTTAACACCTAGGACTTCGTAGTAGTTTTTCAAATCAATCAACATCTTTCCTGGAGATGTGTTATAACACAATCTCAAACGTATCGTAGAATTCTTGTTTACTTATACAGCTGGCTGTTATGCAAAGTAATCACAAATAGGTATATCACACTTTAGTCTCCCTATCATGAAGGTTTGCAAAAAGACAGATAATCTGTCTTTTTGCAAACGATAAATACATGATTCCGTTATACCAGAATCCCTTAGTACTATCTGCGCTGACATTAACTATTGATTTCTTAGATTACGCAATAACTTTTCTAAAAAATTGGTTGACATGAGTCAACCAATTTTTCTGTAGCCAACTCTAAAGATGAAGCCATTATTCAGCAGCGTAACCGCCTTCAATCTTAACAAACTCATTCTTGTCTTTCTTCTGCCTGATTAAAAGGTTGAAAGTACCAGTTCCTTGATCCGCCCCAAAGTCTTCAGTGTAATCCACCACAAACGCATTAGGAAAGAAAACTTTTCGAACTACTTGTCCGGCACTGATTACTTCGAGAGTAGCTTGTCTGTAACTCTCTGCTTTAACCGCTGGCACCAAAGACCATGTTGCCAATTTTAGAGTGTCATCAGCCTGATCCCCATCAGTAGCAGTAATGATTCGTCCTACGATCTTAAGCTCCGACCCCACATCAGTAGAACGGGCGCTGGAGTCGTCTGGTGTATCTGTCTTATACACTGCTGTCAAAATATTATCGTTGTCCAGATCAATGTTCTCCCCGCCTTCGACCTTAAACCGGAATGCCATGAAAAACTCCTCCTCTGATTTTTTTTATATTAATACCGAATGGTATTAATATGTGGTATGAAAGGTAGAGCATCATGTTTTGCGATTCGTGTATTGTTCTCCACCTTAGGCGGTTATTAGCTCGCCGCACTTGCACTGGTACTCTTGGTGATGGCAACCTCAAGATTCTTGATATTGCCATTAAACATCAGATCAATATGACATACATTTTCTGCTGGGTCGATAGTGAAATCAATATCATCGCCAAACTGAATAATTGAATTTATAAATCCATTGGCTTCAACCCATTTTCTTTTCTGACTTTCTGGATGATTACTGAAGAACTTAACGATCTTGTCCTGTTTGAAGTCATTTGTCTCAAACCGCAATATCCGTTCTACAAATGTACTGACCTGCGTCTTGTAAATTGGATCGTATCCATCATCCGTTAAAGCAAGGCTTCTCGCCTTATATACTGTAATTCGTCTAACATCTCTCCCTTTAAGCTGAGCATTCTCGGAAGAGAAGACAAAACCGAAACTGCTTTTGTTGATCGCATCCTTTATATTGTTGGTAAAGCCTGTTATCTCTTTAGCCATCGTAGTTGCCATTCTTAGCGAGTTATCACCAGACTCAATATCAAATCTAACGCCAGGCAACTGCTTATGAACGTTTTTAAATATCTCCCTTAGATACATTGGACATTGATAAGCAGCCACAAGACCCGCTGCAATATAAGCAGCATCAACATAAACACCTTCAATCCAGAGTTTTAGTATATCTTCCTTTTCCTTTGAGAGCTTAACTCCCTCTTCTGTATGGTACATCTTACTATCAATAATTACTCCTGATTTTTCTTTCGGGATAACCGTAAAATTGGGTAGGCACGGAATAGCAAACTCACTATAACTTTGTCGTGCTAGTAATTCACATTTTTCAATATACTTCTCTACTCCAAACGTGGCCATGTTATTAAACGTCGTCTCTTCATTGGCTTGGAAGTTAAAGAATACTTGAACTTTGTATCTCTCCAAAGTCTGAAGGAGCAAAGTTAAGGATTCAATAGTATTCCCTTCCTCCGCTTCAACAACTTCATTGCCTTTAAAGCGTTCACGACGCATTTTAACCCTCTCAGCAAATTCAATCTCAACTGAAGGAACAATACCATACCAAATAGCCTCGGAGAAGTCATTTTTGTTATTGACTGTATTAAAAAACGTCTCCAACCTAGGAATGTTATTGCTCTTGACAATCATATCCAACTTTGTATTTGTTATCAAAAGTGTCGGACGCATTCCCCGGCTTTTAGTCGCGTATTGATCAAAGTAAAGCTTTACTCCGAGGAGCTTTTCGACCAATGGTTTTGCGGTTCTAACAAAATCATCTTTAGCCGATTTATAAAACTCGAGATAAGTGTTGTAGTTATCAACTTCCTTCGCCACATCGATCTCAGTCTTAATAGCAGGAAGTGGACAGAATGTTCTTACAACCAGCTCTTTGACATAATTAGTAGGATTATCGGTAATAGCATCATAATCTTCTTCAAAAGCCGCAACTAAGTTATTATTTCTTTCTTGATCCATCACCATTAATTCAGTGGACTTTTCATTCTTCGGTGCCTCAATAATTTTTAATTCACCATGTTCACCCATGGTTAACATACCAATCTGGATGTTCGCCGCCTTGCTTGTCTCCTCTTGAGAGCGGCCATATAGAAGCCTAGTTTTAATATCCTCAATCGCTAGAGGCAACATGGCTAGGACGTTGTTATAATTCTGACTTGCCTCTTCAAACTTGATATTAAGCTTGTCCCCAACATCAAGCTTAGTAGGATCTCCCTCTTCTATCTCTTCATACTTATTATAGAGATGGTGAATCTCTTTTCTGACTTGCTTAATGTCTTCCATAATCTTCTTAGGCGAGATCATATCCAACACTTTTTCGAACTTGAAGTCTACGTTCTTTATACCTTGGCTTCGCTTTGTCTCAATCAATGTAAAGAGCATCTTTAAGAAGTCATTGTTCTGATCGAGCCTAATTTCGGAAATGCAATCATCTGGAACGCCTTCCGGCTTCTTCAAAGTATAAACAACTTTTTGGTTGGAAGCGTTATAAAATGAATATACGCTTGGGGAAAAACGATCCAAAAATTCATCAAAGTTTCTAACCAGTAAATACTGGTTAATCTCCTTCACTTGCTCATCATTCAGACTGTCTATCCCCTTTACATCTCCAATAACCGTCAGTAGATCAAGCTTCTCTGGATTGATCTCTTCAAAAAGGATTGTTCGATTTGTTTGAGTGATAATATCCATTTCAATCCTCCCAGTATGTTGTTTCTATCAGTAATGATGGGGTTGGCATCAACCCTCTTTTAGCCCAGGTAAAACTGGTCTTTACAAAATATTTCTTTATAGTATTTTATTTAGATCTAATTTATGTATTATTATTATAGCATACGATCTAATTTTTTCACTATTTAATTTTAACAAATTGACATATTTTTTCATGTATTATTCGACAAGGTGCACTTAAATGCCTTAATTTACGGTTTTTATATAAATAAATTTTTAAATTTAATAGACTCCTTGCGGAGCCTATATATCTAGGGTCTTGATTGGCTTTTGTATTAAATTCAACCCACTCGTTTTAGCCTCAACCTAAGGTATTCAAGGTAAACGATTAATCGGAACAGATGCAAAGATGGCAACCTCATCTTGGGATTAATCGACAAACCCATCATAATCGTTTTAGATAAGAGACCAGAAATAATACGGTTATACTCACTAACATCTTCGATAGAATCCTCTATCACCCGCGCAGAAGCTTCCAACGGTGCTTTCCCTGATAAATAATAATATAAAGTTGCTGCCAAACTATAAATATCCGAGTGTTTGCCCTGCTTGGAACGTTCAGAATAAAACTCAATAGGGGAAAAACCCGGTGTGACAAAGATCTTTTTCTTAGCAGTTGTCTTAAACTGCACCGCTGAACCAAAATCAATGATTACTGGAGCACCAGTATCATCTATGATAATATTATTCGGCTTA
>OBJA01002012.1_pt1 | contig 12577 bp, 8 predicted proteins | sample 1519751 | NCBI WGS metagenome assembly OBJA01 (sample SAMEA3881238, study PRJEB22517) | soil metagenome | biome: lake sediment; feature: soda lake sediment; material: sediment, water from around vicinity | place: India | collected 2013-12-23 | depth 3 m
ATCCACTCCCATTTCATCTACTACTCTTCTATCTAAGACTACTTCCTCAACAAGGCTAAGTCAAGATCTTAACAATACTGGAAAAATCAATTACGGCTATCTCAGTAAGTCCATTCAGAAACTACTCCATCATTCCGTAACTTCATTCTCCGTTAAATCAGCATCCAAATAGGCTGCATTCTCTGATAATTTTTGTTTTTTCCGGATATTGTGAAAAGATAACCCAGTGCCTGCCGGTATTAATCTACCCACAATCACATTTTCTTTTAAGCCACGTAAATCATCCTTCTTACCCATGATGGATGCCTCGGTCAGAACCCGGGTTGTTTCCTGGAAAGAAGCTGCAGAAATAAATGAATCCGTAGAAAGCGAGGCTTTGGTTATACCCAGCAGTACATATTCATAGGTGGCAGGCATTTTGTTTTCGGCGATGAGCCTCTCATTTTCAGTAAGTACTTCTGCTCGCTCGACTTGCTCGCCCGGAATAAAACTCGAGTCACCCGCATTCGTTATCTGAACCCGGCGCAGCATCTGACGAACAATCACCTCGATATGTTTATCATTGATACGCACTCCCTGTAAGCGGTAAACATCCTGCACTTCGTTACTGATATACCGGGCCAATGCCTCGACACCTTGTAATCGCAATATATCGTGCGGATCAATTGGCCCATCAACGATCACTTCTCCTTTATTTACGACTTGTCCGTCATGTGCAGTTACATGCTTATCCTTGGGAATAAGATATTCATGTGCAACCCCGTCAAGATCAGTAATGACGAGTCGCTGTTTTCCTTTGGTATCCTTTCCGAAAGCAACCGTGCCGGTGGCTTCTGCCAGAAAACCCACATCTTTTGGCACTCTAGCTTCAAATAACTCAGCCACGCGAGGTAAACCCCCCGTAATGTCACGAGTTTTCGATGTTTCCTGAGGAATACGCGCCAGAACCTCGCCAATGTTCACTTGCTGTCCATCCCGTACTGTGATAATCGATCCGACATGGAATGTAATACTGACAGGCTGATCACTTCCAGGAAGGTTGATTTCATTATCATTTTCATCCAGAAATTTGACAAGTGGTCGTAACCCTTTGGACTGTGCAACATTGCGCCGTTTAGGGTCAATAACCACCAAAGTCGCCAAGCCGGTTATTTCATCAATTTGTCTAACAACCGTTACACCTTCTTCAACATTCTCAAAGCGTACCTTACCCGCATACTCCGCTATGATCGGACGTTTGTGTGGCTCCCATGATGCCAGAATCTGTCCTGCCTTGATTACTTCACCATCTTGAACGAGCAGTGTTGCGCCATAAGGAATTTTATGCCGCTCACGTTCGCGACCATTCTCATCCTGAATATAAACTTCACCACTGCGCGAAATGACTATCAACTCATTCTGAGCATTTTTCACATAGCGAATATGATGAGAATAGCGAACAATCCCATTAGATTTACTTTCAACCTGATTAGCTACAACTGTTCTCGAAGCTGCACCACCAATATGGAAGGTCCGCATAGTCAACTGCGTACCTGGCTCACCAATCGATTGAGCAGCGATTACTCCCACCGCTTCCCCAACATTGACGAGTGTTCCTCGACCCAGATCCCGCCCGTAGCATTTTGCACACAACCCATACCGGGTATCGCAGGTGAGCGGCGTCCTTACCTTTACTTCATCGATACCACAGCTTTCGATTTCATCAACTGCATCTTCATCCAGCAACATACCTGCTGCATAAACAACTGCACCATTTTCCGGATTCACAATATCTGTTGCAGCTACACGACCCAATATACGTTCTCGTAAAGATTCAATGACATCACCACCCTCTACCAACGCCTTCATTATTACTCCCCCATCTGTATCACAATCTTGTTCTGTGATAACCAGATCTTGAGTCACATCCACTAGACGACGGGTAAGGTATCCCGAATTTGCGGTCTTAAGTGCTGTATCAGCCAGACCCTTCCTTGCACCGTGTGTCGAAATAAAATACTGAAGAATATTAAGACCTTCGCGGAAATTAGCTGTAATTGGTGTTTCGATAATAGAGCCATCGGGTTTCGCCATAAGACCACGCATACCGGAAAGCTGGCGAATTTGTGCAGCGGATCCCCGGGCACCTGAATCTGCCATCATGTAAATTGAGTTGAATGACTCCTGAGTAACAACCTGACCATTCTTATCCGCCCTGATCTGCCCCGTTTCACGATCTATAACCGGCTCGACACTAAGCTGATCCATCATCGCCTTGGCTACCTGATCACCTGCTCGTCCCCATATGTCTACAACCTTGTTATAACGCTCCCCTTGTGTCACCAAACCGGATATGTACTGATTTGCAATTTCATGCACTTCCTGCTCGGCTGCATGGATAATGCCATTTTTCTGCGACGGGGTAACAAGATCATCCAGGCAGATGGAAATACCACCACGAGTAGCATAGGAGAAACCAGAATACATAAGCTTATCAGCAAATATAACAGTTTCCCGTAGACCACATAGCCGGAAACTTGCATTGATAAGCCTCGAAATCTCCTTTTTCTTGAGCACCTTGTTGACTATGGCAAAAGAAAGTCCTGCTGGTAAAATTTCAGAAATAAGTGCTCGACCAACAGTGGTCTCATAACGTGTTATTGTTTCAACAAGCGCTTCGCCATGTGAACTAGACTTTTTCCTTTCCTTGATTCTGACAGTAACTCCAGCATTCAGCTCTACAACCTTGTTTTCGTAAGCACGCACAACCTCCGAAACATCCGAGAAAACCATTCCCTCGCCCTGAGCACCTATCTTCTTGCGGGTCATATAATAAAGACCCAACACAATATCCTGAGAAGGAACAATGATTGGATCTCCATTAGCTGGCGAAAGAACATTATTGGTCGATAACATCAGCGTACGGCATTCCATCTGAGCTTCGAGCGATAAAGGAACATGTACAGCCATCTGATCACCATCAAAGTCAGCGTTGAAAGCAGCACATACAAGTGGATGTAACTGGATTGCCTTTCCCTCGACCAGAATGGGCTCAAACGCCTGAATACCGAGTCGATGCAAAGTAGGAGCACGATTAAGCATTACGGGATGTTCGCGGATAACTTCCTCCAAAATATCCCAGACGATCGGATTCTCGTTCTCCACCTCTCTCTTGGCGGCTTTGATCGTACTTGCAACACCCATCGTTTCCAATCTATTGAAAATAAACGGCTTGAATAACTCCAATGCCATTTTTTTCGGTAAACCGCATTGATGAAGCTTGAGCTGTGGACCTACCACGATTACAGACCGGCCGGAATAATCGACTCGCTTACCCAGCAGGTTCTGGCGAAAACGACCACCCTTACCCTTAATCATATCTGCAAGTGATTTCAAGGGTCGCTTATTGGCACCGGTCATTGCTTTACCTCGGCGTCCATTATCAAGTAGTGAATCCACCGATTCCTGAAGCATACGTTTTTCGTTACGAATGATAATTTCCGGTGCCCGCAATTCCAGCAATCGCTTCAGACGATTATTACGATTGATAACACGCCTGTACAAATCATTGAGATCAGATGTCGCAAAACGACCTCCATCCAATGGAACCAATGGTCTCAGCTCGGGTGGGAGCACTGGCAATACCGTCAATATCATCCATTCCGGCTTCATACCGGATTTATTGAATGCTTCGAGCACTTTGAGCCGCTTAGCAGCTTTCTTGATTTTGGTTTCCGAACCGGTCGTCTGGATTTCCAGACGCAAGGATTCGATTTCCGATGAAATATCCATGTTGCTTAACAGGGTACGAATACCTTCTGCACCCATTACAGCACTGAAATCATCCCCAAATTCTTCTGTTTTATTCAGGTAGTCATCTTCTGTCAGAAGCTGACCACGAGTCAGCGGAGTCATACCAGGATCGGTAACGACATAAGCCTCAAAATACAGGACTCGTTCAATATCTCGTAACGTCATATCAAGAACGAGACCGAGGCGCGAAGGTAGTGATTTCAGAAACCATATATGAGCAACAGGTGAGGCCAGTTCAATATGCCCCATCCGCTCACGTCTGATCCTGGATAAAGTGACTTCCACACCACATTTCTCACATATCACACCTCGGTGCTTGAGGCGTTTATATTTTCCGCATAAACATTCGTAATCTTTAACCGGACCAAAAATTTTGGCACAGAATAAACCGTCCCTCTCGGGTTTGAAGGTCCGATAATTTATTGTTTCAGGTTTTTTCACTTCTCCGTATGACCATGAACGAATCTTTTCAGGAGAAGCCAAACCTATTTTTATGGAATCGAATTCTTCTTTTTGTGTAACTTGTTTAAATAAATCAAGCAGTGCTTTCACGTGTCACTCCTGTGAATCAACGTATAAACCGGAAATGGATCAAGGAAATTCTGAATTTCAGCCTTAAGGAATTTAATATAAACCCTCATCAGGATAAAGAGCCGCACATAGCCGGCATAAAACGTATCAAGGTATCTGATCAAGAATGCGTCAATGCTCTTCCAGGTCAATATCAAGCCCCAGAGATCTAATTTCCTTAACCAGTACATTGAATGATTCCGGCATACCTGCATCAATCTTATGATCACCTTTGACAATACTTTCATAAACCTTGGTCCGTCCATTAACGTCATCAGATTTCACAGTAAGCATTTCCTGAAGAGTATAGGATGCACCATAAGCCTCCAATGCCCAAACCTCCATTTCACCAAACCGTTGCCCCCCAAATTGGGCCTTGCCACCTAATGGTTGTTGCGTAACAAGGCTATACGGGCCTGTCGAGCGGGCATGCATCTTGTCATCTACCAGATGATGAAGTTTTAGCACATGCATATAACCTACGGTAACCGGACGATCAAAAGCTTCCCCCGTTCTGCCATCATAGAGTGTAGTCTGACCAGATTCAGGCAACCCAGCTAGTTTCAGCATCTGCTTGATCTCTGACTCATGAGCGCCATCAAATACCGGCGTTGCAAAGGGTACCCCACTCGATAGATTTCTTGCTAACGCCAGTACTTCTTCATCATCCAGAGAAGTCAGATTCTCCTGTTTACCGCTATTGTTATAAATCTTATGTAGGAAATCGCGGATCTCAGAAATATTACGCTGAGAGATCAGCATTTCATTCACCCGTTTACCTAGCTCTTTGGCAGCCCACCCCAAATGCACTTCGAGTACCTGGCCAATATTCATACGTGAAGGAACACCCAACGGGTTCAGTACAACATCAACCGGCGTGCCATCCGCCATATAAGGCATATCCTCTATCGGTACAATCTTGGAAATAACCCCCTTGTTTCCATGCCGACCGGCCATCTTGTCGCCAGATTGCAACCTTCTTTTTACGGCAATATAAACCTTCACCATTTTCTGTACACCTGGCGGCAATTCATCGCCTTGAGAAAGTTTTCGGTGTTTTTCTTCAAATGCAAGGTCAAATAATTTTCGTTTCTGAACCAAACTATCTTTGATCTGCTCCAGTTGAAGGCTTGCGTTTTCATCGACCAGACGTATATCAAACCAGTGATGCTTTTCCACACTTTCGAGATAATCACGAGCAATGGTCGAATTCTTTGCCAGTTTTTTAGGACCGCCAGCAGCGACTTTACCAGTAAGCAAGCGCTCTGCGCGTTGAAACGCATCCGCTTCGACGATACGCATCTGATCAGCAAGATCCTTTTTAAAGCGTCCCAGTTCATCTGCAATTATTTGCTTGGAACGTTTATCGCGATCAACTCCCTCACGAGTAAAAATTTGAACATCAATCACCGTCCCTGAAATACCGGCCGGTACATGCAAAGAGGTATCCTTGACATCAGAAGCCTTTTCTCCAAAAATGGCTCGCAGAAGCTTTTCTTCCGGTGTCAGCTGTGTTTCACTCTTTGGTGTTACTTTACCTACCAGTACATCCCCAGCTTCAACTTCTGCACCAATGTAAACTATTCCGGATTCATCAAGCCGAGCACGTTGACGTTCAGATAAGTTTGGTATATCCGCAGTTATTTCCTCGGTACCAAGTTTGGTATCACGACTGACTGCTGCCAGCTCCTCAATATGGATTGAAGTAAATCTGTCATCCGACACAACCCGTTCGGACATCAGAATAGAATCCTCAAAGTTGAGCCCGTTCCAAGGCATAAATGCTATCAGCATATTTTGACCGAGAGCCAGTTCTCCTAAATCCGTTGATGCGCCATCTGCAATTACATCGTCACGGGAGAGTACATCACCTACTTTTACAATGGGCCTTTGATTAATATTGGTATTCTGGTTTGAACGGGTATATTTCGTGAGATTGTAGATATCTACACCAACTTCACCAGCACGAGCCTCTGCATCATGTACGCGTATTACTATACGGCTGGCATCCACATAATCCACCACACCACCGCGTATCGCTCTGACTGCAGTTCCAGAATGCACGGCGACCACTCGCTCGATTCCCGTGCCGACTAAAGATTTTTCGGCACGTAAACACGGTACGGCCTGACGTTGCATATTTGATCCCATCAGTGCACGGTTGGCATCATCATGTTCCAAGAAGGGGATCAGAGAAGCTGCTACAGAAACAATCTGTGCAGGTGCAATATCTACGTATTCAATTTGATCTCTAGATGCCAGAGTAAACTCATTTTTATGACGGCAGGAAACGACTTCATCGGTAAATACCCCATTCTGATCAAAGTTCGCATTTGCCTGTGCAATCACATATTGACTTTCCTCAATTGCTGAAAGATATACGATTTCTTCAGTAACCCGGCCATTTTTGACCATTCGATACGGAGTTTCTATGAACCCATACTCATTAGTTCTGGCATATAGAGCCAGTGAGTTGATCAGGCCGATATTGGGGCCTTCAGGTGTTTCAATCGGACAAACACGACCATAGTGAGTTGGATGCACATCTCGCACCTCAAAACCTGCACGTTCTCGTGTCAAACCACCCGGTCCCAATGCTGAAATCCGTCTTTTATGGGTAACTTCAGATAAAGGGTTAGTCTGATCCATGAATTGCGATAACTGACTTGATCCAAAAAATTCACGAATAGCAGAAGATACCGGCTTAGCGTTGATAAAATCATGTGGCATAAGATTTTCGGATTCTGCCTGGCTCAAACGCTCCTTGACCGCCTTCTCAACCCGTGCCAGCCCTGCTCTAAACTGGTTTTCTGCCAATTCACCCACTGAACGAACACGACGATTACCCAAGTGATCAATGTCATCAATCTCTCCCCGACCATTGCGCAGCTCGACCAGTATCTTGATAACATCAATGATATCGTCATTCGATAGAATCGTAGATCCCGTTAATTCCTCACGTCCTACTCGACGATTAAATTTCATCCGTCCCACGACAGATAAATCATAACGTTCCTGAGAATAAAACAGACTATTAAACAAAGCCAGAACAGCTTCCTCAGTAGGCGGCTCACCAGGTCGCATCATCCTATAAATGGCAACTTGGGCAGACATCTGATCAGTAGTCTCATCAATCCTCAACGTTTGTGAAATATAAGGACCGTAGTTAAGATCATTTACAAACAGCGTACTGATTTCAATATTTTGAGTTTGCCTGATTCGTCCAAGTAACGTTTCATTTATCTCGCTATTGGCCAGAGCAATAATCTCTCCTGTTTCCCTATCTACAAGATCCGCAGCTAGAATCTTCCCCAGCAGGAATTCTTCAGGTACAGGAATTTTAGTGAGATTTGCTTGCTGCAAATCACGAACATGTTTGGCCGTTATTCGTTTATCTTTCTGTACAAAAACTTTGCCATCTTCAGAAACTATATCAAAGCTAGCCAACTCCCCACGCAAGCGTTCAGGTATAAGATTGAAAAAAATCTTATTATCCACGAGAAGGAAATGGTCGAACTCAAAAAAATCCGCAAGAATTTGTGCAGAAGAATAACCCATCGCTTTCAAAAGAGTCGTAACCGGCATTTTACGACGACGATCAATTCTGAAATAAACATAATCCTTGGGATCAAACTCAAAGTCCAGCCACGAGCCACGATACGGGATAATACGAGCTGAAAACAATAATTTTCCGGATGAATGAGTCTTGCCTCGATCATGCTCAAAAAATACACCAGGTGAGCGATGTAATTGCGAAACAATAACGCGCTCTGTACCATTGACAATAAAAGAACCAGTATCAGTCATGAGAGGAATTTCTCCCATATACACTTCCTGCTCTTTGACTTCTTTGACTGTTGGCTTTGACGCCTCCTTATCCAAAATAGTCAATCTGACCCTGGCACGTAACGGGGCTGCATAAGTTAAACCTCTTTGCTGGCATTCCTTGACATCAAATACGGGAGAACCAAGCGTATAACTTATAAAATCCAGACGGGCATTATTAGAATGACTCACTATTGGGAAAACTGAGTTAAATGCGGCCTGTAGTCCCTGATTCTTACGCTTACCAGGTGCAACCTCCACTTGCAGAAAATCGGTATAGGACTGTATTTGGGTAGCAAGAAGAAACGGAAATGGTAAAATACTAGCGCGCTTGGCAAAACTCTTCCGAATACGTTTTTTCTCGGCAAACGAATAACTCATTAAATTTCTCCGTGCACTGAAGATATGATTGGATCGCGGGGTGGTTTATCTGATTACACCAAATCTGAATAAGGTTATAACCTTACCCTATCTGCCAAAAACGCGTGGGCTATATAGAGAAACACTCTATCCAGACAGTTCATTAACTATAGACAAAGATGTTCAAAAAACTTATACAATTGAAATCAGACTGCCAAGTAATTAACTAAAATTGAAGTTTTATATCACCAGACTAGCCTTTATTATTGATGTGGAGCAAATAATAAAGGCTGGCAGTACACCATACGCACTTGCCAGCCTCAAGAACTAATAAATTATTTAATCTCGCAACCAGCACCGGCTTCAACTAATTGCTTTTTGAGTGATTCGGCATCTTCCTTAGAAATACCTTCTTTAACAGTCTTAGGTGCACCATCGACCAAATCCTTTGCTTCTTTTAAACCCAATCCGGTAACAGCCCTAACAACCTTAATAACATTAACTTTGTTATCACCTGCTGCAGTAAGGATTACGGAAAACTCAGTTTGTTCTTCGACAGCAGCTGCTGTGGCTGCGGGTGCTGCAGCCACAGCAACTGCTGCTGCTGCTGAAACACCAAACTTCTCTTCCATTTCCTTGATCAGCTCAGACAATTCCAGAACTGTCATATTCGCGATAGACTCTAAAATTTCCGCTTTTGCTATAGCCATTTCTTCTCCTGATATAAATTAAATTCTGATCAATTTGATATAAATCGTTTTTGGTTAATATATATGCTGATTATTTTTTATCACGCACCGCAGCAAGCCCACGTACAAATTTTGAAGGTACTTCATTAAGTGTTCTGACAAATTTTGCAATGGGAGCTTGCATGGTACCAAGGAGCTTGGACAGTAATTCTTCCCGGCTAGGTAACACAGCCAGAGCAGCTACCTCCTTATCGGACATCACTATTCCAGTCATTGCACCGGCTTTAATCACAAAACGATCATTATCCTTGGCAAACTCATGAAAAACTTTTGCGGTAACAACAGGGTCACTGCCTATACCGTAAGCAAGTGGTCCTACCATTGACTCTGCCAATCCGGAAAAAGGAGTATCGGCAACAGCCCTTCTCACGAAGGTATTTTTGATTACTCTGAAATAGATTCCAGATTCACGTGTTTTAACTCGCAGTCGAGTAAACTGATCAACACCTAACCCACGATACTCAGCGATAACAATGGCTTGAGCTTTTGCAACTTGATTACTTATCTCAGCTACAATTGCTTTCTTTCCCTCGAGGTTATGACTCAAAAAATATTCTCCAGTTAGAATTCAGCCAATAAAAACTTACCGCTATTTAAAACGGTAATCCTTTTACTTTAGAACAGCGCCCTAATCAGGAGAAATTTCTCTCTGCCTGCTTTATGGGATACGCCATCTGCGTTGGGTACAACTTGTTAAGCTTGCTGCTTGCCAAAGCTAGCATCGCTATCTGATTGCAATTAAGCTTTTATTTCCTGATCAGCAACTCAAAATGCTGCTCTATGATTTAAAAACCCCAACGGTCTTTGATAACCCGCTGATATACCTAATATCAGCAGCCCAAAGCCTTTTCCTTACACTAAATTAGTACCGTATGATCCACATGCACACCTACACCCATTGTGCTTGAGATAGCCATCTTACGCAGATAAACACCTTTAGAGGTTGCTGGCTTGGATTTATTTAGCGCATCAACCAACGCTATAATATTTGCTTTCAAGGCTTCTACATCAAAAGAAGCTCTACCCACAGTGCAATGTACTATACCAGCTTTATCAGCTCTGAATTGGACTTGCCCTGCTTTCGCATTTCTAACTGCGTTTGCAACATCAGCCGTTACCGTACCTACTTTTGGATTTGGCATTAAGCCCCGGGGGCCGAGTATCTGCCCCAATTGTCCAACTACCCGCATTGCATCAGGACTAGCAATAGCCAAGTCAAAATTGATCTCTCCTGCTTTTACACGTTCCGCAAGATCTTCAAAACCCACAATATCTGCGCCTGCATCTAAAGCTTCTTTAGCTTTATCTCCTTGTACAAAAACTGCCACTCTGACTGTCTTACCGGTCCCCGACGGCAAAATCACCGAACCTCTTACTACCTGATCAGATTTACGTACATCAATACCTAGATTTATTGCAATATCAACCGACTCATCAAATTTAGCTATCGCAGTCTCTTTCACGAGCGCCAACGCATCAGCTAATGGATACAGCTGACCACGATCAACTTTTTGTACTATTTCTTTATAACGCTTTGAGATTTTGGTCATATCACACCCCTTCGACTTCCACACCCATACTCCGGGCACTACCCGCAATTGTCCGGACAGCTGCATCCATATCCGCCGCAGTAAGGTCCGTCATTTTTATTTTTGCAATTTCCTCCGCCTGACTACGAGTTAACTTACCTACCTTATCCACATGAGGTCGTGCACTACCTTTACTGAGGCCGGCTAACTTTTTAATTAAAACAGATGCGGGGGTTGTTTTGAGGGCGAATGTAAAACTCTTGTCTGCATAAGCTGTAATTACCACCGGCACAGGCAATCCTGGCTCCATCTTCTGAGTAGCTGCGTTAAAAGCTTTACAAAATTCCATAATGTTCAACTGACGTTGCCCAAGTGCCGGCCCTACCGGAGGACTTGGATTTGCTTTACCTGCTGGTATTTGTAACTTTATATAACCTACTATTTTCTTCGCCAAAATATTCTCCTATCTGGGTTCAAACGAGCATCCCCTTCATCACACTCTCCCCTTATTTGGTCACCATTCAATCCACAACAAACACAGACCTGTGCTTATCTTGAATAATAAACTTCTTACTAAACCTTATCGACTTGGTGGAAATCCAGTTCAACAGGAGTAGGCCGTCCAAAAATGGATACGGATACCTGCAATTTACTTTTGTCGTAATTAACCTCTTCTACATTCCCGTGAAAATCAGTAAATGGCCCTTCTTTGATACGTACTGCCTCACCTGCCTCAAAAATCACTTTTGGTTTAGGTTTTTCTACCCCTTCCCTTACCTGGTTAAATATATTTTCTATTTCTTTGTGACTTATTGGAACAGGTTGGGTAGAAGTTCCACCAACAAAACCTGTTACTTTTGGTGTACCTTTAACTAAATGCCAAGTTTCATCGGTCATCACCATCTCAATCAAAATATAGCTTGGAAAAAATTTCCTTTCGCTTATACTTTTTTGACCACCCTTGACCTCAATAACTTCTTCAACAGGAATCAAAACTTCACCAAACTTGTCTTCAAGCTTATGTTGTATTATCCGATCTTTTAAAGCTTTTTTTACACTCTTTTCAAAACCCGAATAAGTATGAACGGCATACCATTTCTTACTCATATTCTTCCCGGAATACTCTCAACTCTCTTGACCCACCGCATATCTGACAATCGCCATCAAACCCGAGTCCACAATCCATAAAAAAAGTGCCATTGTTATGACAAATGCACAGACCACACCGGCCATCTGCAATGTTTCTTTTCTACTGGGCCAAACAACTTTTTTGACTTCTTCTATTGAATCCCGGAAAAATGAGAATAACTGTTTTCCTTGTGCTGTAAATAAAATGACCACAAATGCAAAAACCAGTCCTAATAACAGAGTTACCACTCTAACTACCATAGGACTGTCCTGAAAAAAATAAAAGCTGAAAAAGCCAGCCACCGCCAATAGTGTTGCCAACCCAAGCTTAAATTTGTTCACTCTTTTATCTCTTAAATTACATCTAAACTCTTAAAAAAACAGAAATACTGGCTTTTTATCTTCAGCCTAAGAAATTTTTAAGAACAGATCTGTTTCGTCTACCTGATGGCAGGCCAGGAGGGCATCGAACCCCCAACCTTCGGTTTTGGAGACCGACGCTCTGCCAATTGAGCTACTGGCCTATTTTTAAAACTCAATACACACAACACTGCAAAACTCCCGAAGGGAATCACTCGATCACTTTAGCGACCACGCCTGCGCCTACGGTACGTCCGCCTTCAC
>OBJA01002013.1_pt1 | contig 12573 bp, 10 predicted proteins | sample 1519751 | NCBI WGS metagenome assembly OBJA01 (sample SAMEA3881238, study PRJEB22517) | soil metagenome | biome: lake sediment; feature: soda lake sediment; material: sediment, water from around vicinity | place: India | collected 2013-12-23 | depth 3 m
AACAAACAGGTGCCTGACTGAGTATACCGGATTGCATACCGGGTTCTGCCAGTATAACCGAACGCACAATTTGAGATTTTGAACGCACAATTTGAGATTTTTATAACTCCAATTTTATTAATGATTAAATGATATTTTAAATCAAAATATAGAACACTTAAAAGCCGAATACGAAACCGTATCTGAAGTGATTATTTCCGGTTGCTTCGATCTCAACAACAGACACCTCTCCAGTTCCAACAATTTCGGTTCCAGGATCTCCGCTGGTAGCATATATATGATAAGTACCAGTGCCGTTTCCAGTAGGGATAATTTCACCAGACACAGAGTCAATACTCAAAATATCAGCAGGAGCATCTGTTGACCAGACTACTACAGCGGCAATTGCTTGCCCCGTCTGGTCTTTTGGATAAGCTTTAGCCTTCTTAGAAGAATTAAAAGCAACTGTTATGTTTGAAACAATTGTGCTAGTGTGAACCCTGGCTTCAACATTTAAACTTACTGTATTACTGTTCAAAGAGCCATTTGAATCAGTAACAGAACAATAAACTTCTAATCCGTTATCTGCCAGCACGGTAGTTATCGAAACGGTGTTTTCGGTTGCCCCATCGATCGCCACACCGCCTTTGTACCACTGATATGATAATGCCCCCTCACCTGATGCCGTAACTGTAAACTCAGCAGTTTCCCCCTCGACAACTGTTGCAGCCTGCGGATGAGCGGTAATGGTGAGAGCCGCCTCCACATTCAGAGTTGCAGTGTTCGACTGCAAAAAACCGTTGTTATCAGTCACAACACAATAAATTTCTGCACCATCATCGGTTCCGGATACCTGGAATGTATACGTGTCACTATCAATACCGACAGTTTGGCCGTTTTTGTACCACTGATAACTCAGCGTTCCAGATCCGACTGCGGCAATTGTGAACGACGCGTTTTGACCATCTACGATCGATGCGTTTTGCGGGTGAGTCGTTACTGCGAGGGCTGTTTCTACCGTCAATGTTGCTACATTACTATTTGTTGTGCCGTTTGAATCTGTTACCGCACAATAAATCTGAGCATTATTATCAGCGCTCGACACTGTAAACGAAAAGGCATCGCTTGTTTCTCCGGCAACCGGAGTGCTGTTTTTGTACCACTGATACGACAGTGTTCCAGTGCCGGTAGCAGACACGGTAAATTGAGCGGTTTGCCCTTCTATAGCAGAATCATTTTGAGGATGGTTTGTAATTGATGGTCCGGGAACAATGTATTCATAGGCTCCAGGTGCACCATTTACGTACCTTGTATTACCTTCAAGATCACAAGGAAGTAGAACTTCTGTTTCCAGCCCTATCGCTGGAGAAGATGATTGCAGATGATAATCTCCACCAGATGTGTTTGCTCCGTCTGCGGAGTTATCCTGTATATACAAGGGTTCGAGCGGAATATTTGCATCGCCATATTTACTGTACAGACCACATAAAAATTCACCTCGCCATTCGTTAGCAGCTGAGGACCGAACAAAGTTACCTACACCACCAACCCAATAACCGACAGGCCACGCGCCGATACTTTCCGAGTTTGGCTGAAAAGTATCATCTTTGTTGTTGTATTCGTTAAAAATATTATTTCTAATTGACCAATTTAACCTATAGTGAGTACCTCCTCCAGGAGGATTGTCATACGCCAGATTAGCTCTCGCACCTACTATAGTGTTGTGCCAAATGATTACATTGTGTGCCGTTGTGGTTGATTCATCACCGGCAATCCAAACCAATGGCTCACCCCGTGTTGAATAACGCTTAATTAGATTTTGAACAATAGCTACACCGTGAGTAATATCAAATAAATTTGACAATTTTACTTGTGTTGTGGTATTAGTGCCGTCTCCGACTTCATTAAAAGCATAAACTAAATTATCGTTCAAAACCCAGGCTGCAATGTCTGTTTTATTTTCAACAGATATATTTTTATTTCCTAATAGAACAAACGCTATTGAACGCGTTCTATCAGACATATTATTACCACGCAATAAAGCCCATGAACTGGGTACTGTACTAAAAGGATAAAACCCCTTACTTAAGTAGCCAGTACAATTATGAGCCACTCCGTAAACATGGCCATATACATTTGACATTGTATTAGTCATGTTAAAGTCACATTCTTTGAAATAAATGCATTTCGTACTAGCAGCATAGAAAATGTTGCTCCCGGTAACAGTCAACCCTTCTACTCTAAATTTTGACGGAATATTTGAGTTTGCTGCGGATGGTTGCAAAATCGTATTTGATTTTTGAGCTGTACTCATACGAGTAACAGTAACCCATTCGGTACAAGTACCACCGTTCGAACTATTATGACCCCATGTTCCTTCACCGAGAAATATTTTTCCGCCACCAGCGTCATTGTGTCCTGCGTTGACATTGTTGTATGTCTGTAGAGCGGTAAGAGCTGCTGCTATCGTTGCAAAATGATTTCCGGCTTCCGCCGCCGCCTGGGTACTGTAAACAGCTCCGGTAGTATCATTTCCGGTCGAACTGACACACGTTTTTCCGTGTTTATCAGTTTTATCCAACCGAAACGATAAATTATGATACAGTGGAGTAGGAGCGGTATTCACTCCGTCCCCTGTATCCATTATTGCTGTTGCGTCCCCGATTTTTGGATAAACGACTGCGCGTGCGGTACAAATGTCGCCATCAATGAACGACGTAAAATCAGGATCGTCTTGATAAACTAATATTGTATTTACAGGAGAATCGGTAGACTTGGTCAGTTGACTTATCGTTGATGTAACACTGTGACCGTGAGCATCGGAATATGTGATTTTAACGCAATCAATTTCAAATCTGTGAAACGCAATGAATTCAAAATGGCCAGATGTGCCTATGATTGTTTGATAATCAGCAGTTGCCCAGTTTCCAATAACCTTTGCAGGGTTTAAGGTACTATTATTTGTTACCGCTAAGTCAGAAACTGAGTTATTTGGCGAACCTCCATGAGTGAACCATCCTGCACTCACTGACACTGTAACCGTATCTCCGGCATAAATAAATTCCGATAAAGCTATTTTAATAATAACATTCGACCCGGAAATCGTTTCATCCGGCTGTGAATCGTTTGGGTCTGGCAAGCGCATTGCCCCGACGGGCGGATTATTACAAGGTACTCCGTAAATTGTTTTGTTTACAGTATCCACAACGCCGTTCGAGTAACTGGGGTATGTAACATTTAAAGCTATTTTAGCATTGTCAATGATGTTATTAGCACCTAATCCAAAATCATAAACTCCACCGGTGCCAAGCCCTTCGACTTCGATTGAAGCATTCCAGCCGTCAGGGTTTATCGTTACTGATAAAACATCTCCATTAGCCATTTTATCTCACCTTTTCTGAGCAGATATTGCTCATCACAACCAAGCGATCATATTCGGTTTGCCATCAGCATCATTCTGAAACAGTTCAGCAGTCGAATTGTCGACATCGACTTCGTCAAAACAGTACGGAGGATTAGAAGCATCCGCGAAAATCGGACAAGGGGTGAAAACTTTATTTGCTGTAAGCCGATTTTTATTATGGTTCCAGCTGTCAATTAAATGTACAACGAGCCAACCGGCAACTTGAGATGTCACGCCTTTGGTGACCTCAGCGTTCCCTGCACTATCGACAACGACACAAATACCATCAGCGTTTTTCTTTGTTGCCATTGCAGATCCAAGCATTGCGTCTGTTGTCTGACTCATCATTATCAACGCACGATTAGCATCAATTGATCGCCTCATTACAATCCTCTTTTCCACGTAATTAGTATGTTAGTTGTAAATACATTAAAACAATTATCATCACTCTGGGTATACAGGGTATTCAATTACAAACGCATGAAATCCCTTCTCACCAATAGTGGTAAACGATGCCGATAAAACAAGATCGCCTGAACCGTCGACAATGTGTTTAAAAAAATCTATAGAGCCATCAGGTAGTATACGCATAGTACCTGCACGGCCTCCCATATTATCTGTCACTAATCCGCAAGGCTTCCACACCTGCTGCTGAGGGCGTATTTCAGTCGGAATAATTGGGTTTGCTGTACCGACAGATGTTAGCAACGATCCATTTGAGATCCCTATGGTTTCCGGGAATATTAATTTTACCAATCTCGGTTGGTCAATATTTTCTCTATCAACTATTACGGCTTTTACTATGATAGATAGATCTCCACCGTCGAACTGCCGAAGAGTTATAGCGAACGTCGTTGTTGAGACATACTCGATGTGCTCATAAGGGTGGATTTTGCTGCGCTGCTGTCCATCGTGCACATGAGCTTGCATGTTAACTAACGGTAATTGACCTATTACATCGGCTCCCTCTGATAGGACGATTTTTGATATACGCGATCCGTCATGAAAGTGATCACCGATGTTGTTATCATGGAGCACGCCACTTACATCAGTTTCTAAACTGATTTTTCCGGCGTGGCCATCATCATCAATCCCATCGTGCTTGTGACCACCATTAGTTAAATACAGCGTATCCAAAAAGTCTGGAGTTACTACAGTCCCATTAATAAAATCAGTTTTACCCATCATGACACTCCGTTAGTTGTACTCAAATTCAATTTTAATATAAGGCGGAAAAATATCGTTGAATAATTCCTCAAGATCATCTGCACCGCTTACACCCATTACAACAACAGTTACAATCCAAATCGATACTGTGCTGTAAACTCTATCCCCAGCCTTGCTGATACCGGCTCGAAACAGTGGTCCAGCTTCGTGGATCTCTATTGTATACCCAAGAGCCTCTGCGATGGATATAAACAAGGCTTTTCGCAAGCTGCCATTTGATGATGAGGCAAGCTCACGCATTCGAGCTTTTACAGTGTTTCTTCTCTGAGCTTCATTTGTCGTTTTAGGTATAACTCCGAATTCCTTTTCCCATCTTCCTAAAGTTTTAACTGCAGTACTTGGTGATATTTCCAGCAGTACAGAATGCAATGCATTGTTCACATTGTCAAATATCTGACCTTCGATTTTCATGTCTTCGTCAGCCAGCTCGCCAAGATCTATCGGGAACAGTTTTTTCAATACATCATAATGATTGTTCATAATATACTCACAGCATCAGATCTTATTACCTGGTAAATACCTGACGTTGTATTAACAACTGGTACGATATCAGTTGCCGGCACTACAACTGATGCACTGTCAGCCCCGTTTTGCACAGCAATCGATTCGAGTTGCGATCGGTATAATGTCTGGCCAATAGTGAGCAAATCGGTATATGCTATGATATCATCAATTGTCTGGCCCTTGTCCCAGTTTGAACCAATACCGCTGAGTACAATATCTTGACTTAAAAGCTCACCAGTCAAAACTCGCAGTCCCCATTCAAACCCGCTGCACACCGTTCGGCTGTCAGAAACTTTTTCGTAAACAGCATCCATTAAATCCTGTGTCGCAATACCCCGTGCTAAATTGCTGGTAATTACAATATCAAAAGTTCCTTCTCCCTGGGCGAGTTTAAATACGTCCGCATCAGATACTGTTTCAGGACCCTCCCATAATTCCATTTCTGTGACATAAGGCCCAATTTCCATTGCATTTGTCAGAGTGATTTTCCAGTACCGATGCGATGCTGATACAGTCCACGCTGTTTCATTCCAGCCTGCCAGTGAGGGAGTAATTGTTCCGGCAACAGTCCAATCGAGATCATTATCAGAATAGGATATCTCGTATGTTGTAGTTGAGCCTGCACCGGACATGTATAATCTGATTTTTGTATATGCTCGTCTGATTGTATCCAAATTGACATGTATATTTGCACCTGCAATCACAGAATCTGTGCTCCACGCTTTGACAATAGTATTTGAATCAACTACGGCAGCAGCATCAAATTCTGCAAACCCCGTATTGATAATGATGTTTGATGCCGGGTTTGCGACAACGTAATCTACAGAAACACTTTTTGCCCACTCGATGTAGTCATATCGGTTGCCGCCCATTTTCCGGCCGCGCTTCAATTCTGCGAGTTCTTGGGATAGCACTGAATCTGTTTTACCAATTGTAGTTACACCATAATCTGACGCATGCTGCTCTAAATATCTGCGCACCGCAGTTTCGACAAAAAACTGGTCGACAATTTTATCAGCTGTTTTGCGGATACCGTATTCCATTGATGCCTGGCATGCTGCACGCATGAAAAGGATGGTACCGACAGATGTGTCTGGACGAGATTGTGTTAGATATTGAGCGTATATGTCTGGACGCTCTGCCTTCAGCTTGATGACATCGAGCTGTTCGATCGGTGTCATGTTTTTATAAAGCGTTAAAATTTCATTTAAGATCTCGTTATAATCTTTAGAAAACATCATGTAATCCTATGATAGTATGTGTACGGTACGATGTTCCCGTTCAAGCTGGTCGCAACGATATTCAATTCTATTCCATCATTCATCTTAACAGAATATACATCATTTTTAGTCAACTTGCTGGTTTTTATCATCCATAATAGAGATTCTTTTGCATAGGCTGCAGCCAGATTTAAATCGGATATCGAATTGGACGTTATTTCATGCAGCCTCGAACCAAACTCAGGAATTAAAAAAAAAGATCCTTTTTTCACAGACAGACTAAGTAGTATGTTGTTTCTGATGTCTGTAACGGCATCAAAGGTCATCCTGAATCTGTTCATGCTGTCAATATTAATTAGGTAATCCATATTTTTTCTCAATTAAAACATACACCAACCGGCACTCACATCAAATATAAACTGTCTTGCTCCATTACATGGTATATCAACCGTTTTTCCACCACCATACTCTACAATGCAGGTGACGGGGCCACAGTTTGTTCGAATTATTTTTACCTCTTGATTCTGTAGAGCCCCACTTGTACCAAGTACCCACTTATATGAGCTACTTGAACTGGACATCCTGTACACAGGACTACTCGGAGTAAACGTCTGATTACTTGATGATAAATCCACCGTACTGCTCGTTCCAACCAATGGTCTATTGTACTTTATGTAACCACCACTTTGTAACTCAATGTTCTCCATAGAGTTTATTATTATGTCTCTGGATATCGACTGTATCCTCATTTTATCATTTACATCTATCCCTATAGTTGCTTTCCCTCCAGCCTCATTACTACTAAAAACCATGTAGTTTCTTGGGTCAACACCATTTCGGTTCATGACAATCTGTTCACCACTGTTCCCTGTGGATGTATACTCTATATAAAGCATTGATGGGCGGAAGTCAGTTCCGATAGAGAGGCGATATGCTCCTATAAGATAATTACCATTTTCAAGCTGCCCCTGAGATACGTAGTTTGTAGGGGAAAAATTTCCAGCATGCCATACTTCTTTATTGTTCTCAGCATATATTTTCCCCAAAAACGTAACGTCGTTAGAATTGTACGGATAGTAAAACACGGAGTAGTTGGTTGATCCTGTTCTTCGGTAAAATGTAACCCTGTCGATTACCTCATCTGTAGCAAAAGAAGGGTTGCCGTCTCCGTTGTAAAACATGCCTCCGCCTGTAGTAGAGGATTGTCCCACATATGTATACCCTGTACCCTGTGAGCTACCGTAAGCCTCGAATCCACAGTTGTATGCATCTCCTGCTCTAACACTAATAACCCGATTGGCATTCGTAGATGATGTCCCTACTGCCAGGTTGCCAGTTAGTGTACCGCCTCCAATTGGAAGATATAGCCCTGAATGATCACCCCAACCATACGCAGTTTGTCCGTTTACAATTCGGCTATCATTCCCTTGTGCGACCGTATTTGCAGCAGTACCGAACGGATATTTAGTAAAGACATCTGCTCCCGTTTGATAAACGAATCCAGCTGTGGAATTAAGTCCCGCCAACGCCGTAAGCGTAGCATCGCTGGGCTGTGCCCCGATATCTGAAGGAGTAAGTGCGCGGGTTGTTGCTGCGGTTACATGTCCGAGCGTATTTACAGATAGACTCGCAAGCACATTTGCACCTGATAGAGTCGGCGAGATTGTCGATTGTGTGGGGTGGGTGTACGGAGTTAAATTTCCTTCATGCCACACAGTATTTCCGTTAAGTTTCATGTTACTGTATGTATACGCAGGTGTGCTTGTGGATAGATCTACTCTTGATTGTTCAGTATCTCCTCCTGCAGGTAATTCTCCTGTATAAAGCAATGAGCCTGCCCACCCAAAATCTTTCATTTCAGAATATACTGCACTGGCGTTTAATGCTCGCTTGAAATATACCTCTACAAACTTATTTGATCCATCATACGTAATCCGAACTTTATCCCAGTAGGCCGATGACGAAGTAACGGCTTCAATATCTTTAACTGCACTTGATGCATAGTCAGTAATAGCTCGAACCCATAGACGATAAGGAGCATAAGACCCACCAGTCGTGTTAATCTCTACCTCCATCATACCACGTCCATCACCATATGTAAACTTCGCTACTCTGTACCATCCTGCTGCGGGCACAGATATGACAGCCTTTTGATAATCCCTCTTATTTGCCAGTAAAGCATCAGATTCAGTTTCAGTATAGTATCTGTCATCATGACTATGATTTCCTTCAGCTACCGTTCCCGCAGCTGTTCCAAAATTTTTATTATACGCAGTACCTTTCGATACACTGATTAAATTTCTACTGGCGTTGAGTTCCAATATTGAGGACGCATTTAACTGAGGGTAATAAATGTTACCGTCCCCACGAATGACCATCCTTATCGTTGGTGTTGTACCTGTAACAAATAATATATCCCTATTAGTGGTGGATCTTGTTTGTATGATTAAATTACTATATTCGCTAAAGGGATAGCTTCCTGAGCTGGTCGCAGTTGCGTAAATAAGGGGATACGAATTATCAGTATAAAACGCTGAGATATCACCGGAATTATGCAGTTCAATAGGTTTATACGTTCTAATAGCATATCCATCATTAATAATGTCTGAATTTCCTATCGTTCCGACCCCGCCATCGGTAAATTTTGGAATATAATTCGTACTACCAGTTCCGTGGTCATGTGGGGATATATCAGTATAAGGAATTTGAGATACCGTTGTAAATGCATTTGTCCCATTCGCCTTCAGATACCCCGCGGTAAACGTACTCGCTCCAGTCCCTCCTCGAGCCACTCCAAGAGTACCAGAGGTGAGTTTTGTTGTGCTCAGATTCGGAATATCTGTAGCAGTCAGATCCGCTCCCGCAGTGACCAATCCTTTAGTATCATACGTGATTTTACATTTAGTAGCACCTGTTATCGGGGTATTTGCTGTAAGTTTTGTAGCTATAGCGTTTCTGTGTGCTGTTATACTGTCAACTAAGCCCACAATAGTACTCTGAGCCTGAGTACCAGTATGATTTGCCCTGTCTCTATCCGTGCTATGATAATGCAGTGCGGAATTCCCACCATCGGTAAGATCTATATGATTGGCTTGTGTTAAATGATAGTATAGCGTTGAATTCATATTTTCATGGAAAGCGTGATCGTGACTGGCTGGAGTAAATACCTCCGGTTTTCCATAAATATATGGCCATTCAATTAGTTTCCATTTTTTGTCCCATGCCAAAAATTGAGGCTCTAATCCTGGGTTAATTATGGGTTCATAAACGCCAGTATGCAGATGATCTCCATGTGATACCTGCCCAGAGTTCATACCTATTTTGCTTTCTGCGACAAGGTCCGCATAGGCACTATATCGAGCGGTTGACAATGTACCTGATGTAATTTCACTGGCCGAATGATTGTGTGCCGATGGAGGAAATGTATTCGGTTTATCTGGTATCATAGTCCAAAATGGCGCTGTCCATAAATCAATTACACGATCCCTTGTATGAGTATGATCTGAAGGGGGAAATGTTGATGGTTTATCTCTTATCGCTTCCCAACTGACAGGTATGCTGGATGCCTCGTATTTTTTTACCTGCCCGTTTTCTATCGTCAAAAAATAAGCAATAACTGATGCATCAGGTACGGTTCCGATATGGAGAGATCCATCCTGCCCGACAATATACACAGGGCCTCGCAAACTTTGCCCTGCAAAACACGTTGCAGCCAACGCTATAATGATGATCCGAATTGTTCTTCCCATGTTCCTTCCTCTGTTTGTATTTGTATAGAAAATGATCTTCCGGTTGCTGAAATCTTCACATATTCATTTATGTAGAACGGATTTTGAGTGCTGGATCCACTGGCGAGAGTTCTCCAACCAGTTGAATACGCCCCATACCACTCATCCTCAGAAACCACATACGCAATCGATATTCCCGGCGCGAAATCTGTTTCAATCCAATCCGCACCAATTCTTGTATACAAATTATTAACTGTCCAACCCGACCCTGATGCACTTGCGATATACCTATCAAGCTCTGTCGGGGCAACAGGCAACCCGGGTGTTGGATCATAAAATGACAGGACCTTAATGCCCCCAACCAGATCGGATAAAATCTCTTCAACGAGGTAATCGCCGTGGTCAAATGGTACTCCTATTAGATTGTTCGGGGGAGCAATACGAGCTGTGAGCCTAGCTCTAACAGCAGCTTTAATCTCTTCAATGCTCCTCATGACGGCAAAAACTTCGCTTTAACAACGGATGAAATTACCGGATGCGGTGCACCGTAAACGCAATTACACTTCCCGGTAACGACACCATCAGTCGGATCTTTCGTCGGTCCACCCAGTTCTACCGACCCTGCATTAACGACGACTTTAGATGTCAAACCCACAGCATTTACCTCTATTGTATGGTCCTTTTTGAGATGAATATTATCCCCATTCTCGTTATAAATCTGACACTCTCCCGCTTCTATAGATAGCCGATACTTTCTGCTATCAGAGGCAACCAAATAAACATTCTGTCCGGTTTTTAGCAGTATTGCCTCGGTCCCTTTTGGTAGCCCTGATGCAAAACCAAAGTGCTGAAACGCGACTCTATCTGTAAAAGTTTCACCTGTGCGGCCAGATGCAGAAAACATAGCCAGCTTCCCAGCCTTGACCGCAAATGATGTAATAATGCCACGTATGAGAGTAATCATGCGACTAACCCAGGGGTGCCTATTTTAAGAGCTGTAAATTGTCCACCAGTACCACCTGTAAAGGTTCGGCCGTAGATGAGTAATTCTGCATGCACATCCAGATAATAATCGTCGACACGAACCAGCTCGTCAATCGTCCAGTTATAAATACTCTGCGAATGACCTCTTACTCTATAATCCAGGGTATTTGACAATACTCTGTTTTGCTCCATACGCAACTGAGCGATCTTTTTACACGAGCCCGTATCATCGCTGAGAGCCTCAACATACGGCTTATACAGCGTCTCTCTAAAAGGGAATGTATCGTCTTCTACAACTGCGCTCGCGTTTATCTGTGCCGGTTCATCATCTTCACCCTGCTCCTGGGTCAAAACGGTATACTTTGAATACCGGTTTGTAATATCGTCACTTCTTTCACCTTTAATAATAAAGGTGTTTCGCTCATTGTGTTTCATTCGAAGATTAAAACGAGTTCTGCCTCTACCTCGAGGTTTCCTGAAAACCAGGCCACCATTTGCTTTACAGTAAAACACCAGGCCTCTGCTGGCAGCAACCTCCTTGAGCACATCGAATATCCGCTGGCCGGGCTCGGTCTGGATATACGGTTTTGATGCGTCCCGTTTTTCTGCACCAATATCATATTCAATCGAAGACACAAACGGGACACGTTTAAGCAGCGTTTCTGCCACATTCATGAGACTAGAATTTTTTATCGTCTGATATGTCTCGACATAGGAATCCACAATTAAACCCATCATGTCACGGCCCGTCAGAGATATGTATCTACCACTGCTTTCCCAACCCCGAGCAGCTCTGTCTATTATACCAGTAAATTCCAATTGATCATTTACAAACAGTTTACACATCATTCCCGCCCTGGGTACGACGTCACCAGCCGGATACACGTCAAACTGAAACGCATCGGCAGCTTCGTAAATATCACTGTCAACACTGTACGATTTAAATCGCCTGTAGGTGTAATCACCTATTTTCAATTCAATTTTGTCCGACATAAACCTGAGCTGCTCCTGAACAGAAATTAGGATTCCAGAAATTGTTTATCGCGCAGATCCGTTCGGCCGCCATATATGGTAATCCATACTGAAGGCATAAAAGGTGTACCGGGATTTCTGTATCTATGTAAATTTCGATAATTTTTTCCCGCTCTAGTTTAATACTGTCGACATAGTCCACCAAAGCTGCGCTAATAGCCTGTAATCCGCCGATAATTTCTGGGGTACCCTTAGCTGCCCTGATCGCATCAACTGTCTCCTGCACGTTAATGCGGCTCATTGCCAGCGACTTCTCCAGCTCATTGATAGTCTGCACATCGGGTACGTCCGGTTTAAACAGCAGTTTGCCATCTGGGCTCCATACCGAAGTCGATTCGATACGTGCTAAACGAGACCGATTTTCATCATCCAGCAAATAGAGCTCAGATAACACCACCGCTTCCACCTGAGCGGCCGTAGACCGCACGTATGTGCGTAGAGGTCCAGATATCGCAGTCAAATTTTGTATCCCGGTTTTGAAAGAATTGACAAATGA
>OBJA01002014.1_pt1 | contig 12573 bp, 10 predicted proteins | sample 1519751 | NCBI WGS metagenome assembly OBJA01 (sample SAMEA3881238, study PRJEB22517) | soil metagenome | biome: lake sediment; feature: soda lake sediment; material: sediment, water from around vicinity | place: India | collected 2013-12-23 | depth 3 m
AAAAGTTCAGTTAAACTGTCCATGAGCGCCTCCCGGATGCGATCGATTTGTTTGTAGAAACATAATCTTACGAAAAAAGACGGGCGCTCACCCCCTCTTTTCTTATCCCGAACTCAGGTTAAACATGTAATAAATTTACATATTTCTATTATGATCACTAAAGATCCATAAATATGTATACAATGGTTTATTTATTAGCATTTTTTAGAAGAATCAGCATAGCACCACTTCCTCCATGCTCAGGCAATGCCTGACAAAAAGCGAGCACGTCGCTATGTTGCATAAGCCAGTTTCCTGTCAGGATTTTTAGTACCGGTTTGCGGTTCCTTGAACCGAGTCCTCTGCCGTGGATGACACGCACACAACGTAATCTCCGCAGGATACCTTTATTCAGAAATATCACCAGTACCCGACGCGCCTCATCCCGGTTAAAACCATGCAAATCAAGTTCATCCTGAACAGGCCAGTTCCCGCGTCGCAATTTCCGCAAGGTATATCGCTGCAAACCCGGACGAGCAAATGACCATTCTTCATTTTCTTCCACATCCTGCCGCCAGCTATCAGTAAGAATATCCTGAATATCCGATGAAGCTGATACACTTCTTGGTCGAGGAAATGATTGATGCTTGGAATATGCGCGAATAATCTTCCTGGTCCCGGCAAGCGGCCTGACATCTCGCATAGCCTCACGGAACAAAGCGGTATCATCATCGCCGGTGATTTCTTCAGATGAAGATTTATCGTCCGACTCCATCTGTAAACATGGGTACGATAAATCCATGATATTCAGGCGGACTGCTCCAGATACCGTTCTGCATCCAGAGCAGCCATACAACCGCTACCCGCGCTGGTAATAGCCTGTCGGTAAATATGATCCTGCACATCGCCGGCCGCAAATATGCCAGGAATACTGGTCGCTGTTGCGTTTCCCTCATTACCGCCTTGTGTAACAATATAGCCGTTTTTCATTTCCAATTGCCCCTGAAACAGATCGGTATTGGGGTGATGCCCAATGGCAATGAACACACCCTGTAACTCCAGATCACGTGTCGTATCGTTGCGGACATGGCGGATACCGATTCCAGTGACACCGCTGTCATCACCTTTTACTTCTTCCAGAACATGATCCAGTGCCAGCTCGATCTTGCCGCTTTTCACCTTTTCCATCAGCTTATCGATCATGATTTTTTCTGAACGAAACTTGTCACGCCGATGCACCACCGTCACCTTACGGGCAATATTGGAGAGATACAACGCCTCCTCCACTGCAGTATTACCTCCACCAATCACTGCAACGTCCTGATTCTTGTAGAAGAAACCATCACACGTCGCACAGGCTGAAACACCTTTCCCCATAAAGGCTTCTTCAGAGGGTAGCCCGAGATATTTTGCAGAAGCACCGGTTGCAATAATCAGAGCGTCGCAGGTATAGGCTCCCTGATCACCGATCAGCTCAAACGGTTTCTCTGACAGATTGGCGGTATGAATATGGTCAAATATAACCTCGGTCTGAAAACGCTCGGCATGTTTCAGGAAACGCTCCATTAACTCCGGTCCTTGCACACCTGCAACATCAGCCGGCCAGTTATCCACATCGGTCGTCGTTGTAAGCTGACCGCCTTGTGCTATTCCGGTAATCAGCACCGGATTGAGATTGGCACGCGCCGCATAAATGGCCGCTGTATAGCCGGCAGGGCCGGATCCGAGAATAAGTAATTTGCAATGTCTGGTTGTCGTCATAATTGAATAAAGTTATTAGAATAAATTCTCAGAAATGGCCAATGCTGACAGTACTCTACAGCCCTGCCAGCTTCGAAAATCACACTCCATCCCTGGAAAACTGCTGGCTGTTGCCATCATTTTTCTTAAAACGTTCCTTACGGATCAAAGATTTTGTTCCACCCAGCCCGGCACACTGGCCAAAGCTTGTGGCAACTTTTCCGGTAGCGTACCGCCTGCCTGCGCCATATCGGTACGCCCCCCCCCTTTTCCGCCCACCTGCTGCGCAACAAAGTTGACTAAACTACCTGCTTTGAGTTTTTCTGTCAGATCATCTGTCACCCCGGCAACCAATGTCACTTTATCGCCCTCGATCATCCCGAGTACGACAACACAAGATTTCAACTGATTCTTGAAATTATCCAGTGTTTCACGCAGCGTTCTGACATTGACATTTTCCAGCGCTGTCGCCAGCACCCGGACTCCCTTGATTTCCTGTGCCTGTTCAATCAGGGAAGTGCTTTGTATGCCGGCAAGTTTCGATCGTAAAGTGGCGATCTCCTTCTCCATTTGCCGGACATTGTCCAGTATCTGGGAAAGCTTCTGCGCTGCTTCCTGCGGTGCTGCTTTGAGGGCATCGGCAACCTGCTGCAACTGCTGCTCCTGTTGCTGCGTATAAGCCAGTGCTGCATCACCCGTCAGCGCCTCTATCCGGCGGATACCTGCCGCCACACCGGATTCGGCAACGATCCGGAAGAAACCGATATCTCCGCTATGGCCTACATGAGTGCCTCCACATAATTCAGTCGAAAAATCACCCATTGCCACAACGCGCACCGTATCGCTATATTTTTCACCAAATAATGCCATGGCCCCCTGCTTGACAGCGTCATCATAGGCCATCAACTGCGTCGCGACTTCATGGTTCTTACGTATTTGTGCATTAACCAGATTTTCAACCTGACGTATCTCATTCTCTTGCATGGCGTTGTTATGCGAGAAATCGAAGCGCAACCTGCTGGCATCCACCAGTGATCCTTTTTGGGTGACATGATTACCCAATACCTGGCGCAATGCAGCGTGCAGCAAATGTGTCGCAGAATGATTGTAAGCAGTATTGGTTCGTGCAATCTGATCGACTCTGGCAATCACCCGATCCCCCACCGCCATCCGGCCACTGCTCAGTACACCATTGTGGCCGAATACCCCGGCCTGTATTTTCTGGGTATCGCTTACGGTAAATGTGCCATTCCCTGACAGCAGTTCTCCGCTGTCACCCGCCTGTCCACCCGATTCTGCGTAAAAAGGAGTCCGGTCGAGTACGACCACGGCTTCGTCGCCGGCTTCTACAAAATCTACACGACTGCCCTGTTTGTATAACGCCAGAATCTGCGCCTCACGCTGCAGCGTAGCATAGCCATGAAACTCGGTTGGCTGTCCAGTATATTCAAGGCCTGTCTGCATGGTAAATTTGCCACTGGCACGGGCGCGATCCCGCTGTTGTGCCATACACGCCTCAAATCCGGCCATATCGATCACGATACCTCGCTCCCGGGCAATATCCGCTGTCAGGTCAACTGGGAAACCAAAGGTATCGTACAGGCGAAAAACGACTTCCCCCGAAAGCATCTCGTTTTCACGGCATAGTGCTGTCTCCAGCACTTCCATGCCATTTTCCAGTGTTTCGGCAAAACGCTCCTCTTCCTGCCTGATGACGCCAGCCACATGCTTTCTGGCCCGAGTCAATTCGGGATAAGCCTGTCCCATGACGTCAACCAGATCATCCACCAGCAGATAAAAGAATGGCTGTTTCTGCCCCAACCGATATCCATGACGAATGGCACGACGCAGAATACGACGCAACACGTAACCTCGACCCTCATTACCGGGAATGACGCCATCGGTAATCAGAAAAGCACAGGCACGGATATGATCCGCTATGACCTTAAGTGAGTTGTTTGACAGATCTCCCGAACCAGTCACTCTGGCTGCAGCCTCGATCAGACTGCGGAACAGATCGATTTCATAGTTGCTGTGCACCTGCTGCATGACTGCTGCGATACGTTCCAGTCCCATACCGGTATCCACCGAGGGTTTAGGCAGTGGATGCAATTCGCCATTGGTATCACGGTTGTACTGCATGAACACCAGATTCCAGATTTCAATGTAACGGTCACCCTCTGCCTTCTCTGATCCGGGCGGGCCACCTGCCACAGCAGGCCCGTGATCATAGAAAATTTCTGAACAGGGGCCGCAAGGACCTGTCTCTCCCATCTGCCAGAAATTATCCGATGTCGCAATGCGAACCAGTCGAGAGGGATCGATCCCTATTTCGCTGAGCCAGATATCCGCCGCTTCATCATCCTCTGCATACACGGTTGCCCACAACTTATCTCTGGGAATGCCGAGCGAGCCAGTCAAAAACTCCCAGGCAAACAAAATGGCATTGCGTTTGAAATAATCTCCGAAACTGAAATTACCCAGCATTTCGAAAAAAGTATGGTGCCGCGCGGTATAGCCCACATTTTCCAGATCATTATGTTTACCGCCGGCACGTACACAGCACTGTGAACTGACAGCCCGAACATAGGGCCGTTTATCCTGGCCCAGAAACACATCCTTGAACTGCACCATACCCGCGTTGGTAAACAGCAAAGTGGGATCATTCCCCGGCACCAGCGGACTGGATGGCACGATGACATGGCCGCGCGCCTCGAAAAACTCAAGAAATTTCTGTCTGATTTCACTACTTTTCATATCAGCACCTTGTGCAACCGTTATGCGGTACAAACCCGTCCAATGTAAAACCTCATCATTCAATTTTCTGCTTCACGGGCATCAGACAAAACTTTGCTTATCGCTTTGGAAGAAAAACCTTTCCCTGCCAGGTAACGGATCTGCTTCCCCCGTTCTTCCGATGTAGATGGAACAACGCCAAATTTTTTGCACCACAGCGCGTGCGCACTGGAAAATTCCGTCTGCTCGAACTCTCCCAAAGCAGCTTCAATCAGATGATCGGCAATTCCCTTCATCTGCAGCTCGTAGCGTATCCGCTTGCTTCCATATTTGCGACCGCGCGTGGATAGAATCTGCTCGACTGCTCTTTCATCGGATAGCAGCTTCTGCTGTTCAAGCCTGTCGAGAACACTTTTCAGCTCATCGGACGATTGCACGTGACAGGACAATTTCTTTTCCAGCTCATGCCGTGAATATTCCCGTCGGGCAAGACATTTCAGTGCGCGCGCATACAAGCTCATCCTTATTCACCGGAAGAAGGCGGGGCACTCCGGCTGTCTGTCTCTGCAAGTCCGACGGCAGCACGTATTTTCTGCTCAACCTCGCGTGCAATGTTCTTGCGCTCCTTCAGATAATCGCGCACATTATCCTTACCCTGCCCTATTTTTTCACCATTATAGGAATACCAGGCCCCCGCTTTCTCGATCAATTTGTGCAATACACCCAGTTCGATGATCTCGCTTTCACGTGAGATACCCTCGCCATATAAAATATCAAAATCCGCTTGCTTGAAAGGTGGAGCAACCTTGTTTTTAACAATCTTGACCCGGGTTTCGTTTCCGACTATTTCCTCACCACGCTTGATCGAGCCGGTACGGCGGATATCCAGACGCACAGAAGCATAAAATTTCAGCGCATTTCCTCCTGTAGTCGTCTCGGGATTACCGAACATCACCCCAATCTTCATACGTATCTGATTGATGAAAATCACCATGGTATTGGTACGCTTGATATTGGCCGTCAACTTACGCAAGGCCTGAGACATGAGCCTTGCCTGCAGCCCCATCTGCGGCTCCCCCATCTCCCCTTCTATTTCAGCGCGAGGTGTCAGTGCTGCCACTGAGTCGACCACCACCACATCAACCGATCCGGATCGAACCAGCATATCGGTGATTTCCAGTGCCTGTTCACCGTTATCCGGCTGAGAAATCAGCAATTCCTGAACATTGACGCCGATTTTCTGAGCATACTGTGGATCCAGTGCATGTTCCGCATCGATAAAGGCCGCTGTTCCGCCTAGTTTCTGCATTTCGGCTATGACTTGCAGCGTCAGGGTGGTTTTACCCGAAGATTCCGGTCCGTAAATCTCGACGATGCGCCCGCGCGGAAGTCCACCCACACCCAGTGCAATATCCAGACCCAGTGAACCCGTGGATACCACCTGAATATCTTTTGCCACATCACTATCACCAAGCCGCATGATCGAGCCCTTGCCGTACTGCTTCTCAATCTGGGCAAGTGCCGCTGAAAGTGCCTTATTTTTGTTTTCGTCCATGATTATTCCCGAAAAAAGCAGATCGAAATTATCGCATATTCGATCTGTAAAAACGTCATCCAGCTTCCGCGGTTAATCGATACGCTAAAATCCCAAAAACTTCAAGCTGCCAGTCTGCCTGAGATATAATCGGCAGCAAACTATATATAAAGAAAAGGGTGTCGGTCTGCCGGACCGGCCGCTTGCAATGGCTTTTCACAGGCCATCTGCAGCACACACCACTTTGGGATATTCACCATCCCCGATAACACTCAAGGAGGCCGACATTCGTATCATCTTACTGGGCGCACCAGGAGCAGGCAAAGGCACGCAGGCAAATTTTATCCGTGAACGTTTTTCCATTCCCCAGATTTCTACCGGCGATATTCTCCGCAATGCTGTAAAAGCAGGAACAGAGCTGGGTATGATGGCAAAAAAAATCATGGAATCCGGCGGTCTGGTACCAGATGAAATTATCATCGATCTGGTGCGTAAGCGGATTGAAGAACCTGATTGTGCCAACGGTTTTCTGTTCGATGGCTTTCCCCGCACTATTCCTCAGGCCGATGCGCTCAGAACGGCCAACGTACATATAGATCATGTCATCGAGATCGACGTGCCCGATGCCGAAATCATAAAGCGTTTGTCCGGGCGTCGTGTGCATCCGCCATCAGGCCGGATTTACCATATCGAGTTCAACCCGCCGGCAGTTGCGGACCGGGATGATGTTACCGGCGAAGCATTGGTTCTACGTGAGGATGACCGGGAAGAAACCGTACGCAAGCGTCTGCAGGTCTATCATGAACAAACCCGGCCATTGGTTGGATATTACTCCGAATGGGCGAACAGTGGCGATCCCAGTGCGCCGGATTACATCAAAATTGCAGGAACCGGCAACGTAGAAGCCATACAGGAAAATATTATCGTAGCACTCACACAAACAAAATGAGTGCATCCCGGATACCGTTACCCGGCTCTTGAAAAACAGGTTTTGATCAACCAGGAGTGGAAAATGGCAATAAAAAATGCATTCTATGCTCAATCTGGCGGTGTAACTGCTGTAATCAATGCTTCGGCAGCAGGTTTACTGGAAACGGCACGAGCACATTCCGATAAAATTGGAAAAGTCTATGCCGGGCGTAATGGCATCATCGGAGCGCTGACCGAAGATCTGATCGATACCAGCGCAGAATCCACTGAAGCAATCCGGGCACTGCGCCATACGCCATCCGGTGCTTTTGGCTCCTGTCGCTACAAACTGAAAAGTTTGGAAGATAACCGGCGCGAATACGAGCGGCTGATCGAAGTATTCAAGGCCCATGATATTGGCTATTTCTTCTATAACGGCGGTGGTGATTCGGCCGATACCTGCCTGAAGGTCTCGCAACTTGCCGGCACGCTTGGCTATCCGATCCAGGCGATTCATGTACCCAAGACGGTTGATAATGATCTGCCTGTCACTGATTGTTGCCCGGGGTTTGGCTCGGTTGCAAAATATATCGCTGTTTCCATGTTGGAAGCCAGTTTTGACGTGGCCAGCATGGCCAAAACTTCAACCAAAGTATTCATCCTGGAAGTAATGGGCCGCCATGCAGGATGGATCGCGGCTGCAGGTGGACTGGCTTCCAATAAAGCTCACGAGGTTCCGATCATCATCCTGTTCCCGGAAGTTACTTTTGATCAAGAGAAATTTCTGGCCAAAACGGATCGTTACGTCAAAGAGTACGGCTATTGTACGGTTGTGGTATCAGAGGGTGTAAAAGGTGCCGATGGCAAATTTCTGTCTGATCAGGGATTGCGCGACGCCTTTGGACATGCACAATTAGGCGGAGTAGCGCCAGTAATCGCAAATATCGTCAAAAATGGTTTAGGGCTGAAATATCACTGGGGGGTGGCTGATTATCTGCAGCGTGCAGCACGGCATATTGCTTCCGGCACAGATGTGGAGCAAGCCTATGCCATGGGTAAAGCAGCAGTGGAATACGCGATTGCCGGGCATAATTCCGTCATGCCGACCATCGAACGCATCTCCAGTTCACCTTATGCCTGGGAAACCGGCATGGCCGAGCTTTCCAAAGTGGCAAATGTGGAAAAGATGATGCCCGAGGACTTCATCAGTGAAGATGGTTTCGGCATTACCGACAAATGTCGCGAATACCTCAACCCGCTGATCGAGGGAGAAGACTATCCGCCGTATAAAAACGGGCTGCCTGATTACGTTAGGCTTAAAAATGTCGCAGTAACTAAGAAGCTGACGGAGTTCAAAATTTAATCTGTTTTGTTTTTTGACGGCAAGAGCATATAAAATATGCGTTTAGGCTGTTCATGACTTTGATTGTGGATTGATTGCGGGGCCGTCAGGCCTGGCTCCGTATATATATTAGGGTGGTCTGATTTTAACTGGAGTTCTTTATGGCAAACGGTTTAACGATTGCAATCTGCAGCGCGATACTTGCCCTGATTTTTAGTGGCCTGTGGATTCGGCGTATTTACGCACAATCTGCGGGTGATTCACGTATGCAGGAAATTGCAGCCGCCGTACAGGAAGGTGCGTCGGCCTATCTCAAACGACAATATCTGACAATCGGCATGGTGGGTACGGTTTTATTCGTCATCATCGGCCTGGCACTTTCCTGGAACACAGCCATCGGTTTTGCTCTGGGTGCAATACTCTCCGGTCTGGCCGGTTTCATGGGCATGAACGTTTCAGTCCAGTCCAACGTACGAACAGCCGAAGCCGCACGCAGCGGTCTGAATGAAGCATTGGCCATTGCCTTTCGTGGTGGTGCCGTGACCGGAATGCTGGTCGTTGGACTCGGATTGCTTGGTGTGGCAGGTTACACTGCGCTGCTTGTCAGTGGCGCGGATGAAACCAGCAGCATCAGTGACCTCATCCACCCGCTGATCGGCTTTGCCTTTGGTGGTTCATTGATTTCGATTTTCGCACGGCTGGGTGGCGGTATTTTTACCAAAGGTGCAGACGTTGGTGCCGACCTGGTGGGTAAAGTCGAAGCCGGAATCCCTGAAGATGATCCACGCAATCCCGCAGTCATTGCAGACAATGTAGGCGACAACGTAGGTGATTGCGCAGGAATGGCAGCTGATCTGTTCGAAACCTACGCGGTCACGATCATTGCCACTATGCTGCTGGGTGCCCTGTTGTTCAAAACCGGTACCGGCGATGCAGCCGTTTACCCGCTCGCACTGGGTGCAGCCTCTATCGTTGCTTCAATCATCGGCTGCTATTTCGTCAAAATGCGTGAAGGCGGCAAAATCATGAACGCCCTGTATCGCGGACTGGCCGTTGCCGGTGGAATCGCTTTCTTCGCTTACCTGCCTATCACTGTATGGTTCATGGGGGGAGCAACCCTGACGCTCGATGGCACCGAAGTGGGTGGTGGTGAACTGATCATGCGTCTGTTTGCCAGCACAACCATCGGTCTGGTTCTCACCGGCCTCATGGTCGTCATCACCGAATACTATACTTCTACCGAATATCCACCGGTGCAGCATATCGCCAATGCTTCCACTACCGGACATGCCACCAATATCATCGCTGGCCTGGGTGTAGGAATGCGTGCAACTGCAGCACCTGTACTGGCAGTATGTGCAAGTATCATCGTCGCTTACTCACTTGCCGGTCTTTATGGAATAGCGATCGCAGCTACTGCGATGTTATCCATGACCGGAATTATCGTTGCACTGGATGCCTATGGTCCGATCACTGACAACGCCGGTGGTATCGCTGAAATGGCGGGCATGCCCGAATCCGTACGTGCCGTTACTGACCCGCTGGATGCCGTAGGCAACACGACCAAGGCTGTCACCAAAGGTTACGCTATCGGATCGGCCGGCCTGGCTGCCCTGGTTCTGTTCGCCGACTATACCCATGGTCTCGAACATGCCAACAAATTGCTGACTTTTGACTTATCCAATCATCTGGTAATCATCGGGCTGTTCATCGGCGGGATGGTACCTTTCCTGTTTGGTGCAATGTCGATGGAAGCAGTCGGCCGCGCAGCGGGTTCCGTTGTCCTTGAAGTTCGCAGGCAGTTCAAGGAAATTCCAGGAATCATGGATGGCTCCCGCAAACCTGATTATTCCCGTGCAGTCGATATGTTGACCAAAGCTGCAATTCGGGAAATGATCGTTCCATCTCTGCTGCCCGTATTGATTCCGGTACTGGTTGGCGTTTTCCTTGGTCCACAAGCTTTGGGGGGCGTACTGATGGGTTCAATCGTCACAGGCCTGTTCATTGCAATCTCCATGACTGCCGGTGGCGGTGCGTGGGACAATGCAAAAAAATACATTGAAGATGGCAACTACGGCGGTAAAGGCAGCGATGCCCACAAAGCTGCTGTAACGGGTGACACAGTTGGCGATCCGTACAAGGATACTGCCGGTCCCGCCATCAACCCGTTAATCAAAATTATCAATATCGTAGCGTTACTGATCATCCCCCTGTTATAACCGGGAATCAGGTACCGTTGCTAAAAAAGCCTGCCAAATTTGGTGGGCTTTTTTACACACCCAACCATTAATTGGATTTCCCCGGTCGGGTGAAGATATTGGGCAATACACGATTACCTTATCCCAGCGAATAACCTAATACCAGAATCTATTTTGGACGAGTGATGTCTGTCAAAAATATTGGCAATTACGCAATTGTTCTTGTACTTATCGCTATTGTGGCGGGCTGTAATTCCGGAAGCTCTGACTGGAGAACAGCGAGTCGTGCACGGACGGGGCTTGCGCCCGATCCGGCTGAAACACCAGAAGCGGTTATTCAAGTATATGCTGCACGTGCCTACAGCTGGCGGGGAATTTTTGGTGTACATACATGGTTTGCTGTCAAACCCTCTCACGCCGAATCATTTACAGTCTATGAAGTCGCCGGATGGTATGCCCGCTGGGGTGGTTCAGTTGTTGCAATTAATGATCAAGCACCAGACAAACGCTGGTTTGGTAATGCACCGATTCTGCTTGCGGAAAAACGAGGAGAAGGTGTGGATGAACTGATCAAACGTATCGACAAAGCAGTGCAAACTTACCCTTACTCAAAAGAGTATACGATCTGGCCAGGTCCAAATTCGAATACGTTTACCGCATGGTTATCTCGAGCCGCGCCAGAAATTGGTCTGGATCTGCCACCGACGGCCATCGGTAAAGATTATCTGGGAAACAGCATGATAGCCACGGCACCCAGCGGCAGTGGCTGGCAGCTGTCTGTACTCGGTTTGTTCGGGATTATCGTCAGTGATGTGGAAGGCTTTGAAATCAATGTACTTGGATTGACTTTTGGAATCAGCCCGGATCCTTTTGCCATCAAATTACCCTTGATCGGGCGAATTGATTTGTCGGTATAAAGATCAGGCTAATTTTTCTAACTAAATTTATTCGGTTTTTAACCGGATAGTACTGATTCGGTAATTTCACCAATCATCCAGAATCTAATGTCCCCATGGCAAACGCTAACTGATCAATACCGGCAGAACCCAGCTGGATAAGCCTTACTTCATAGATAATCCAAAGAACTGATGACACCTCTGCCACCTTTATTCAAAACATGCGTATAAATCATCGTCGTTGAAACATCACTGTGCCCCAACAATTCCTGCACTGGGCAAATTATCATAACCAGCCTGCAAATATGCGTGGCAAAAGGATGACGCAGAGTTAATGTTGGCTTCGCTATTCACGCCGGCAATACTGCTTTCTTGCCATAGCGCTGTACCCAGTTCTCATCGATATGATAACGCCGCTCAGCTCGATTTCGTGGATCAGTAGGGTATTTTCTGGCAGCAAATACATATTGCCACCCCCACTCCCAAGGTGCTCCGGGATACTTCACAGCCAGCGCATCCGGCAGCCAGACATCTGTTTTGCCTGCCAGAATATCCTCGTCATACCATTCACGACGTTGTGCCAGTTAACGATTAATCAAGCATTTTTTAGCTGGTTGCATTGTCGTATCGCCCGTGGAAGTTGTTCTGTTCAACTCACCATGTATGGTTCAATACATAACATTAGTTGACCCAGATTGGAGAATTCACATGCATACACAATACCAACTTGAAGTTTACGATATCTCTAGACAACCGAATGCCATCGCTCGCTTCGATTCGGCATTACCATTCATTCCTATGAACGTAGGTGACCGTTTTGATGATACTGGGTGGGAAAGACTCAACGGTGTTGGGCGAGTAGCATCACCTGAAGACCCTATTAGGTATAAGGTCCATTCCATCAAACATCTGATTGAACAAAATCCGGACGGATTACGGGTTAAGTATTGCCTGAATCTTGAGCCCCATAATGGGCCGTCGTCTCCGGTTTGGAGCTAAAATCTAATTATGCGCCCAACCCGACAGCGGAAAATTTACACCCTTTTTCGGTATCACGACGGCGCGGGTTAGCTTAGTAGTTAGCGCTCATGGAGAATGTTATGGAACTTGCAGGAAAATCAGATCAGGAAATTCTGTCCGTTGCCAACCCCATCATGGACAATCTGATGGATGCCTCAACGAAGATTGACGTAGGTCGTCAACCGTAGAGTCCAACGGGTTAAGCGGCTATCTGTTTTG
>OBJA01002015.1_pt1 | contig 12563 bp, 6 predicted proteins | sample 1519751 | NCBI WGS metagenome assembly OBJA01 (sample SAMEA3881238, study PRJEB22517) | soil metagenome | biome: lake sediment; feature: soda lake sediment; material: sediment, water from around vicinity | place: India | collected 2013-12-23 | depth 3 m
GACCGAATTGTGTGAAGCTGCAGAGAGGCTCAACGACGAACCGGATGTGGTTTCAGCTTTCCATCAACTGCAAAACCTGCATCAGGAGTGGAGAGAGGTCGGCCCTGTCTCGAGAAAAGACAGAGAAGAAATCTGGAACCGCTTTAAAGAGGCATCCACCCAGATCAATAAAAAATATCAGGCTCATTTTGAACAGTTAAGGGAAAAAGAAAATGAGAATCTGGAATTGAAGACTGCGCTTTGTGAAAAACTGGAAGCAATTGATTATAGCCAGCTTAAATCGGTCAAAGATTGGAACAATAAAGTAAAAGAAGTACTTGATATCCAGTCGCAATGGCGCGAGATAGGATTTGTGCCGAGGAAATGGAATACAAAGATCTACAAACGTTACCGGGCTGCCTGTGACTTCTTTTTCAGAAGCAAGAACGAGTTTTACAAATCTCTTCGTGGAGAAATGGAGGAGAACCTTAAGAAGAAAATAGCTCTCTGCGAACGTGCTGAAGTCCTCAAAGATAGTCAGGATTGGAAAAATACGACACGGGAAATGATCGATATCCAGAAAGAGTGGAAAACCATTGGTATTGTTCCGCACAAACATGTCGACAGTATTTGGAAACGGTTTATTTCAGCCTGTGATCACTTCTTTGAACAGAAGAAATTGCATACCTCATCGCAATATGAACAGGAGCAAAAGAATCTGGAGGAAAAAAGAGTGATCATCGGGAAAATAAATCAGTTGGATACTACCCTGGGAACAGAAGAGGCTTTGACAGAGCTTCATGAACTGATGGATCAATGGTATGAGGTCGGTCATGTCCCTTATAAGATGAAAGACCGTATTTATAAAGAATTTTACGATGCTACAGAAGGTCAGTTCGACAGGCTGAATATTGGTAAAGCCGAACGGAAGCTGGAAGCTTACAAAAGTACGATTTCCGATATAGCAAAATCAGATAATTCGAAGGGTCAGCTCCTCAGGGAACGTGAAAAATTGGTGCGCCAGTATGAGCGGATAAAAAATGAATTGCAGACGTACGAAAACAATATCGGATTCCTTTCGGTTTCTTCCAAAAAGGGAAATCACCTGTTGGATGATATGAATCAGAAAGTAGAAAGGATTAAATCGGAATTGCTTTTGTTAGAGAAGAAGATCAGGGCAATCGAAGAGGAATTGTAAAGATACGCTATGGCGAAAGATAGTTATTAAGCGGCCGGAATTTCATCCGGCCGCTTTTTTACATCTTCTGCGTAAAGAGCTTATTTACAGTTTTAAAAATTTATTGATACATTTTTGGTATTTATTGATACGGAAATTTTAATGTAATAAAATAATAAACTGTTATTTTGAGTAGCCTGTTCATAATAAATTAGACACATGAAACGAGTATCTGAATCATTGAAAAAAAAATTAAATCTGTTGATTATTTGGATGCTTTGCCTGATCGTAATTCCCTGTAGAAGTAATTCTGATAATAATAACGAGGGAGGTATCAGTAGCAGGGCACTGGTCCCTTTGGCAGATCCATTCATTTTATTGCACAACGATATCTACTATGCATATGGTACCGGTGCTGCAAACGGGATAGAGGTGATGACCTCGGATGATCTGAAGAACTGGAAAAGAGCCGCCAATCCGGAAAACAGACTGGCGTTGCACAAAGACAATTCCTATGGGGACAAGTGGTTCTGGGCCCCGGAAGTGTATTATGTCAACGGCAAATTTTATATGTATTATTCTGCCCAGGAACATATCTGTGTAGCTACTTCCGACTCACCGTTGGGACCTTTCATGCAGGAAGTAAAAAAACCGATGTTAGAAGGTGAAAAATCAATTGATAACTCCTTGTTTATTGATGACGACGGAACTCCGTATCTTTTCTTCGACCGCTTCAATGACGGATTGAATATCTGGGTTGCTGAACTGAAAGAGGATTTAATGACCATCAAGACGGAAACCCTGCATCCCTGCATTCATGTATCGCAGGAATGGGAGGAGGTGTGGCCCCGGGTAAATGAAGGAGCATTTGTCATCAAGCATGAAGGGACATATTATTTAACCTATTCGGCAAACAGCTATGAAAGCCAATTCTATGGTGTCGGTTGCGCTATTGCCTCCGATATCATGGGCGAATGGACAAAGTATCCCCATAATCCGTTATTACAGAAACCCGGAAATTTGGTTGGAGTGGGGCACAGTTCTATGTTCAAAGATAAGGGAGGTGATTGGAAGATTGTATTTCATGCCCATCAGAGTGAATCGGCCATCCATCCCAGGAATATGTTTATCAGCGCCGTTGGGTTCAGAGATGTGAACGGTATGGATGAGTTGTATATCGATTCTGAGTATGAAACTCCATTACTCAGTACGGAATGAATATAATAAAATATAAGTGTTTGTCCAACGCAGGAATATAATAAAACGATATAAAATAAATATATATCACTAAATAGTTAATCACTTATGAAACAAACTTTGTATAAAATATATGTTATTACAAGAATAGGCATTCTGTTTTTTATTTTCTCGATCTTGTATTTATTTTCTTCATATGCAGAGACTAAACAGCCTGAAGAGAATCAACAGGAAAAACAGATGATGTTCGGTGATACATCACGTACCGGAGTCCCATTCTCCAAAGATCCTCATGTGGTTTATTTTGGCGGACGTTATTTGATGTATTATTCTATTCCTCCGATGAAGGGGGTAGAGAATTCCGGCTGGAATATAGGCATTGCAGAAAGTGAGAATCTGATAAGGTGGGAGAAAATAGGAGAAGTTGTTCCTGATCCGCAAGCGGAGTATGAGAAAAACGGATTATGCGCTCCCGGTGCATTAGTGAGGGACGGAAAGGTGCATCTTTTTTACCAAACTTATGGAAACGGGCGAAATGATGCTATTTGTCATGCTTTTTCGGAAGATGGGATCCATTTTGAACGAAATGTGACAAATCCGATTTTCAGGGCTACAGGTGATTGGAATTGTGGCCGTGCAATTGATGCGGAAGTGTATGAGTTCAACGATCAATACTATCTCTATTTTGCCACACGTGATCCCGATTTTAAAATACAGATGCTGGGAGTGGCAGTGGCGCCGAAAAAAACGAATTTTAACAGGGACGATTGGCGACAACCGGTCGATGCTCCTATTCTCTTCCCGGAATTGTCTTGGGAGGGTGAATGTATAGAAGGAGCCTCCATTACCATACAAAATAATAGAATGTATATGTTCTATGCCGGAGCGTACAACAACTGGCCTCAACAAGTAGGAGTGGCGGTTAGTGACGACGGACTGACGTGGAAAAGACTATTTGATGACCCATTTCTGCCTAATGGAAAACCAGGGGAATGGAACGAGAGTGAATCAGGCCATCCCCATATATTTACAGATTCCGATGGTAGAACATACCTTTTCTTCCAAGGAAATAACGACAAAGGGAAGAGCTGGTATATTTCGAACAAAGAGGTCTTCTGGAAAGACGGCTTACCCTCATTTTGACATCGATTTGCGGAATTTTTTGTGTCAATTCTTTATATATTGATTATAAATAAAATGCGTTACCTGAAACAGATCAACTATTTTGTTAAGCCAAAATTAAATAAATTAATACTCATTGGAGGAGTAAGTGTTGTTCCTGCTCTGACAAGGGCCCAACAGGTCAATGAAGAAAAACCTAAGAATGTTTTGATGATTCTTGTCGATGATTTGAAACCCAATTTAGGATGTTACGGCGATAAGGTGGCGGTGAGTCCGAATATTGATAGGCTGGCTGATCAGGGAGTCAGGTTTGATATGGCATATTGCAACCAGGCTGTTAGTGTGGCCTCTCGCTATAATCTGCTGACCGGAACCCGTTCCACCACTTCCGGTCTCTATAATTTCGGATTTGAGTTCCGGGATGTATACCCCGATGCGGTTACTTTACCGCAATTTTTCATCCAAGCGGGCTATCATGCCGAAGCTATCGGGAAAGTATTTCACGTAGGCCACGGTAATACCAACGACGAAGCTTCATGGAGCATTCCCCATCACCAGGATAAGTTGATTGAATATCTGCTGCCGGAAAGTACCTGTCGTCGATTGACCCGTGAGGAGGCGCTTTTCGAGAATACACGTCTCTATTTCCCCGATCTGCCTCCTATTGGGGAATTACCCCGCGGAGCTGCCTGGGAGGCGCCTGATGTGGTTGACGATGCATATGCCGATGGCCGGGTGGCCAAACATGCTATCTCCAGATTACGGGAACTGAAAAAAGACCCGAATCAACCTTTTTTTATGGTAGTCGGTTTTGTCCGTCCGCATCTCCCGTTTAGCGCTCCTAAAAAATATTGGGATATGTATGACCCGGACAAACTTCCGATGCCGGAATATGAGAAAGATGCAGAGAACGCGCCGCGAATGGCTATCAAAAGGGGAGGAGAGATCGATCAGTTTACACCCATCCCGGCAGGACAGTATGTCTATCACGATTCGTTGACACGTAAGTTGATACATGGCTATTATGCATCCATGAGTTATATGGACGCCCAGGTTGGCCGCTTATTAGACGAATTGGAGCGGTTGGATATGCTTGATAATACCATTATTGTGCTTTGGGGCGATCATGGCTGGCATCTGGGTGATCATGGCTACTGGACAAAGCACACCAACTATGAGCAGGCCAACAGGATCCCGCTGATCGTGGTTGCTCACGGAATAGCTGCGTCCGGAACATCAACCGGCCAATTGGCAGAAACGGTGGATATTTATCCTACTCTAACGGAGTTGGCCGGATTAGGAAAACCCGTAGCGCCACAACCTATCGACGGATTAAGTCTGGTTTCCGTTTTGAAAGATCCGGAGAGAAGAATAAGAGATCATGCCTACCATGCTTATCCCCACGGCGGGTATATAGGGCGAGCTATCCGTACGGAAAGATACCGTTTGGTGGAATGGAAAAACTGGAATGATCCGGCTGATGCGATATATGAGTTATATGATTATAAGAATGATCCGCTGGAAACGAAGAATATCGCTGGCGATGAGCCGAAAGTGGTTGAAGATCTGAAAGAAATTCTCGTTAAGCATCCGGAAGCGAAGAAGCTATAACAGAATCAATAAAAGATGGTATTGCCGATGGCACATGGTTTCATCCCTACCATCCCGAATTATGGCTACCTGCACCGATTTGGCAGAGACCCGAAAAGATAAAACAGAGATGCATGATCTTTCAGAACAAATGCCGGAGAAGGTAGAAAAAATGAAAGATATAATAAGTTAAAAACGAGAAATATTACTAAGGACGGGTCGAAAATTGTTAAAAACATAAAATATGTTCTGGCGAATCATCCGGAAGCGAAACGGCTGCCCGGCAAATAGAAGTTTATTTATTGTTAGATATTGTATAATACAGATGCCTTGTTCCGATATTCTATACCAAGAAAATCAATAGCAAAAATGAACCAAAGATAAGATATAGATAATCATTTGATTGAGTGTAAATAAATATAGAATGATGAATTTTTGTTATTTTTTGAGATAAAAATAGTATCTGTTCTGTAAAAGAAAAATGACATTTGCAGATAATATAACAATCAAAAGCAGATTTTTGTCGTTTTTGAATATTTGCAATTAACCTGCTCGTGTGATTGTTAGATATAGAATACCAAGTTGTTACATATAAAAACCTAATTTTAATTCTAAAGAGCGCAGGAAAGTTATCAATTTTTATTTATTGTTATTGAAAAAGTGTAAAGTTAAATGCACTTAAATTACTATGTGTTTATTTTATAATCTAAACAAAATGAAGGAATGAGAAAGAAAAATTCATTTAATTTGATGAAAGGCATATTATCCATGTTTTTTGGGATATTATGTCTTGGGGTGTCTGCTCAGAATATTAATGTGAGCGGTACGGTAATTGATACCTACGGAGAACCCCTTGTAGGAGTAACGATCCAGTTACAAGGAACGGCTGTGGGTACTGTCACCGATATAGAGGGTAATTTTACGTTGGCCAACGTTGCCCCAAATGCTGTACTGGAAGTTTCATATGTGGGTATGAAGACACAATTAGTGAATGTCAATGGAAGACGTACACTGAACATTACCCTTGAGGATGATTCGGAAGTATTGAGCGAGGTGGTTGTGACCGGATTCGGGTTAGCCCAGAGGAAGGAGTCGCTGACATCGGCAATCGCTGTAATTGGAGCTGCTGATATCAGCAGGTCTAAAGCTTCCACTTCATCGGGTGCTTTGGTCGGTAAGATTGCAGGTATCAATTCACGCCAGCCTGATGGTCGTCCCGGTGCTTCCACCAATATTCAAATACGAAACATGGGAACGCCATTGTTCGTAATTGATGGTATTCAATCGGACGAAGGCCAGTTTAATAATATCGATTTCAACGATATTGAATCAATATCTGTGTTGAAAGATGCTTCTGCATCCATCTACGGGGTGCGTGCTGCCAACGGGGTAGTCGTGGTAAATACTAAAAGAGGAGCGCGTAATACCAAAAATACGGTAACTTTGAATACCTATTACGGAATGCAGAGCTTGTATGATTTCCCAAAGCCGGCATCTGCTACGACCTATATTAAAAATTATATACAGTCGGAAACTGTTCAGGGAAGAACTAATTACAGGTATACCAAAGAAGACTACGAAAAATGGCAGCAAGGTACTGAAAAAGGATATGTGCCTTTTGACTGGTATGACTTTATTTTTGAAACATCACCGCAAACATACATTAACGCGAATATATCCGGCGGATCTGATAAGATTAATTATTACATGAGTGTAAGTAACCTGAATCAGGATGCCATCATCGTCAATTATGGCGGGTTCAACCGTACTAATGTCCAAATGAACTTGAGTGCCAATATCAGCGATCGTTTGAGAATTGGTGGAGGTATGAACGGCCGTATCGAAAAGCGTATGAATCCAGGCGTACCGGGTGGTGATGACTATTGGTTGCCTCGTTTTGGTACATTCCGCAACTTGCCTACCAGAAGGCCATTTGCGAACGATAATCCGCTTTACCCGACAATGACTTCAACGGACCCGGGAACTAATTTCGCGTGGTTGACTTACGATTTATCCGGAAAATACCAGGAAGCCTGGAGGGTTGTGCAACTCAATTTTGAAGCTGAATATGAAATTCTGGATGGGTTAAAGGCCCGTGCTCTGGCAAGTTATTACCTGGCAAATCAAAAATTGGATAATCAGGAGTATACCTATAAATTATATGATTATAACGCAGAAACAGATACCTATCCGGTGATGTTTGAAAATAATAACCCTTGGAGGGAAAGACGGCAAGGCTTTGTAGAGGAGGTTACTTCCAATATCCAGCTATCTTACAACAAAAGATTCGCTGATCACACTATCGCAGCCGTACTTGGTATGGAAGCCATTAAGCGTGACGATCCTTCCACATGGGTACACTCGATTCCTACATCCAACGCTTTACATCTGATCGATTACGAGACGATGGATACTTACGATGATAGGGGTAATAATACGCAGGCCCGGTTGGGTTATATGAGCCGTATCAACTATGACTTTGCGAATAAATACCTAGTGGAATTTTCCGCACGTTATGACGGTTCCTGGAAATTCCCGCCAAATCACCGTTGGGGCTTTTTCCCTTCAGGTTCGTTGGGATGGAGAATTTCGGAAGAAATTTTCTGGCGTGACAGCAAACTATCCGATATATTCAGTGACCTGAAACTGAGAGGTTCTTATGGTTTATTGGGACATGACAATGTAAGTGGTTATAATGCTTTTGACTATATGGGAGGATATACCTATAAAAATGGAGGATCGGTAATTGATGGCAAATATACCATTGGTAGTGTTCCCCGTGGCCTTCCGGTTACAACACTCTCGTGGATTAAGGCGAGAATTTTGGACGTGGGCTTGGATGCAAGCTTCTTCGATGGAAAACTGTCTGGTTCTTTCGACTATTTCCGCCGTATTCGTACCGGCTTACCTGCCTCAAGGTATGACATCTTATTGCCGTCGGAAGTGGGGTTCAGCCTGCCGCGTGAAAACTTGAATTCGGATATGCATAAAGGGTACGACTTCGCTGTCAACTGGAAAGATAAGGCAAGTGATTTGACTTACTCTATCGGCGCTAACGTGACCTATTCCCGCTTTTTTGACTGGGAACAGTATAAACCGCGTTTCAGCAACTCGTGGAATGTGTACCGGAATTCAATTCATCAACGTTTTGGATACATCAACTGGGGATTGGAAGCTGACGGGCAATTCCAGAGCTGGGAAGAGATTGCTTCATGGCCGATCGACAACGACCGCCAAGGTAACAGAACCCTCCGTCCGGGTGATATCAAATACAAGGATGTGAATGGTGACGGTGTCATCAACGGAATGGATGAGCGTCCGATCGGCTATCGCCAGGATTCTACGCCTGTACTGAACTTTGGTATGAACTTCTCATTCTTATGGAGAGGTTTTGATCTCGCATTCGACTTGACAGGTGGAGGTATGTCTACCTGGTATCAGGAGTGGGAACAGAGAAACCCGTTCCATGACGGAGGTAATAACCCGCAATATTATATGGAAAATACCTGGCGCCTTGCCGACATCTGGGATGCCAATAGTGAACTGATTCCGGGTAAATACCCCATGTTGTTAATTGGCAACAGTAGCCATAGCAACTACTGGAACAGTACTTTCTGGAAGAAAAACGTGCGGTATATCAAAGTAAGGAATCTCGAGTTCGGTTATACGGTTCCCAAATCGATTATAAATAAAGCTTCCATATCCGATCTGCGTTTGTATGTCGCTGGACAGAACCTGTTTGGATTCACCAATTTGATTGGAGTTGACCCTGAAATACAGGATACAAATGGTTTGGCATATTCCACTATGCGGATTATTAATGTTGGTTTAACTCTCAAATTCTGAAAATTATGAAGATAAAAAATATATTCGTAGCCTTGGCTATAGTTCTTTTCTCGTTCAATAGTTGCGCCGATTTCCTGGAACGGAAGCCTGATACCATCTTATCCGATGATCAGATATTCGGGGATGCTATAATGATCAAATCGGTGCTTTCCAATTTTTATGGCAGGATAACCTGGGGACAGCATATAGACGACTCCCATCCGTATACCATTCTTGATGAAGCTTCCAAATCGGATGGAGGTCCCGATACCCGTCAAGGATTTGAAGATGATCGTTGGAGAGTATATGACTATACGTTACTCCGCAATTTGAACCAGTTTCTGAAGGGGGTACGTTCATCAACTGTGTTGGATGATGCAACCCGCAATCAGTTGGAAGGTGAAGCCCGCTTTATCAGGGCATGGCTTTATTTTAACATGGCACGTGGAATGGGTGGTATGCCTATTGTGGGTGATGAGATATTTGAATATACTCCCGGAATGGATATTACTACGCTGCAACATGCCCGTTCTACTGAGGCTGGTCTTTATGACTATATTATTTCGGAATGTGAGGCTATCAAAAACTTCCTGCCGACACAACCTTCTACCAACGGTGCAAGAGCTACCAAATGGGCTGCCTTGATGTTGAAAGCCCGTGCTGCTCTTTATGCCGGATCAATTGCAAACTATAATAATAAGATGGATGCCCCGATCCGGACCCCCGGAGGTGAAGTAGGTATTCCTGCTGATAAGGCAAACGGTTATTACAACACAGCACTTTCAGCAGCTGAAGAGGTTATAGCAAGTGGAAAATATGAATTGCAACTGTCTAAACCTAATGATAGAGGACGTAATTTCTATGAAGCGCTTTCGGTAAAAGAGAATAACAAAGAGGTGATTTGGGCGCGTGATTACAAATATCCCGGACAAACGAACGGATTCACACAAGCCAATATTCCTGCTTCTCATGCCGAAGATATTGACCGCGCTTATGCAGGCCCTATATTGAATTTGGTAGAAGATTTTGAGTATATCAATGATCGGAATGGTCAAATCAGGACGAAAGAGGCTAATGGGGATTATATTTATTACGATAATCCGCAGGACGCTTTTGCCAATAAAGATCCGCGTTTATGGGGTACTGTTATTTATCCCGGTGCCATTTTTAAAGGTACTCCTGTGCTGATGCAAGCCGGACAGAAATACCTGAGAAATGGAGCATGGGACATAAGGACTAGTGAACCGGGTAAAAGGGATAATGACGATATTCTTATCACCGCTGTGAATGGACCGACAACCACCAACAACCAGTATATCAATAAATCAGGTTTCTTCTTCCGCAAATTTCTGGATGAAACACCCTTAGCCTCTACCCGCGGCCGCAGGAGTGAAATGTGGTTTCCAAGATTCCGTATGGCAGAAGCTTATATGATCGCTTGTGAAGCAGCATTCGAGTTGGGAGAATCAGGAAAAGCGTTGACATATATCAATGCGATACGCGATAGGGCCGGCATACAAAAGCTCACAACCGTAACTTTCAATGATATCGTTCGCGAGAGAAGGGTGGAATTTGCTTTTGAAGACCATCGTTACTGGGATTTGAAACGTTGGAGACTGGCGCACCAAGTCTGGAATGGAGTCGTCCAAAGTCAATACATCGGCCATCAACACGCTCAGCAAATGGCTTTATTCCCTTACCTGATCGTTGATCCGGGTAATCCCAACAATGGTAAATGGGTTTTTGATAAGTTCCCGACACACATGTCACCCAATCCAAGGCGTTTCGAGTTGAGGAACTATTACAACTTTATCAACCAGGATTGGATTAATAATAATCCTAAGTTTGTAAAGAACCCTTATCAATAACAATTTAGATGTAAATTTGTAAAAATGATAAATATGAGACTATATAAATATTTCGTAATAATAACGACAGTCGCGATGGCGCTCTCTGCCTGTGGCTTTGATAATTATGATGCACCCCAGTCTATCTTGCAGGGCAAAATAACCTACAACGGAGAAGCACTGGGATTACGCGGAACGGGAGAAGCGGTACGATTGCAGTTGTACCAGGACGGATATCAATTGAGAGATCATATAAATGTATATGTGAAACAGGACGGTACTTTTCAGGCAATACTGTTTGATGGTGAATATAAATTAGTAACCAGAAACAATAATGGCCCCTGGGTAAATACACGCGATACGCTTGTGGTCAACCTTAAAGGATCGGCCAATGTAGAGGTGAAAGTAACTCCTTATTTTACTATATCCGGCGAGAAATTGACTCTTAGCGGTTCAGTGTTGAATGCAACTTTTAATGTAGCCAAGATAGTGAATACAGCTGAAATAGATTATGTATCTTTGTTGGTTAGTAAAACCTCTTTTGTGGATGATGTATCCAACTTAGCCCGTCAGGATTTTAAAGATCTGCAGGCCGGTACATTGAACTTGTCAATGGATATGTCCGGTAATAACAATTTTACTTCTGCTAAACATCTCTTTGCAAGAGTAGGAGTAAGAACCAAAGGTGCAGACCAGGCCATCTATTCTGATGTTGTTCAATTGAAATAGAATTAGATTAAATAGAAGGACGAGGGGTTGTAATGTGAAAATTTATGACCTCTCGTTTATGTAATAATTTTAAAGATGAAAGTAAATAGACTGATATATACACTCTCTCTGTTAATACTATCGGTTTCCTGTGTACAAAAGACCATTCCGGAAAAAATAATTTCAACAGACCAGTCTACGGAACTCCGTGCACCAGCTTATCCGTTGGTAACGGTGGATCCTTATTTTAACGCCTGGTCATATACCAATAATCTGTATGATGATCAGCCACGACATTGGACTGATAAAGAGTTTCCGTTGATGGGAGCTTTAAGAGTGGACGGTGAAATGTACCGGTTTATGGGAAAAGAGACTCTGCCGTTGAAGCCGCTTCTTTCCACTGTCCGTGAAGAAAAATGGGAAGCCAGATATACTTTTGCCAAGCCGGCAGGAGAAGCATGGAAGAACCTTGCATTTAATGATGCAGCCTGGCAAACGGGGAATGCTGCTTTTGGCACGCGGAACGAGCCGCATCTCTCCACACTCTGGGAAACAAAAGATATATGGGTGAGACGGACGTTCAATCTGGATGAAGATCTGAGTGGTAAAACCATCTACCTGCACTATTCGCACGATGATGATTTTGAACTGTACATTAACGGGATCCAGGTTGTAAAAACCGGCTATGCATGGAAATACAACGTGATAGAGGAACTTTCGGAAGAGGTGAAAGCTACACTCAGAAAAGGAGAGAACATCATCACCGCTCATGGTCACAACAGAACGGGAGGCGCCTATGTAGATTTCGGCTTGTATGAGAAAGAAGAGACCAAGGTTTCGTTCGATCGTACTGCAGAGCAGAAATCAGTAAGCGTGCTGCCTACGCAGACCGTTTATACCTTCGACTGCGGTCCGGTAGAATTGGATGTGATCTTTACCACACCCCTGCTGTTAGACGACCTCGCTCTTGTTTCACGCCCGGTAAGTTACCTTACTTACCAGGTGAGATCGAAGGACGAAGCATCGCATGATGTGCAGGTCTATTTCGAAGCAACTCCGCAATGGGCAGTGCACGATGATGGCCAGGAAGTCGCTTTTGAGAAGATTGAAAAAGAAGG
>OBJA01002016.1_pt1 | contig 12535 bp, 11 predicted proteins | sample 1519751 | NCBI WGS metagenome assembly OBJA01 (sample SAMEA3881238, study PRJEB22517) | soil metagenome | biome: lake sediment; feature: soda lake sediment; material: sediment, water from around vicinity | place: India | collected 2013-12-23 | depth 3 m
AGAGTATCATTTGTTCCAAATTATGTTGTATTGGACACTGCAGACATAATCGGGGCTTTAAAAAATGGGACTTACAATTACAGAAATACTGTTGCACTCTTAACTAAGCCCAGTGCTAAAGTGCCGCACAGTTCTCATAATAAGGGAAGCAGTGCATTCATGGCGGAATGGAGTAAATATACACCAAATTATCGTAAAGCGAAAATCAATATTCCATCACCGGGGTTTCTTAGGATTTCAGAGGTGTTCTATCCTGGCTGGAAAGTTTTTTTAAATGGGGAGCAGGTGGAAGTTTATCAGGCTGATGGTGCGTGGATGGCTGTTCAGGTGGCTCCGGGTGAATATGATTTAGAAATTGTTGCGCATTCTTTGTATTTTGATAAAGTAAAATGGGTTTCTATATCGGTTGTATTACTACTCATTTTTTATGGTATATATCAAGGTGCTCTGCTTTTTAAGAAAAGGTCAACAAATAAAGTGGGAATATCCACAAAAGGGTTGTAATGGCGAAATTTCTTTTTATTCAGGATATTCTTTTTGAGTATTTCGCTCCGGGCTATCTATCTGCTATGCTCAAGGAGCATGGTCATGAATGTGAAATGCATATTTTTTCCCAAGATGGAAAATTATCAGATCGCCTAAAAAGATTAAAACCGGATGCGATACTCATTTCGAGTATGACAGGGCCTCATGTAGGATATCTTAATTTGTTAAAAGAGATTAAGAAAGAATTCAATCTACCGGTACTTATGGGTGGAGCTCATCCCACCTTTTTTCCAAAGGTACTTGAGTACGATCACATTGATTACATATGTGTTGGAGAGGGTGAGTCGGCGATTGTTGATTTTGCAAATGCCTTGCAGAACAAGGATGATATCACTAAGATTCCCAATATCGGTTTTAAAGATGCTAATGGAATTCACCTCAACGAACTCAGGCCTTTACAGACAAATCTTGACGTGCTGTCCTTTCCTGATAGACATTTGTATTATTCGCGCTATCCAGCTCTTGCTGCATACCCAACTAAGCGATTTCTTACCTCAAGGGGGTGCCCGTATAACTGCACATTCTGCTTTAACCATGCCAGTAAAGCGATGTATCGGGGGAAAGGGAAATATGTCCGGCACCGGTCTGCTGAGAATATTATAGAAGAAATAATGCAGGTCAGCAGGAAATATCTTTTGAAAACAGTCCGTTTCCCAGATGATTCTTTTACGTTAGATAAGCCCTGGCTTTTGGATTTTCTCACTAAATATAGAGATCATGTAAAATTACCATTTACCTGCCTTGCCAGGGCAAACGAGCTCGATGAATCGGTTGTTGCTGCTTTTAAGGATGCCGGGTGTTGTAATCTCTTTTTTGGAGTGGAGACAGGAAACGAGAATGTTAGAAATACTGTATTGAAAAAATCTCTAACTGATGAAAAAATCATTAATGCATCGATGCTGTTGAATAAATATAAGTTGTCATATGGAACTTATAATATGATTGGTTTACCAGGTGAAACCATCGAAGATGCATTTAAGACGATACAATTCAACAGTAAGATTAAATCACGTATGCCTTCCTGTACCATATTTCAGCCATATCCGGGGACAGATCTGGCAAAGTACGCTATAGAACAGGGATACATGGAAGACGAGCCTGATGTTGATTCATTTGCAGGAATGCTTTCCAAGAGTTTGTTAAAACACCAAAATGTTTCACAGTTGATCAATCTTAATGCCTTGTTCTTTTTAGGGGTAAGGTTTCCAGTTTTAATTCCAGTCATTCGTGTGCTCATTGCATTGCCTCCTAATCGTATTTTCCGCCTCATTGGGTTCTTTTCATTGGGTATTGTGCGGCTTAAATCACAAAATGTGGGTTTTGTCGAAGGGCTAAAGGTCGCCTTACGATTCAGGAAAAAATTATAACACTACTGATTATGATGAAAAACGAAAAACGTAACAGGCTTAGAAAGTCCGTGGCAGTGGTGCTTACAGTGGCGCCACTTGTCTGGATTTTCTCCCAGGTTTCTATCACACAGTTGCAGGAGACGATGCAGAACATTGCATGGTGGGTATTTGCTGTAATTATCATCTCTTCTTCCCTTGCCTTTTTACTTCAGGCGCTTATGTTGGCATTCCTGTTGCGTGCTTTTGATTCTGGTCTTGAATTTAGGAGAATCATTGATATTCACTTCAGATCGGTTTATTATTCGATGGTTCTGCCAACCTCTGCAGCACAAGATATTGTTCGGACATTTCTCATTTCTCGTCAAACTCATTATTCAATATCCTGGGGAGCGGCCTGGATTTGCCGACTGATTGGCCTGGTTATTTTGCTTTTGTTATCTCTCTATGGATTTTACGCAATTTCAAGTTCTTCTTCCGTTTTTTCAAGTATAGTTCCAGTTTTTATTCTTGCTGTATTTTTAGTCGGAATTGGTGTAGTCTTATCTTTTTCAAAATCACTAACCACACCGGCTCGGTTAGTAATGCAGAAGTGGATACCTGCGAAATTTTTTGATACCATACTGAATGTCAGAGATGGTATCTACAAATTCAGACACAAGAAGGGTGCCGTTTTAATTTCAGCGCTTATTGCGCTTTGTCTGTATTCTCTGGTTGTAATTACACCTTCTATGATTTTAAAGGGCATTACAGGACGCTATTATTTCTTTGAATGCCTCGCATTTATTCCGTTGATTGAGGTTATCACAATGGTTGCACCACTTACGCCAAACGGAGTGGGAATCAGAGAGGGGTTGAATGCATTAATGTTGGGGTATATCGGTTTAACAGAAGAACAGATTGGTCTTTACGTCACATTTCTTATTTTTTCAGCATTTCTGAAAATAATCGGAGGGATACCCGTGCTATATAGGTATATCAGAAAAAAACAGCAAAAACTCCAGCAAATTACGGGATAGTTGGATGAAAAAAAAATTATTCCATTACTCTTTCGATAGTGTGCATAATCCTCTTTATGGTGGTGGGGGTGCCTGGCGTGATATAAAAGTGCATTCTGCACTTACCGATGAATATGAAGTGCATCTGTTTGTAGGCCATTATCCGGGGGCCAAACCATATACACTGGAGGATATACATGTACATATTCTTGGGTGGGGAGGAACGTCGCACCTTTTAAGCAGACTCACTTTTGCACTTTTCGGCACATTCCACTCTCTGTTTTCAAAAGCCGATATCAACGTTGTCGCCTTCTCTGTTTTTTCGCCTGTTCTCTCTTTTTTATTTCGTCCAGAAAAAATTATACTGGTATACCATCACTATCTAGGAAAACTTGTTTTCAAAATGCATGGAATTCCTGGTTTTCTTCCTTACCTTATGGAACTTTTGTTACTTCGCTATGCAAAGCATGTGATAACCAGTGCTGAGAGTGTTGCCAGGTATTTCGAATCCCGTAAAGGACGAAAAAAACATGTAAAAGCTGTATACAACGGCTATTCCACAGATTTACTTATGCTTAAACCGGAAGATCATCGTTATGTTTTGACGTTTGGTAGAATTGATATTTACATGAAAGGGCTGGATCTATTGATTCCGGCTTTCGAACAAGCTTCAGAACAGTTTTCTGATTACAATTTGTATATTGCGGGGCGCGGCAAAGGGAATGATGTAAAAGTTCTAGAGACAATGATTCAAAGGTCGCCAGCATGTAAAAGAATAAAATTAATTCTTAATGTTGATGAGTATGCAAAACGTGAGTTACTGAAGAATGCCTCATTTGTCTGTATTCCATCGCGTTTTGAAGGGTGGTGCATCGTATCATTGGAAGCCTCTGCATGTGAAAAAGCTGTTTTAGGAACTGAAATATGGGGTCTTACCGACACTGTCAAAGATAAACAATCTGGGGTACTGGTGCCCCCGGATAATATTTCTGCATTGAATGCTGCAATGGTACAACTATTATCAGATAAAGATTACCGAGATAGTTTAGGCAAAAGAGGGCGTGAATGGGCAAAAACTTTTTCGTGGAGTAATACTGCTGAGAGACAGCGAGATTTTTATCATGAGTGGTTAAAAGAAACTGCCAGAAGATGAAACGGATTATTATATGCAGGAGAGTACAGTAAGGCATTGGGATGCATATTGGGCTAAGTCAAATCTCTTACATAACAAAAAAATTTTAGATAAGTTAAGAAATTTTGCTTCTCCACTACCAGGAAAAGCAGTACTGGAAATCGGAGCAGGCAGTGGAGCAACCGCCATACGGCTCGCTCAACAGGGGGGTACTGTTAGTTGTCTTGATTATTCTGTTAACTCAGTTAAACTAATTAAAGAAAATGCAGAGAAGTGCAGTGCCTCATTGAACATTATCCCTGGCAATGCCTATACAATACCAGTACAAAATGATAGCTTTGATATCTGCTATCACCAAGGCTTTCTGGAACATTTCAGAGATCCAGGGAGACTGCTGGAAGAGCAATGGCGGATATTACGGAATGGAGGGCTACTGATCATCGATGTTCCACAGACTTACAACTTTTATAAAAGAAGATAAAGATAATGTCAAACAGATGGTTTGCTGGATGGGAAACACAGTTTACTGTTGGTGAAATTTCCCGTTTGGTTTCCTCTCTGGGGTTCAAAATCATTGATATCTACGGGCGTTATCATTTAAGAAATATCGATCGTATTCAGGAACGTCTTTTAAAGAAGAAAATTCTTCCACAAAGCATCGAAGATGCTTATTATAAACTCATCTCAAGTATCGAGAATTCGCCAATTGGCCCACGCACAGCTTTTTCGTTAGGGATTATTTCTCAGAAGCTTTGAGGTGAATTTTTGAAAAACCGTGTGTTTGTAAACAGAGTGATGCTGCAGAAAAGAGATGGTGTGGCTATTTGTAAGTTCATGTTGTGATATTCTTTTCTATTATAAAAAACTGAAATTCTGGAATAAAACTCGCATCTTAATGATTCGAAACGGGCAGCAAATTTACTTTTTACCCAAAAAGGGAGGACCACATGTTCGATCTTCTGAAAAAAAGCATGTACGCTACAATCGGTCTGGCTGTAATGACCCAGGAGAAGGTGGAAGAATTGGGAAAAAAGATTGCTCAGGAGGCAAAACTTTCTGAGGCTGAAGGGCGGTTGTTTATTGATGAATTATTAAAGAAGTCTGATGAGGCCAGAGGTTCCATGGAAAAGTTGATAAATGAGAAGGTTGAGGTTGCTCTTAAAAAACTTAATTTCCCAACCAGAACTGAAATGAACAACCTTGAGATCAGAATCAGAAATTTAGAAACACAGGAAAAAAGGTGATCGGAAGAGGGAAAAAAAAAGGATTTCATTACCGCCATATCAGCAGATATGGAGAAATCGTCTCGGTACTGGTTAAATATGGTTTCGGCGATCTTCTTTCTCGTCTCAATGTTGAGCGGTATATTACTGCTGGAAAGCGCATATTTCGATTGCGACAAAGGAGGCAGATCGAGGGTATTTCTCGTTGGGATCGCATCCGCATGGCTTTAGAGGAGCTGGGGCCCACCTTTATCAAACTTGGTCAGTTTGCCAGCAACCGTCCTGATATTCTTCCTGCTGATCTTATCCAGTCTCTTGAAAAACTGCAAGACTCCGTGCTTCCTTTCCCGGATGAGGATGCAGTCAGGATTGTAGAAGATGAGTTAGGGAGATCGATAGGGGAGCTTTTTGAGGAGTTTGAAACCAAACCGTTTGCCTCTGCTTCTATTGCTCAGGTTCACCGCGCTACGATGAAGGGGGGGGCGCTGGTGGCAGTGAAGGTACAGCGACCGCGGGTCACTGAGTTAATAAGTATCGATATTGATATCATGTACCACCTCGCCTCGCTCATCGAGAAGCATGTACAAGGGGTAGATGTATTAAATCCGACGCAGCTTGTCAATGAATTCTCCAGTGCCATTAAGAAAGAGCTGGATTTCACTATCGAAGCTCTTCATATTGATCATTTCAGTAAAAATTTCGAACATGATCCCTATGTATACATCCCAAGAGTATTTAATCAGTTCACTAGCCGCAAGGTCATTACGACCGAATTTATCAAAGGCATTAAAATCACCAATGTTCAGGAGCTGCTCAGAGCCGGGCTCGATCCAATTAAAATTGCCCACCATGGGGCTTCGGTGGTGCTGAAGCAGATCTTTGTTCATGGTTTTTTCCATGCAGATCCTCATCCCGGAAATATCCTGATTAAAGAGGGAAATGTAATCTGTTTTCTTGATCTGGGTATGACAGGAATTTTGACACCGACAACTCGTGAACGTCTTGGTTCAATAATCGTGGGGATCGCAAACCGGGATCCACAGCGTATCGTAAAAACTCTTTACGACATGTCCAACCACATGGTTGAGCGGAAGGAAGATCTGGAGTATGAGATCGCAGAACTGATTCAGGAATATGCATCTCGTAGTTTAGCAACAATTAATATCGGGGAAGTGCTCAACCGGCTTTCACGTCTTCTGATTGTACATCGGCTTCAGGTCATTCCGGGCTTTTACCTATTAGTGAAAGCGGTTGTTACGATGGAGGGGATAGGGTACAAGCTTGATCCTGATTTCAACATGATGGAGCATCTTGAACCTTTTGCCAAACGCCTGATACATGAGCAGTTCGGGTTCTCGCATCTGGCCCGCCAGGGGTTGGAGACGTTTCAGGACTTTTTTTTCCTCATGCGGGATTTTCCCTCTGAAACACGTGATATACTCTCCTTAATCAAGGCTGGGAAATTCAGAATAGAGTTTGAGCATCGCGGATTAAACCCGTTTTTAAGGAAATTTGATCAAATTGTTAACCGTTTGGTTTTTGGACTGGTGTTAGCAGCATTAGTTATTGGTTCTTCTATTGTGGTTCTGTCAGATACTCCACCCAGATTGTTCGGGCTTCCGGTGATTGGGATTGCGGGTTTTCTGACCGCAGGTATCATGGCTTTCAGTCTTCTAATCTCCATATTGCGTCATGAACGGATGTAATAGCACTTCTCCTGAGCTTTTCCTTCAGAAATTTCTTTGGACCCGCGAATGCATCTTCTATTTTTGATTCCTTAGCCAAATCTGGATAACTGGTTCTATTCAAGATCGTTTCAAAAAGGAGTATCTTGTGGCAAAATTACATGGTAAAGCAGTTGTAGCACAAGGCGGTGGTCCAACCGCTGTAATTAATCAGAGTCTGGTCGGCGTTGTTCTTGAAGCTCGTAAATATACGAACATCGAAAATATTTATGGCGCAATGCACGGTGTAAGTGGAATCGTGAAAGAGGATTTTCTCGATCTTACTCAGGCTACCACCCACAATCTGGAGATGGTTGCCCGCACACCTTCTTCTGGAATGCTTTCAACACGCGACAAGCCAAACGAAGAGTACTGTCAGAAGATATTTGAGGTTTTAAAGTCTCACGATGTGCGATATTTCTACTATATCGGCGGAAATGATTCAGCTGATACCTGCAGGATCGTGAATGAAAATGCTGTCAAGGCTGGATATGAGCTCAGAGTTATCCATGTACCTAAAACCATCGATAATGATCTTTTAGTGACTGATCATTGTCCAGGGTTTGGGTCTGCAGGGCTTTTTGTGAGTCAGGCTTTTGCTGGAATCAATCTTGATAACAGAAGTATCCCTGGCATTTACATTGGTGTTATCATGGGTAGAAATGCCGGGTTCCTGACTGCAACAAGTATATTCGCCAAAAAATTTCCTGATGATGGTCCTCACCTCATTTATATTCCGGAAAAAGCTTTCAATCAGGACAAATTTCTTACAGATGTCGATCGTATATACAAAGAAAATGGTCGTTGTGTTATTGCTGTTTCAGAAGGAATTTGTAATGAGCAGGGTGAGCCGATTGTCTCATCTCTGACAAAGAGTCAGGAAAAAGATGCTCATGGCAATGTGCAACTTTCAGGAACGGGTGCTCTGGGTGATGCACTTGCTGATCTTATCAAAAATCAGCTCAAAATCAAACGGGTAAGAACTGATACCTTCGGTTATCTCCAGAGAAGTTATCTGGGAACGGTTTCCTCTGTTGATGCGCATGAAGCTCGTGAGGTCGGGGAGAAAGCTGTGCAGTTCTCGGTGGGGCACAACGTTGATGGGAGTGTTGCAATACGGAGAACCGGGGATTATTCTGTTGAATATTTCCTTACTCCGCTCCAGACGGTGGCACGGAACACAAAATCGATGCCTGATTCTTTTATCGATGTAGAAAATTCAACGGTTACTGAGGAGTTTAAAAACTATGCTCGTCCATTGATCGGAACGATGCCTGAGTATGATAGAATTTCTGCTCCAAAAGTTGCTAAGATTTTGAATAAATAGTGCTTTTACGGGGTTGGTCGCTTAGCGGCCAACCTTAAATCCTAGTTTGAAGGTAGGTCGGGAATTTAAATTGAATTTTTTTCTTCAACTCCATAAAAGCATCACTGATCCTCCTTTCTATAAAGAGGTTCTTAACTTACCTCGTTTGTCAATAGCAAACTTCTTTTTCAAATTGCTGATGTTTACAGCTCTTTTAACGGCTTTATCACAAACCTACTATCTTGTTGATTCAGAGAGGGGTATACCTAAACTCATTGATGCGATTTTCCCTGATATGGAAATTAAAAACGGAGTATTAGATCCTAAAACCACAACCCCCTACATTCCACCATCATACCTTGTGCTTCCGGTATTCAATCAGATGTTTGGATCACCGCACATTTTCGATACCGATTCCGATTCTATCTTGATCATCGATACTGGGGATGTAATCGATTATCCAATAAAAGTTCCTGTTATCATGATGAAATCAGATCGGATTGTTTTTTATTTTAATGCGGAGACATCGTTTCGTATTCCCTACAATAATTTGCTTTTTGGGCAAAAAGATCTTCTTTTGACCGCTGAAGGCATTCAGGGATTCATGATTAAGAATATAATCAGTATCTTCTTGTGGTGTTTTTTCTCCAACAGTATTCAAAGTGCGATGTTGCTTATTTTCAGCACACTATTTCTTGCTGTTGCGGCATTTATATTTCGTGTTGAGAGGGAACGGAAAATTTCACACTATTTTCGCACAGCCTGTTTTGCCGTTTCGCCAATTTCTGTGGGAAGCGTTTTGATAGGTATATCTGGGGTGAAGATAGCCTGGACATGGCACATACTCATCTTTATTTCAACTATCGTCATGTTTCGAGCAATCATGGCATCAGCAACGACAAAAGACAGCTCTGGGGAGAATGTATGATTCTGAATATGGAACAGAAAAAAGGTGATCCCGATCGTCTTGATGGGAGGGTTACCGTATATGCCTGGATTGATATCGATACCGCAGATCTGATGACGATGAAGCACCCTATAGCCTCTATGATTCACAATGGCTTGATTGTGGCTCAGGGTAATTTCAAAGAACAGGGTAGTCTTCGTGACTTCCTAAAATCTGAGATGGGCTTATCACTGGAGGAGGGATTGGAGGAGGGGCTCGCAGAGTTACTCGATAAAATGAATGGTTTGGAATCTGCATTGGATCCTCAGAAACTTAAAGAGCGGCTTGAAAATATGGGTGAGTTTGAGGAATTCATTCCTACACCGGCAAAAATAGTTCCTTTTCACACGGAGGGAGAAATTTTGGGGCAGGAGGGGGATGTGTTTTTCATGGGGACTTTCAGAAATATTGGAAATGCCGTATTAGGAGTAAATGCTCTACCGATATTATACCAGGCACGTTACCGTGAACAGGAAATGCAAAAAGTTCGCAATGAGATCGAACTGCTTATTTCTCAGATAGAACGCAATGAGCCTGCAGTACACACAATTCAGGAATCTGGAATTAATGTAGAAGAAAAACTACTGAAGCAGTATATTCCCGACATGCTCTATAGTCGTTCGGAAAAACCGGCATTTCAATCTGCGGAGAAAAACTTCCGTGGTTTTATGCATGGGTATCGTTTTAAAGAGGATGTGGACGCCATAATCTCCATAATAGGAAACAAAGAGCACCTTTCATCAAAACAGTATAAACTGCTGGAATTATATGCTAAAAAGATTGCTGCAGTAAAAAATGAGGATTTTGGGTCTGCAGAAAACTATTCCAGAGAAATACAGCACCTGCTCGAAACATGAAAAATGATCTGTGCCAGATAGCAAACCTTCACTTTTCGAGTCCTAAGTATTATTTTCAAAAAATAGCCCCGGGGCTTTATCCGTATCTTTTCAATGGGTGCTATTAATTTGAGAGTAAAAAGTGATTAAGAATCCAAACGATATTGTAGAAGAGCTGATATCGGATTATCTGGTGATATTCGGTTCGGATCTTATCAGTGCTGTTCTGTATGGCAGTGCTGTGTCTCATGAATTTTCTCCCGGTAAATCTGATATCAATACTGTTTTTGTCCTCACCGATACTTCTTTGAAACGAATACAAACGTGTTATTCTGTTTATAAGAAGTGGAATAAGCAGGGGGTTGCTGTTCCCCTTTTCATGACCCGCGCTTACATAGAAACATCTCTGGATTCCTATCCTATCGAATTTCTGGACATTCAGTCTAATCATCGTATACTATACGGTGAAGATGTTATAAGTGGTATCAAACTGGAAAAGGAGCATCTTCGTCTGCAGTGTGAACGTGAACTCAAGGGAATAGCATTGCATTTGAAAACCGAATTTCTCCGAGCTTCCGGAAGCAAAAAAGAGATGGAATATCTGCTTTCTGCTTCAATACGAAAACTCATACCACTTTTTAAAGCAATTCTGGTGTTAAACGATCTGAAAATTCCCAATGCCAAATCAGAGGCGATTTCTGCTGTTGAAGATCTTTATGGGTTGGGAGCTTCGGCAGTATCGGACATATTTTATTCTAGCCAGCATTTTAAAAGAGATATAGTTGAACTTTCGGATCGATTTGCAAAAACCATCGATTTGATTGTTGAAAAAATCGATCAAAAGAAAGTTACCTGAGTTGCCTTCAGGTTTAATGAAAGTAGTTATATGCGTCAGGATATGGAATTACTTGCTCGAATAGTTGAACAGACCCCCATTGGCATTATTGTTGTTCGAGTAGACGGGGAAATCGAATATGCAAACGTGTTCGCAGGGCAGATCCTGAATGCTTCACGGGAAGACCTTTTGGGGAGAGTGACGGGGGATTTTATCTCTGATTACAATGGTGAGATCTCCTGGGAAGAGCTTCTGGAGCAGATGGCGAGATGTGAGCTGGAAGAGACCACAATTATCCTGCAGCCTGTAGGCAGTGATGCCCTGATATGTAAGGTCAACTCTTTTCTTATTGAAGGAACGGAGACTACACCGGATTCTTTGACACTGGTGTTCAGAGATATTACTCAAGATGTTCGAATCGCCGATCAGATTGAGAAGAAAAATCTGGAAATGGCAAAGATGAATTCAGAGCTCATCAGGTCCAATGCAGAACTGAAACGGGTTTCTGAACTGAAATCCAATTTTTTGAGTATCGCCTCGCATGAGTTGAAGACTCCTTTAACTTCGATCAAGGGGTACTCTGATATAATCATCGACAACATGAAAGACAAGATCGACAGCGGTGTTTACAGGATGATTGAAAGCATTAATCGTGCTGCTGATCGTCTCCACAAAGTGGTAAATAACATTCTGGATGTCACACGTATCGAGCAGAAACGACTCCGACTTAAACCGGAGATGATCGATTTGGACGTCGTTGCGCGTGATTGTATTGAAGAATTGTCACAATTTTCTCTTAAGCGCGGAATTGATTTTAAATGTGATTTTCCTGAACAGTTATCAGCATTTTATGGTGATAAGATGCGAATGCAGCAGGTCTTCACTAATCTCTTCAGTAATGCTATCAAGTATTCTCCGGATGGCTCAACCGTCAAGGTAACAATCAGAGTCGAGAACAGTGATCGCTTTCATATCGTCGTAAAAGATAATGGCATCGGGATTGATAAAGGTGAACAAAAGAATATTTTCGATGCATTTTACGAAGTCGGAAGTGCAAACAGGCATAGTACCGATTATGCGAAATTTATGGGAGGCGGAACAGGTCTTGGACTGTCTATTGTTAAGGGCGTTATCGAACGCCACGGTGGAAAAATCTGGGTCGAGAGTGAGGGCGTAAAGGAAGATGCATTTCCTGGAAGTGAATTTCATATACTTCTTCCCATGCAATCGGAGATAAGTTGGGATGATGACGAAACCAAGGCACTGATAATTGAGCGGGTAGAGGACCCAGATGATTTTGAAGAGACTGACAGGACAGATGAAAAACCGACTATTCTATTCATTGACAGTGATCGTGAAGCCGTTGAAATTGCCCGTATGGTTCTTGAAAATGCCTTCGAAATCGTTGTTGCTGATACTGGTGAATCGGGCCTGACACTTGCATTTCAGAAACATCCATCAGTTATTCTCATGGACTCGTATCTTCCCGGAATAGATGGGTATCGGGTTTGTCGCATTCTGAGATCTCAGGAAGAAACGCGTGACATTCCTGTTGCATTTTTCTCTGCAGGTACACAGAATGATGAAATTCAGAAATGCTTTGCAAGTGGAGCGGATGATTTTATCGTAAAACCATTCAGTGG
>OBJA01002017.1_pt1 | contig 12526 bp, 8 predicted proteins | sample 1519751 | NCBI WGS metagenome assembly OBJA01 (sample SAMEA3881238, study PRJEB22517) | soil metagenome | biome: lake sediment; feature: soda lake sediment; material: sediment, water from around vicinity | place: India | collected 2013-12-23 | depth 3 m
GCAATTCCCCGGCGGACAGGCCGGCGGCATACAGGGCCCCCATGACGGCGCCGATGCTGCTACCCGTGATCCGGTGCGGGCGCAGCCCGAGTTCCTCGAGCGCCTCGAACACGAGCACGTGGGCCAGACCACGCGCCCCGCCACTCCCCAGCGCCAGGCCTATGCGCGGAGTTTCCTCCCTGTCGGCGGCCAGCGCGCTGTCCAGCAGGGACAACAGGCTGGTGGCCAGCATGGCCTTCAGGATGTTACGGCGATGCGGCACTGAGCAGTCCCCCCTCTCCGGACCCGGGGCTGATCCAGTGTCTATACCGGGGACTGGCAGGGATGCGTCCAGGAAATTCTTTCACTATCATCTTGTTGCGGAATTGAGCTCGGCCCTGCTCAGACACGACGGGAGCGGCGACATGGCAGTCATGGATCAATGTGCAAGGATCCGGGTGCACGAGTGTAAAGGAATTGCCATTGGTATGCCTACCACTCGACCCTGGCTTGTGCAACTCAAACCAGGGGGCAGGGGTGGAGGTTCAGGAGGGTAGCGTAGAGATACAGGCTATAAATGAGTTACGAACGATTCTTTGCGGAAATACGGTTTCCGACCGGATATGACGTCGCAGACCGCATAGCCACGTCAAACTACCGTCGATCGCTCAGGATGTCTGAGACTTGTTTATGCAGAATGGCGCATGAACCATTCTAGGTACACATTCCAGGGAACAGCACCAGATCCACGCGCCATGCCCGTCAGGGCAGGCATGGCGCCTGGAGCACGAGCACGAACCGATCAAGAAGAGGTTGACCTTCGCACCTCTACGTCGGAGCCAGCGGGGGTCTTCGTGACCGCGCCGTCCTTGTCCGCGCCAGCCTCCACCAGCATCTGGGTGATCCGGTACCAACCCTTATTCCTGGCAGCCCTGAGCGCGTCGAAGCCACGATCGTTCTTCAGTGTGAAGTCAGCGCCTTGATCGAGCAACAGCCGGACTGTATCGTCATGACCCTCAAAGGCAGCATGAATCATCGCGGTTTCACCGAATGTATTGCGCATGTCGATATCGGCACCGTGCTCGATCAGAAGCTTTACGAGCTTGCTGTTACCATTGTATGCCGCCCACATCAAGGGAAACCAGCCAGCCTTATGGTCTTGCATGTTCGGGTCCGCCCCGTGTTCGAGCAGGCTCAGCACCACCCTGCCCTGATTGTTCTGCGTGGCAAGGCTAAGGGCAGTGACGCCAAACTCTCCCAGACTATTCGGATCAATCCCATCCTTGAGCAGACGCTCGACTTCGACCAGCTGACCATTCCATGCGGCGTTCAACATGTCTTCCTGATCCCTGGACAACCCGGATTCACCATTATCGCCAGCCATACGCCCAGACTCACCAACATGACTTGATGCCCTGTCCATATTCGTGGCGCAACCCAACACCAGGCTCAAGATCACACCTACCAGCAGCGATTTTACGATCGTCATATACAGCATGTCTTATCCCCTCTCATCATCATTTTGTATATGCCCAGGGCTTCCCATCAACGGGCAGCATGCTTATCCGTGACCGACTTTCCGGACACATGAGCGGACTTGGTCAGCTCCTGAACATGCTCCTGCACCTTGCGCATGACCACTTGCTCACGCATCTTCTCCTTCCATTTCTCGGACAATTCTTCATACGTGGGTAGCTTGACCGATCGCGGCCCGTCTTCGACTCTGACTACGTGCCAGCCAAAACCTGAATGCACGGGCTGGCGGGTGTACTCGCCCTTGGACAGGTTGATCACCGCCTGTGACAGGCGCTGATCGACGAAGATATCCGGCCGGAACCAGCCCAGATCACCACCGTTTTGGTCAGCTCCAGGATCGATTGAATGCTCGGAGGCAAGTGTCGCGAAATCCTCCCCCTCCTCAAGGCGCGCAATCAATTCCTTGGCCGTAACCTCGTTCCGAACCAGTATTTGTCGAACCCGGTATTCCTTAGGATCGTAGTTCTTCAGGTATTCCTCGTATGCCGCGCGCTGTTCAGCCTCGAGCACCTCCACGCCTTCGGCATAATCGCGCAGATACGCCTGACTGAGCACGGCCAGCTCGTTAAGGCGGTTCTGCGCCTGGATACGTTCGTTCTCGTCCAGTCCGCGCTTGATTGCCTGCTGCGCCAGCACCATACGTGTGACAAGTTCATCACGCATCGATTCCTGAAGCTCGTTAGTGACAGGAACCCCATGATCGACGCGCGCCTCGATCAGCAGGTCCAGGCTTGTATTGCTGATTGATTCGCCATTTACCACAATGACATCAGCAGCCCCCACCGCAGCTGCAGCGGCCGGGCCCAGCAAATGGGCAATCAGCACCGGTACTATCCATACTTTGTTATTCATGAATGATTATCCCCGACATATATTGTCATTTCCGCATCTTCATCGACCCCGACTGAAAAGAGGCTGGTGACGCCGTCACGACGACGTCACCAACCAAGGGGATAAGCGCTGATCTGATGCAGACCTTTTATTGCACTACCACCCCGTCACTGCTTATTGCCAGGGCTCGGTGATCACCGCACCCTTGCGCTCGATGGTGAAGGCATGGGGACGCGCCTCACCGGTCACACCACGGTTCGGCCAGTGATAGCCACCGCGCGCGATACCTGCGAAGTTAACGCCTACTTCGCCAGTCAGTTCATCACGGAAGGTAGTATCAAGCGCCATGGCACCGGTCACCGGGTTGAAGTCCGCCATGTAGATCTTGCGGTCACCACCGGATCCGGTACCCTGCAGGCCCATGTGGTCGAGGACCACGAAGTAGTCAGCCCAGGCCACACGGCAGCCGGGTTTCAGCGCGCCACCCGCCGCCCGGCACTCGGTCGGTGCCGTGCCTTTACGAGTACCCGCACCGACACGATCGACCAAGGTGTAGTGAGCACCACCATGCGTGGCATAGTTGAGCGGTGAGTTATGCACCACTTCACTGACCTTTACCGGGCAGTCCGGGGCACCGTTGTTGTGTACCAGGCCGGCAACCAGATCCTTGCACATCGGGCCGGGGCAGTTGCCATCGGGCAGGCCGAGGCTGCTGTTGCCGGGTCGACCAGGAGCCGCGGGGGGGAAGTCGCAGTCGATCGGGCCTTCACCCTTGGCGATGAGGGGCTGGATATCGAGCACGATCTGCCGGCGGTTATGCTGGCCTTCGTAGTCACGGTTGTACTCGGGATCACCCGGGCTCTGGATACCGGCGACCGGGAAGATGGCGAACCGGTCGTCATCCGAGATCGTGAATACCGACACACCCGCGCAGGGGCCGACATCCCACACACCGTTCCACTTCACCGGCCCCTTGCCTTCCACCTTGGAAAGGATATTCGGGGTATAGAAGATGGAACCACCACACATGCTGGCCACGAATGCACCCTTGTTCCCCGGCTGGTGCGGAAGCCCGAAGGGCATCAGGCCTTCCGGTTCTTCGTGGAAGTACACGTCCTCGACGCGTGGCCCGTCCGGCACCTGGCTGATGTCGATCGGTCCGCGCGACAGGTCGCTGGCATCCCAGAGGCGTACCGTGGTGCCGAACATCCGGATACTGGTTTCGTTGGCACTCAGGGGCGCATTCAGGAAGGTGCTGTTGAACAGGTTCTGGATCGGGTCACCCCCGCCGATGCTCGCCGGCATGGCATAGTCGGAGGTGGCGACATAGCGCCCTGTCGGATCGACCCACATGCCATGTGGATAGGCTTCCAGCCCACTGTCGGTGTTGCCCGTGACCGGGTTCGGCCGGTAGCGCTTCGGGCCACCAATGACGATGCTGTCATGCTCAGCCAGGTACTGCTGCGGATCAGGATTGATCAGCGGGAGGTAAGGCAAGCCACCGGTACATACCGAATTACGCAGGGGATGGAACTCCACCAGCGTACCCGGTCCGGCATAGGACTTCCCACCCATGTAGGTGGCCACCATGTTGATCTCGCCCGTGGTCGGATTGGGTCGCGGCATGGTGAAGATATCGTCGGTGAGGGACGATTTCAGCAGTTCCGTACCACAGATCGCGATCTCCGCAGTATTGATGGCACGTGGATCCGTGATGTCATAGCGGAACATGTTGCCACTGATGAGGCCGCCGGTGAAAAGCAGTTTCTTGCCGGTGGCGGGGTCGATGTATTGCGTATAGGTATTGCCGTGGTGGGGTTCGTTGTGCGTATTGGAGGTGTGCCCCATCGCGGCTCCCGGATTGTTGGTCCCGACATACGCCGGCAGGCCCGCGGTCCAGATCACCTGGCCATAGGTCTTGGACTTGGGCTCGACGTCGATGACGGCGAGGAAATCCCCCTGATGCACCCCATCGTCCATGGCATTGTCACCCGTCCAGATCACCATTACCGATCCGTTCGGGATGACCTCGTTGGTGCCCTTGTGCACGGCTTCCGGCGCGCGTTGGCCACCATCGCCAGTGCCGAGCAGGTCATCCATCGCGGTTTCGACCACACCACCCACATCGGTACCCAGCTGGCCGGTACTGACCGTCTGCCCACCGATCTCCTCGGTCGTTCCTGCGGTCTCCAGGAGGTTTTCTGATGTGTCGAGCAGGGTTCCTCCACCCAGACTCAGCGCAAAGCCGCTGCTCGAGGCGCCCAGAATGGCCGCGACACTGAATGCCACGGTCGTGCGGCGTATCAGCCTGTACAACTTCAAGTTGGATTCATGCATTGTCGTACTCCTCAGTTTTATTGGTAGCAATCCGGGCGGTGAATGTCTCCCGCCCTTTTCATACCGGTATTATTCACTCGCGCAGATACCAGATACCGCCCCCAAAACAAGCCGCATCCACACAAACACCTCCCTAACGAATGCGACTGCCGCCTTACTGCGCACCTTCATCACGGTTCCACGCAAGGAAGTCCAGCAGGCTTGGGGGCATAGTCATCATGGGAGGCATCCAATCACAGGGAAATCGGCATTGCGCTCCACCTCGTGTCATCATCGTGGCCGCACAAATGTAAGTCTGATTCCGACATAACGACACCTAATACGGTGCGTTCGTGGCGTTGTGCACGACGATGCCACGGTGATTACCTGCTTCCATGTCCATAGGGGCGAACACACAACTGGCAGCGCGTGTGGCCGCATGACCAGACGCGGACAGACCCATGCACATCAGGCTTGGTTTAAGCAGGTAGCCTGGCTGGTTTTCCGGGCTAAGGAGATTGACTGGACAATACCGGCTACTCGGCGTGGGTAGCCTCTGGTTTCGACCAGGGAGTAAAGCGCGCCATGTGCGCTGCACCCGCATCGGTATGCAGCGCGAGGACGAACAGGGTTTCGGGCTGTTTATCGACCTGGACCTTTCCTACGAGCAAGGATGGCGCATCTGGTACCAGGTCCGCATTGGTGCGCTTGCCGCCTGACAGTATGGACATACGCGCCCTCATGCCACTCACGTCCTGTGGCTCATCAGCGTGATCCGTTACATATACCCGAATATCCTGCTCCGTCACGACCAGCTCCAGGTGATATGGACCTGCCATCCGAACCTGTCCCCCGTGCGGTGAGGCATGGCTGTCAAAGTAAGCATCGTCGTGCGCCAAGACCGATGCAGGAATCAGCAGCAATAACAGGGCAATTATACCGTTTGTTTTACTCATGACGTTCTCCAGACATTGACTGACTATCCTAAAACAACTCGCCACGCCTACGATTCCGCGCAAGCTGGAGTAGTGGCCGCCGCCCCCAGCGCAGGAACAACACCGGCGTTAGCAATGTGTCGAGCAAAGTCGCGCTTATGAGTCCTCCGAAGACCACGACCGCGACGGGATGCAGGATCTCTTTGCCTGGGACGTCGGCGCCGCTCAGCAGCGGCACCAGGGCCAGCGCCGTAACGAGGGCGGTCATCAGGACCGGAGCCAGCCTTTCCAGGGATCCACGCACGATCAGCGCAGGACCGAACCTCTCCTCTTCGCGAAACGCAAGGTTGATATAGTGGCTGACCTTGAGAATTCCGTTCCGCACACTGATGCCAGACAAGGTGACAAAACCGACCAGGCTTGCCAGGGAGATGGCGTTCCCGGAAAGCCATAGCGCGATCAGGCCACCGGTGAATGCCAAGGGGACATTAGCCAGCACGATCCCACTCAGCACCAGGGATCGATAACGATTGAAAAGGACTGTGATAATCAGTGCCAGTGAAACAATCGATAGGAGGATAATATGTCTACGTGCCGATTCCTGCGCCTGGAACCGCCCTTCGATCGAAACCGAGTATCCCGCGGGCAAGGGCACTGCTCCGACCGCCTCACGGACATTGACCAGCACCGCATCCAGGTCACCAGTACCAGCGTTGGCGTATATGAGCGCCCTACGCTGCCCGTTCTCGTGACTGATCCTGCTTGGCCCTTGCGTCTCCCAGATATCGGCCAGCTTTCCCAACGGCACGATGCCGGCCGCAGTCTGTAGTGGCAGTTTAGACAACGCTTGTGGCTGCCTGTTTTCCTCGTCCAGGCGAAGCACCAGATCGAACCTCCTGTCATTATCGAGAATCTCGGATACCACTCGCCCTCGTGCTAGCGTCTCAAGCGATCCAGTCAACACGGCAGGACGCAGGCCGTAACGACTCAGGGGTTCCGGCTCGGCCCTGATGTGCAATTGCGCGACCTTCCCTTCCTGTTCTCGTTGTATATCGACGAGCCCGCTGACGCCCGCCAAGCCTCGCTCGGTCTCGCTCGCAAGAGCATCAAGCACATCAATGTCTGGACCAAAGATCTTTATTGCCAGGTCGGCTCGTACTCCCGCCAGCAGATGATCAAGCCTGTGCGATATCGGTTGGCCTACGCTCACATGCACCGGAAGTGGGGCGAGCCTGCGCCGAATCTCGCCGACCATCACCTCGAGCGGCTTATCGTTATTGACCAGGCTCACGTCCACTTCGCTGTAGTGCACCCCCTCGGCATGGCCATCCAACTCTGCACGCCCAGTGCGACGTGCGACCTGCGCAACTTCCGGCATTTCAAGCAGCGCCACCTCCGCAAGTCTGCCGATTCGGTTCGATGTATCGAGAGACGTACCCGGTCGTGCCACGAGATTTACCGTCAACGTGCCTTCGTTGAAGGGAGGAAGAAATGTCACCTGCAACTGGGGCAGAACCAGGAGCGCCACGACGGAGAACATTGCCACTGCGGCAAATACCGGCATCGGCCGCACCAGAACCCGCTCGAGAATACGCTGGTTCCAGCGTTTCAATACGCTCAATAGCGGGCTATCTGTTCTACGCTTCAATGCATTGCTTCCCAGCAGGTAGTAGCAAAGTACCGGTGTTACGCTGATCGACACAATAAGGCTGGCCAGGATGGACAGGATATAGGCCACACCAAGTGATCCGAACAGACGCCCCTCAATTCCCGTCAGCGCGAATAGTGGAACGAAAACAATCACGATGATCAGTGTCGCATGGTAGATCGCAGAGCGAACCTCCAGCGTTGCATCAAGGATCACCCGCCCACGCGGTCTTGGATTATCGGCATGACCGTTCTGTCTCATCCTGCGCAGGACATTTTCAACGCCGACCACCGCATCATCAACCAGCTCCCCGATCGCGATTGCCAACCCACCGAGAGTCATGGTGTTAATACTAAGATCCAGATAGCTGAATACCAGCACCGTTGAAAGCACCGACAAGGGTATTGCGGCCAGACTGATCACCGTCGCGCGCGCATCCATCATGAAGAAGAAAAGCACAATAACCACGATCAATGCAGCGTGCCAAAGCGCCTCACTTAGATTTGCGATCGAACGCTCGATAAAATCCGCCTGTCGAAATATCACGTCAAGCGAGACAGGGAATTCGGGGTTGTCTGACAGGTTATGAATGAGGTTTTCGATCCGATGCGTCAGCTCCAGCGTGTCTGCGCCTGGCTGTTTTTGCACTGACAGAATTATGGCCGGACGACCACCGAAGCCGGCATCTCCCCGCGCAACACGCGCACCGTATGTGACGCCTGCCAATTGCCCAAGACGAATCACATCCCCCTGATCGGTCCCTACCGCCAACTGTCGAAGGTCGTCGACCGATGGGCTCTGCGCAATATTACGCAGCATCCGCTCAGACCCACCATCCACCAGATAGCCACCGCTGGTATTCCGCCCGTACTCTGCCAGCGCGGTCTCCAGCATATCGATGCCGACCTCCAGGGCCTGCATCCGGACCGGGTCCGGCTGTACCTGGTACTGCCTCACCTGCCCACCGATCACAGTCACCTGCGAGACACCCTGCAGGCTCAGCAATTGCGAACGCAGCGCCCAGTCCGCATATTCGCGCAAGGCCATGGGGTCAAGACGATCATCCGGGCTATGCAGCGCCAATAGCATCACCTCCCCCATGATAGAGGTGATCGGGGCCAGTTGCGGCTGGACCCCGACAGGCAGCGTATCCCGCAACAGGTCGATTCTCTCCGCCACAAATTGGCGGCTCTGCAGGATATCAGCGCTCCAGTCGAACTGTACGGATACCGTCGAAAGACCGATGGCGGAGCTTGAATACACGCGCTCCACGCCACCAATACCAGCAAGCGCCCTTTCCAATGGAAAACTGATCTGCTGCTCGACCTCTTCAACCGCCAAGCCTGCGGCCTCGGTCATGACCGTCACGGTCGGCTTATTCAAGTCCGGCAAGACATCAACCGGAAGCTGCAGAACACTCACAATGCTGGCCAACACCACGATTGCAGAACTTGCCAGGACTGCCAATCGCTGACGCAGGGCTGACCGGATCAGGTATCGAAGCACGCGCACACCTCACGGCAATGCGCCGATCAAATCGGCGCCAGACGTAACCACATTCATGCCGGCCAGCGACACATCATTTACAAACACATGCCCATCGAAATCATTCCTTGCATCAACAACCAACGGCACGAAACGCTCTGGCTCACGATGGACCCAAACCAGTCTTTCCCCTCTTTCCCCGCGAACCATGCTGTCTTCAGGCAGCACAATCGCCTCATACGCTGGACCATAGCCCAGAACCACTGTTACCATCTGTCCCGGGGTCAGATTCCCGGCTTGGGTGTCTACCTCGAATTGCAGCGGCTGCCCTAGCCCGCGTAATTGCGGGCCACGCCCCACGAGTTTCAGGCCCAATCGCAGACCATTGGAGAGCTCCGCATGCGCTGCTACTGGCATCTGAAGCTTGTCGTCATAGATCAAGGCCTCAACCAGTAGCCGATCGGCGTCCAGCAGATCGAATAACTTGGTGCCTCGATTCACCGCAAGCCCGGCACTTATCTCGATGTCACCAACAAGCCCTGCAATTGGTGCACGAATTGCCTCGCTGGCATGGAATATTCTTTCCAGTGCCGCCTTTTTCTGCATCAGCCCATTCAATTCAGTCTGGCGAACCTCCAGCAGCACACTATTGTCCTGGTTGGCATGGCTACTCTGCAGCTCGATGCGCTTTACCTGCTGACGCGTAAGAAGAATATCGCGGTTCACAAGTGCCAGTTCTGCTTCCAGGCTTGCGCGCTCCGCGCCGGATACGATCGGTTGCAGATAAGCAAGGATGTCGTTTTTCTTGACCGACTGCCCAAGCCTCGGAAATCCATCTGGCGGCGGCATGATCACACCTGCCTGCTGCGCGAGCACACGGGCACTTGCCGAGGGATCAACGATGATTTTCCCAGGAACTCGCTCGCTGGCATGAGTACTCGCCTTGCGAGTTGCCGCTGTACGGATCCCGAGCATATGCTGGGCTGGTTTTGGCACGAACAGGCTACCGTCTGGCAATCGTCGTATCGTTTTCACCAGGTCGGCCACAGGCTCTTCCGAGCCCGAACCCTGGGCCTTCACCGTACCCATATCATCCTGCAGTACCAGTGTGATGATTACGACTGCCACACCCAGCATCGCCAGGTCATACGACAGGTGAAAACCTCTGCGCGCCGGAAGCCCACTCCGGATCAACCACAGGATGTACACACTCAGCAACATCACGCCCATGGCAGGCGTGTACTGCATCACCTTCTCGGCATCGATCACGCCGGGCGCGAGTTCCGGCCGTGCAGGCATATAAATCTCGGCCGCCAGCAGGTCTTGCACATCCTCAGCCAGGATGCTGACGAGCATGGAATTCGCCTCTCCAGGACGAAGCCATTGGGATGACAGCCGATAATGCCCCGGGCCGATGCTCACCGCCCCAAGATTCAAGCCATTCGCCTCAATCTCGACTCTCGCCCCAGCAACAGGGGAATTATCCTCGGCATGATCAACAAACAGCTCTATGTTGTTTCCCAGGACTATTCCCACCACCTCTGTACGCTCCGATCGCACAGAGAACCTTGGCTCACTTGCATCATGAATCGCCGCCTCAGCCGAATCGCCACCATGATCGATCCCATTGTGCGCCTGAACACATGCGGCTCCATAAATCGAATACAACACAGATAGAATGAAGCAATATCGAATCAGTCGAGCCAGTCTTTTCCAACGTGAATGCATGGCTTTATATTCTTTAGTCTGATTGCCAAAGGGTTGCTTGACTGACAACCATACTCCATAAGGCATAACCAGCATCATATCGGCATTCGGCTCTCCTTCATGTAATCCAAACACCTACCAGGGGAATCTACATGCACACACCACCCTGCCAGCTACGATGGCGCGCTTGAAAACACAACAGGGAGGAATCAATCGATTATTCTATTGGCTATCGCGTACTGGGTTATATCCGCGTCGTGACTGAAGCTCATCTTCGTGAGTATCTTTCTACGGTAGGCATTCACAGTCTTTGAGCTGATGCAAAGCCGAGTTCCGATTTCCTTCACCGACTCTCCGAATGCAAGCATGCAAAAGATATCGTATTCCCGATCCGATAGCCGTTCGTGTCCCGCCTCTTCGATCGGACTACACAACTGCGCCGCCATCATTTCACTAACTTCCGGGGTAAGGAAGCGTCTGCCGGCAGAAACGGCGCGGACGGCGGACACAAACATGTCCGGATCCTCCCCTTTCGTGAGATAGCCGGACGCCCCGCACCTGAGCCAGCGGATAACACATGGATCCGGCGGCTTCATCCCCAGAATCAGGATGCCGAGGCTTGGCGCCAGCTTTTTTACATGCTTGATGATTTCAATGGTGCTGCGATCTGGCATCTCCTCATCCATGATCATGGCATGGACCATTGCACCACCATGCTGATAGGAAAAAAGACAATCGTACAACTCTGCACCGCTTCCTGCTTCAGCACAAACGGTAATATCGTCGTATTCCTGCAAAATCCGTTTCAGACCGGCACACACCACCGGATGGTCGTCTGCAACTATGACTCTCCACATGATCGCACCATTATTATTGGTTTCATGCAGAAGCACCTACACACCCCGGGCTATCTCGTCGTACCGCTTGACCGCCAAGGGTGCAATTCTGCACGGGGTACCGACTGACAGTATTAATGTATTTGACAGATATCAATTACTGCTGAAACCATAGGATATGCGCACCCCTTGTCAAGCCCTGGGCAGATGGAATCACCAATCCATCCACCCACAAGACAGCATGTCTCGCACAACTTGCACGCATTGTAAGTATCACACCGACGTAATTTTCATCCTCCGTCTGATTCCCCTTTTTATTGTCTTCCGTTAATGCTCTTAGTCGAAATGACCAGCAGCAACCTTACGGCTGGCTGCACGACGGAACAACCACTGCCCAACGGCCTCGCACAGAGGACCAATAATGAGAACGATAAGGCGGAAAAGCGGTTTCATGGCAGCATGCGCAGGGTTGTGTGCGCTGCACCTGCATTCCGGGATACAGGCCTCAACACTCACCTTCGAACCAGGAGACCCAAACCAGCACTTCGTGCTGGATCAACTGAGCCCCTACCAGGTCAACCCTTTCGATGAGCCTGATGATGGAACAGACCATTTGGTGCAAGCAACCGGGAGTGAGTGGATCGGCCTCAAACAGGGTGAAGCCGCCTCTGCCAGCCTGTTCTGGGATGGCGGCCTGGACGGCGGCCAGAATTCCCTGCTGAACCTCCTGCTGCCAGACACCTTCACCCTGAATCATCTCATGATCGTCGGGGTGTTCGGTTCGCAGACATTGACGCTGCAGGGGCTCAACGATGGCGCGGTCCTCTACAGCCAGGCTCTGTTCGTCGACCTTGTGCCGCAACAGTTCTTCGCCGGCTGGACGGGCATCGACGAGTTGCAGATCATCCATGGGACTGATTTCGCGCCAGATGCAGGTTATGACTTTGCGGAGACGCTACGCCATTGGGCCATCGACGACCTGGTCTACAACGAGGCCACCGTGGTTCCGCTGCCGGCGGCCGGCCTGCTGTTTCTTGCGGGTGGCCTGTTCCTGGGCGCCATGGCGCGGCACCAGACCGGCCAGGACCTGGCCTGTCGCCCGGTTTCATGACTCCGGTTCGGCCTGCTCCCGCATGGGTCTCTCGCCCACCGCGACTCGTCCGGATGTGGCGTACCGCAGCCAGAACAGGGCGCCCAAGATCAGCAGGATACCCGGGATCACCCCGAGGTTGACGACCCTCCAGCCGAAATGG
>OBJA01002018.1_pt1 | contig 12520 bp, 14 predicted proteins | sample 1519751 | NCBI WGS metagenome assembly OBJA01 (sample SAMEA3881238, study PRJEB22517) | soil metagenome | biome: lake sediment; feature: soda lake sediment; material: sediment, water from around vicinity | place: India | collected 2013-12-23 | depth 3 m
GCGGGGCAGCCTGGCGGGCGGGCGGCTCGACCGGAACGAAAACGACGTCCTCCGCCACGGGCGTCTCCTTCCCCACCCTCTCCGGCGGCAAGGCCCCATTTTTTTCGAGGGCGCCGATTCTCCTGCGCAATTCCAGGACTTCCGCGGCCAGCACCCCGACCAGGCCGCCCAGGATCAGACCGCTTGCGCCGAACGACAACGAACCGATCACCCCTATCAGCAAACCCAGGAATACATGCATCGTTCTCTTCCTTCCGCTCGGTCTCTTCCTCATGGGCCAGAATGATGAGGCTACCGAATCAGGGCCGCCGTCTCGGCATCCCCCGTCAGACCTCTCTGCTCCAGATAAGCCCTAATCTTTTCCTTTTCCGCAGAGGACCTCTTCTGGGCGAGGTTGGCCTTGGCGGAGATTCTTTCGACACGCACCGCCACCACCGTGCAAAGGGCTACCGCCCTGGTCTCGGCGGTTATGGCGGAATACCCTTCGACCTCTTCGTGGCTGGCCATGAGGGCGTTCAAAGCACCGACTTTTTCCGCGATATCTTCGACGATTTCCGCTCGTCCACGGATGACCACGCACTGGTAGAACTGGCCGACCTCGCAGGGCGGCATCTCTTTATCGTATCCCGTATCCAGGTAGGCAAGCGGGGCATCCACCTCGAAACATACCCTGGCATGGCGGCGGATGTTGTCCAGCTTTTCGCCCTCCCTGGCGCAGTGGAAATAGATGCTTTCCCCGAGGTACACGTAGTTGACCGGAACGATATACGGGTAGCCGTCCGCGCCGAGCGTGGCGAGCCTGCCCACCCGGGCCTTCCGGAGAATCGCGGAGATTGCCGCGTCATCCGTTATCTCTTCTTTTTTTCTGCGCATTTCGTTTTTTCGTGGGTCTTTCGTTACCTGTCCAGTCCCGGCTCGGCGGGCAGTTCGAGCCCCGCGACTTCCTTGACGGACTCCTTCCAGCGGATCCTGTCGATATCTTTCAATTCCTGGTATATTCGAAGGATATTCCGATCGCTCTGGCCCTCTTCCAGCCGTTTCACCGCCGCCTCCATGGCCTCCGAGTCCACCGCCACCCGCTCGTATATCCGGTTCATCTTGCCGAGCCAGATCGAGTGGGTCACAAAGGGCAGCAGCTCGTGCACCATGGCCACGACGTCTGCCGTGTCGAGCATCGGCTCGACGCTGACCGAGGTGGCGAACCCGCAGGCATGGGCGTATTCGAGGCAGGCTTTCCTCTCGGGGTAACCGGGCGCGCCGGGCTCCCAGAGAGCGAGCAGCGTCCGGTCGCGCGCGGTGATGGTGAAGCGGAAGAGAATCAGGTCCTTTGCCGCCTGCAGTTCCGCACAGAGCACGCGGACACAGTCGAGGTGGGGTTTGGATACCACCAGCACCCGGTTCCCGGCCGCCGTCAGGTTTTTCAGCACCTGGAGGCAGGCCGCGAGGTTCTCGGGGACGATGTCATGGGCTGTCGGAAACATGACCTGCCCGGGATAGAGGGGTTGCTGTTTTCCGACCTCCGCCGGGATCACCCGGCAGACCGGCCACTCCTCGGGATCGACGGTTCCTTTTTTCACCACCGCGCTGTGGCGTGCATAACAGTAGCGGCAACCGTGCGGGCAGCCCAGGCAGCAGTTGATCTCCGCCACCGCCCATTCCCGGGTGCCGCGGATCGTTTTTTGATGATCTCTTTGCTTGACCACGAGATACTTTCAGTTTTCTCTGCGAAGGGCTGTTGCGAACAAAACGTTCGTTACGGCCCTGATGTTTTTCCGCAAATGACGGTCCCGTTATTGTCGCCCAAAGCGGTTAGCCGGCTTTTCAGCTTCTGGCGGGTGAATGATGGTTTGCGGGAAAAATCCATAAAAGAAGATTCAATCGCCAAGCCAGAGCTGCAGGAGTTCACCGACACCCTTTCTGGCCAATCCTGTGAGCGCAACAAGCGACTCATCCGCAAAGGGCCTGTGCTCGGCGGTAGCCTGGATCTCGATCCACCGGCCATCCCCCGTCATGACGAAATTGGCATCGGTCTCGGCCGTGGAATCCTCCTTGTAATCAAGATCGAGCATCGGCCGGCCCTCGACGATTCCGGCGGAAACCGCAGCCACCGGCAGGATGGCAGGCAGCTCCGCCAGCCGGCCGTCCGCCGCCATCTTTCTCAGGGCGTCCCGCACCGCCAGCGCCCCGCCGGTAATCGAGGCGGTTCGGGTCCCGCCGTCGGCATTGAGGACGTCGCAGTCGACGCGCAGGGTCCTTTCGCCGAGTACCCCGAGATCGATCATCATCCGCAGGCTGCGGCCGATCAGGCGCTGGATTTCCATGGTCCGGCCGGACTGCCCGCTCACCTCGCGCCGGAAGCGGCTGCCCGTCGCCCCCGGCAGCACACCGTATTCCGCGGTGATCCAGCCGCGGCCGGTGTCGACCAGAAAGGGGGGAACTTTCTCCTCGATGGTGACTGCACAGATGACGTGGGTATTGCCCATGCGTATGAGGACCGAGGCATCCGCCTGATATTGAATGCCTCTCTCCAGGCTTACGGGCCTCAGCTCTTCCGGAGCCCGGTTATAGCTTCTCATGTTCCTCCTGTTTGAGCGGCAGGCCTTGCCCGGCCTGCCTTTCCTCGAAGTCACGCAAGCCGTCGTACAGTTGAGGGAACCATAATTTGCCGGAACCGCGTAAGTGGCCGTAACGAATTTTTCGTAACGCCCATTTGTCATCTACTTTTGCGCTCTCCGCAACCTTTTTTCGTTATGCAGCAGGGGAATTCGCGAATTAATCCCGGGGAAAGGCTTCGCGGCATTTTTCGGGCAAAGCGCGGCAAAGCCTTTTGCCAATCCCAACCCTTCGTCTTAAAATTTTCTGAAGAGTCTATTTTGCGATTCCACGCCCGTGCGGGTGGCGGATGGACTACTGCTGGCGAAACTCTTCGCCACAACAACCAGAAGAGGTGTGCAATGGAACCCAAAATTCTTGTCCCTGTTGATAATTCGCCGACTGCGCGAAGAACTCTCGGCGCCATAATCGAACTGAAGGACCATTTTCCCAGGGAGCTGACCTTATTGCACGTGATCGACGACGAGCGCCTGACCAATCTGCTCATTCCCGACTATCAAATAGAGATGTTCCGGGTCAATGCCGCCAAGGCCGGAACAATGCTCCTCAAACAGGCGGATGTCAGGCTGCGCGAAGCCGGTTTTTCCAATAACCTGCTCCTCGAGTACGGGAAACCGTGGCGGGTGATCTCAGGTATCGCCAAAGATCGGGGTTTTCAGCTGGTGGTGATCGGCCGTCACGAAGGCGGCGGAGAAATCCGCGACGTTCTCTTCGGATCGGTCGCCAACCACATCCTGCACAACGTCAAGTGCCCGGTCCTGCTGTTCTGAATAGCCTTGGCAAATTCGTTTCTTGTTTCGCGAAGGTACTCATCCCCTCTGCCGTGGGAGGGGAGTAACAACCCTTGGGCTGCGGGAGTCAGCCCGCAACAATGAAAAACCCGGCCATATCATGCGATATGACCGGGTCCGCTGCGACATCTTCCGCTTCAGCGAGAGGCGGTTTCGCCTAGGCGCTGGCCGCCAGGTAGATTTCGTTGACCTTTTCCCAGTTGATGACATGGAAAAAGGCGGAAATATATTCCGCCCGCCTGCTCTGATAACGGAGATAGTAGGCATGCTCCCAGACATCGATCCCCAGGATCGGGGTCTTGCCGCTGCTGAGGGGATTATCCTGGTTTGCCGTGGCAACGATGGACAGCTTGCCGTCGCTGAACACCAGCCAGGCCCAGCCGCTGCCGAAGAGCAGAGCGGCACTGCTGGAAAAATTCTCCTTGAATTGATCGAAGCTGCCGAAATCGCGGGAGATGGCGTCCACTACCGGGCCACGGGCTTCGACATCCTTCTTCAGCGTCGGCCACCAGAAACTATGGTTGACGTGGCCACCGCCGTGATTGCGGACCGCAGTCCTGATATTTTCTGGAATCTCGTTGAGATTACCGATCAACTGGGCAGCGCTGTAGCTTTCCAGCGAGGCATTGCCCTTGATCGCGGCATTCAGTTTTTCTACATAGGTCTGATGGTGCTTGGTGTGATGGATCTCCATCGTCTTCGCATCGAAATATGGCTCAAGCGCATCGTACGCATAGGGCAGTTCAGGTAGTGTATGACTCATTGCAGTTCCTCCTTTGCAAGAAAAAGCCGAGAAATCGGGGCCATTCATCCGGCCACCGATCATGCAGTCCCAGGGCATTCCGAAACTTCCATGAACCGGAACACTGAACTATACCTTGCGCCGAGATGGCTTTTTGTCAACGGATCAAGCCGCCGGTTTTTACCTGCCCTGATAACATTTGTAATTCATGCAATTTTATGTTCAATGAGGGGCAACCACAGGTCCACTGAAGGCCGCGGCCTGGGAAAAACGACCATCCGGAGGTGACCGGGACTCGATTGCCGGATGATGAAAAAATTTGTAGCGCTGCCCGTCAAGAGTTGTATCAATGTTCGCACACCCCCGGCTTGATTTCTCGAGAGGATAAGAAACTCATGGCGCATCTCTTTACCTACGGCTCACTCATGTGCGGCGATATCATGGAAAAGGTGGCCGGCTGCCGGCTGTCATGCACCGAGGCGGTGCTTCGGGACTTCTTCCGTTCGGGCATCCTGGGGGAAGAGTACCCCGGCATCGTACCCCGCTCCGGCGCGGCCGTCTCCGGCGTTCTCTACCTGGATCTGCCGGAGACGGCCGTCCGTCGCCTGGACCTTTTCGAAGGCGAGATGTACGAGCGGCGGACAATTGAGATAAGCTCGGAGGAACATGGGACTTGCACCGCCATGGCATACGTCATCAAGGACAGCTACCGCCATCGCCTGACCAACGAAGAATGGAGTTATGCCGGATTCCTCGCGACCGGCAAGGCAAGATTCGAGAACATGTACCTGGGTTTCGAGAAACTGTGAAATGCCGTTCCGGCCCCAGCCCCTCCGCCAATCTCCCCACCTCTCATTTTCGCCTGTATTTTCGCACTGTCCGCAGCTTCAGGCAAATATCATAGGAAGATTTAGCTATCAACATATCCTTATCGATACGCTATACTTACTCAACAGGTAAAATTCCGTTTCCTGTGGGAGCAAAACCCGGCACATCCTGGCGAGGTTGAGAAAAAACTGAAGGAGAAGGCGATGAAGAATTTGAAGCTGGCAGTGAAAATCGGTGCCGGATTCGGCATTATCATCTTTTTCATGATGATCGTATCCCTCTTCTCCTGGCGCGGCTTGCACACACTCGACGAGGGGGTTGCCGGTTTTCGCCGTATTGCCCAGAACACCAACCTCATCGGCAGGATCCAGACCAATACGCTGCAGGCGCAGATCGGGGTCAAGGACTTCCTCATCACCGGCGGCGACAACGACATCAGGCGGTTTGAAGAGTTCCTGGGCAGGAGCAAGGAGTTCATGGCGACTGCGCAAAAGTCGGTGAAAAATGAGGAACGGAGCAGAAACCTGGCGCTGGCCGCCGAAAAGATTGCTGCCTATGAAAGCACCTTCGCCAGGGTTAAAGCGATCAAGACCGAGCGCGACCAGCTGGTCGCCCGGCTCGACCAGCTGGGCTCGACCATGGAAGACACCCTCACCGACCTCATGGACAAGGCCGCCAAGACCGGGGCCACCAGTACCGGCTATAAGGCCGGGCTGGCCATTCGCCGCCTGCTCCTGGCCAGGCTGAGCGTCAGCGAGTTTCTCCACACCAGCGATCAGGCCGAGGCCGGCAAGGTGGTCCGGGAGTTGACTGAACTGGGACCGGCCCTGGAGGACCTGAAAGGATCCCTGCTGCGGGTCGAGTGGCAGTCGCTGGTGGACGACGTCGCCAAGAGTCTCGGCGCAAATCCACCTTCGTCGTGCTGGTGGACATGACCAGGGAGCGCGACATCCTGGTTGCGGGCACCCTGGACAAGGTCGGCCCGGAGATTGCCGAAACTACGGAAAAAATCAACATGAGCTATCTGCAGAGCCAGGAGGAGATGGGGCCGGCCCTGGCGGCCGCCGGCCGCTCGGCCCTCGTCACCATGCTGGTCGTCTCGGCCATCGCCGCCGTCTTCGGCATCACGATCGGGATCTTCCTCACCAGAGCCGTTACCGGTCCGGTCGGCAAGACCGCCGCCTTTGCCGAAACCATGGCGAGCGGCGACTTCACCAAGACGCTCAGCGTTCAGCAATCCGACGAGATCGGCGTCATGGCCGCCTCGCTCAACACCATGGTCAACCAGCTGGGCACGATGGTGAAGGAGATCGTCGCCGGGGTGGATACCTTGACCGGCTCGGCCGCCGACTTGACCACCATCTCCACCAGACTGAATGACGCGGCCAGGCAGACCTCCGCAAGATCGAACACCGTCGCCACCTCCGCCGAGGAGATGAATGCCAATATCCAGACGGTGTCCGCCGCCATGGAACAGAGTTCCAGCAACGTCGGCATGGTCGCCTCTTCCACTGAAGAGATGACGGCCACCGTCAACGAAATTGCCAAGAATGCCGAAAAGGCCAGGGCCATCACCGATTCGGCGGTTCACCAGTCCCGGCTTGCCTCGCAGAAAATGACCTCCCTGGGCGAGTCGGCCAACAGGATCGGCCGGGTCACCGAGACCATCACCGAAATCAGCGAGCAGACCAACCTGCTGGCGCTGAATGCCACCATCGAAGCGGCAAGGGCCGGTGAAGCCGGCAAAGGCTTTGCCGTCGTCGCCAACGAGATCAAGGAACTCGCCAAGCAGACGGCCATGGCCACGGTGGATATCAGGGATCAGATCATGGACATGCAGTCGACGACCTCCTCGACCGTCACCGACATCGAGAAGATCTCGCAGATCATCGAGAAGATAGACGAGATGATCAACACCATCGCCACGGCAGTGGAGGAGCAATCGGCAGCCGCTGCGGAAATCGCCGGGAATATCACCCAGGCCTCCCACGGCATCGCCGAGGTCAATGAAAGCGTCGCCCAAAGCACCGTGGTGATCACCGATATAGCCCGGGAGATCGCCGATATCAGCAGGCAGTCGAGTCAGGTGGAAGACAGCAGCAGCCAGGTGCAGAAGAGCGCCGCGGCACTCTCCGAGCTCTCCATCCAGCTCAAGGCCCTGGTGAATCGCTTCAAGGTTAAGTGATGGAAATTACACCGGCACCCTTCACCGGTCCCGATGCACCAGATTCCGGCTGAAGGCGGGCACGCAGATGGCGAAATATTCGGCGCCTTCGTCGGAGGGCGTGCTGTACTGCACCCATTCGCCGGCGGAAACCATGATCGCCTGCCCGGCATGTACCTGGAAAATCTGTTTTTTGGTCTTGACCTGCAGCATGCCCTGAAGGACCACGGTGTACTCGGCGAACTCCGGGGTCTGACCGGGCTCGATCCAGCCGGCGGGACTCCTCATCCTGGCGATGCTCACTTCATTTGTCTCGGAGTTCACCCTGCCGATAAACTCCTCAATGAACTTCGGGGTGTTGCCGGCAGCTTCAATAACCATCGGTTGTTCGATAAATCTGATCATACTTCCCGTCTCCTCAAGTTTCTCTCCACCCCCAACAAGGGAAAGCACCTTCACGGATAGCTGTTTGATGAGCTTGCCACAGCACGCCGAACCCTCCAAAAATCGAACCGATTGTCCGGTCGACCAGCTTTCTTCTTCTCCTTCCCTGCAGCCAGTGGGCAGCTTAAAGAGCGATCAGGGCGTAAAGCTTTTTCCTGAGTCCATCTCCACAGGCTGGAGCACTTTTTTCGGCTTATCAAGCATTAAGAGAAAGAAATGGTCATGAATGTCATAATAAGCTCAAAGAACCGGGGGACAAGTGGAGAAACGGGCCGGGCGTCGCGGTCGCCACAATAACGAGCAGCAGGTAGAGAAGCCAGCTTTCCAGGGTCATTTCAATAAAGTATCTGATGGAGTTTTTCCGCCTTTTAGCTCTCAGAGGCAGCCTGCAGTTGCAATCAGAAAAGCTGAGTGCTGACAGCTGATTGCGGACAGCTACTCTCATCACAGCCGGCGCTTGTCGATCACCCGCTCGCCCTTGCCCTCGAAACGCTCGAGGGACCGCTCCTCCACCAGCTTCACCTCAACGCCAACCCCCAGTTCGGAGGCCAGACGTTTCTTGATGCTGTCGATGAGGGCCCGCTGTTTTTTCATTTCGTCGAAGAAGATCGACTCGACAGCCTCCACCATGACCGTCAGTTTGTCCTCGTGGTTCTCCCGCTCGACGATCAGCCGGTAATGGGGCTCGGTGCCCTCGATCTCGAAGAGAACCGACTCTATCTGGGTCGGGAAGACGTTGACACCCTTGATGATCAGCATATCGTCGGAACGGCCCAGCATCCGGCTCATCCGCTTGAAGGTCCGGCCGCAGGGGCATGGTTCGGGGATGAGCCGGGTCAGGTCGCGGGTCCGGTAGCGGATGACCGGAAAGGCTTCCTTGGTCAGCGTGGTGATGACCAGTTCCCCCACCTCGCCCGGGGCGACCGGCTGGAGCGTCTCCGGGTCGATGACCTCGATGAGGAAATGGTCTTCGTTGACGTGGAGGCCGTTGCACTCCCGGCATTCGCCGGCCACCCCCGGCCCCATCACCTCGGACAGGCCGTAGTTGTCGGTGGCCCGGATCCCCAGCCGTTCGTTGATCTCCACCCGCATCGCCTCGGACCATGGCTCGGCTCCGAAGAGGCCGTAGCGCAGGGACAGGCCGTTGGGATTGATCCCCATGTCCATCATCACATCGGCCATCTTCAGGGCATAGGAAGGGGTGCAGACCAGGGCGGTAGTCTTGAAATCCTGCATGATCTGGATCTGCCGTTTGGTATTGCCGGCCGAGATCGGGATCACCGAGGCCCCCAGCCTCTCCGCCCCGTAATGGAGGCCGAATCCGCCGGTGAAAAGCCCGTAGCCGAAGGCGATCTGGATGACGTCGTCGGGCGTGACCCCCGCCCCGCACAAGATCCTCGCCACCATGTCCGCCCAAGTGACGATGTCGTTGCGGTTGTACCCGACCACGGTGGCGATGCCGGTCGTGCCGGAGGAGGAATGGATCCGCACCACATCCCGGAGCGGCACGGCGAACAGCCCGTACGGGTAGTTGTCGCGCAGGTCCTGCTTCGCGGTGAAGGGGTAATCACGCAGCTCGGCGAGGGAAGTCATCTTCTCCGGCTTCAACTTCAGCTCGCTGAATTTATTGCGATAAAACGGCACGTTGGTTGCCACGCGAGTCAGCGTCCGCTTCAGCCGCTCCAGCTGCAGTTCTTCCAGTTCCGGGCGCGGCCGGCACTCCTGATCCTTTTGCCAGTACATACGGTCGATCCGATATGGTTAAAAAATAGTACTGAGTGCTGAGTACTGAGTCCTGAGTTCTGAGTGATTATCCGCTGCGCACTACTCAGCACTCAGCACTCATCACTCAGTACTCTTTCATCAGTCCTTAGAGACTGCAGATCTGATCGCGGGTCAGGATGGTGAAGCCGCCCTTCTGCAACTGGTCGATCGCTTCCTGCATCTTCTCGAAACGGAAGATCAGCACCGCGTTCTCCCCGGTCTTGTTGACGAAGGCGTACATGTACTCGACATTGATCCCGGCCTCCTTGAGGCATTGCAGGACCCTGGCCAGGCCACCCGTCTTGTCCTCCACCTCCACGGCGATGACCTGGGTCTTGCCGACGGTGAAGCCATTCTCCCGCAGCACCGTCTTGGCCTTTTCCACCTTGTCGACGATCAGCCTGAGGATCCCGAAATCGGCCGTATCGGCCACCGAGAGGGCGCGGATGTTGATGTCGTTGTCGGCCAGGATGGAGGTGATCTCCGCCAGTCGTCCCGATTTGTTTTCCAAGAATACCGCTATCTGTTCTACCAGCATATTCCCCTCCTTGTCAGATTTTGGGGGTCTTCCGATACAACCCAAAATTCTTTTTTCGTTACGGCCCCTTATGCCGTTCCGTACCCTCGAGTTTTTTCCTTGTCATTAACAAGGAACGAAATTCTAAGGTACTAATTGATGAATAACGGCTGACGCTTGTCAATGACCCGCTGAGCCTTGCCTTCACTGCGTTGAATCGTCCTCGGTTCAACCAGCTTGACCCGGCAGGTCACGCCGAGCAGGTCCTTCATCTCCCGTTCGATATGCTTGCTCAGATTTTCGAGTACCCTGACCTCGTCGGAGAAGATGTTCTCGCTCACTTCCACCTGCACCTCCATGGTGTCGAGGTTGCCTTCCCGCTCGACCACGATCACATAGTGCGGCTCGACCCCGTCGACACCGACCAGGATATGCTCGACCTGGGACGGGAAGACGTTGACGCCGCGGATGATCAGCATGTCGTCGGTCCGGCCCGTGACCTTCTCCATCCGCACCAGCGTCCTGCCGCAGGCGCAGGGTTCATAGTAGAGCCTGGAGATGTCCTTGGTCCGGTAGCGGATGATGGGGAAGGCCTCTTTGGTCAGCGTGGTGAAGACCAGCTCCCCTTTCTCGCCCGGCGGCAGGACCCTGCCGGTCTCCGGGTCGATGATCTCCGGCAGGAAGTGGTCCTCCATGATGTGCATGCCGCGCTCGGTGAGCAGGCACTCCTGGGCGACCCCCGGCCCCATGACCTCGGAGAGGCCGTAGATGTCGGTGGCCTTGAGGTTGAGCTTGCGCTCCACCTCCTCCCGCATGTTCTCGCTCCAGGGCTCGGCGCCGAAGATCCCCACCCTGAGCGACAGCGACTTCGGATCGACCTTCATGGTGTCCATCGCATCGGCGAGATTCAGGGCATAGGAAGGCGTGGAGAGCAGCACGGTCGAGCCGAAATCCTTCATGATGTTGATCTGCCGCTTGGAATTGCCGCCGGAAACCGGGATGGCCGTCGCCCCCAGCTTCTCGATGCCGTAGTGGGCGCCGAGGCCGCCGGTGAAGAGGCCGTAGCCGTAGGCGTTGTGGATCATGTCGTCCTTGGTGGCGCCGGCGCAGACGAGGGCGCGGGCCATGATGTTCGACCAGGTCTCGATGTCCTTGGCGGTGTAGCCGACCACGGTCGGCTTGCCGGTGGTCCCGGAAGAAGCATGGACCCGCACCACCTGGGTCAGCGGCACGGTGAAGAGGCCGAAGGGGTAGTTGTCGCGCAGATCGTCCTTGACCGTGAAAGGCAACCTGGAAAGATCCGCGAGGCTCCTGATATCCTCCGGCCGCACGCCCGCCTCCTCCATCTTCCGGCGATAGGGGGCGACCGTCCGGTAGACCCGGTGAACCAGATGCTGCAGGCGCCGCAGTTGGATGGATTCAAGGCCCACCCGCGGCAGGGTTTCCATTTCTTCTTCCCAGTACTTTAACGACATCTCCCCTCCCCTCCCTTACAGGCTGACCTTTCGCCCGGCGGCGAAGGCCTTCAGATTGACCTCCCGGAAACGCTCCGGCACCCTCGTGCGGATCACCTCCTCGCAGACCGCCGGATCTATGGGCAGAAAGGCCGAAAGCGCCCCCACCATGACCATGTTGGCAGTCTTCACCTCGCCCACCTCCCGCGCCAGATCGAAGGCATCCACCGGAACCACCACGATCTCCCGTTCGGTGAGCCCCGCGAGGACATTCTCCGGGTAGCCGGCCTTGCCGGTCGCGACCGACGGCGGCAGGATCTTCTGGGTATTGACGATCACCTTGCTGCCCTTGTGCAGATACGGCAGGTAGCGCACCGCCTCCATCATCTCGAAGGCGACCTGGATATCGGCCCGGCCGGGCTCGATGAGGGGTGAGTAGACCTTCTTCCCGTAGCGGAGTTGGGCGGTCACCGAGCCGCCCCGCTGAGCCATGCCGTGGACCTCGCTCTTCTTGGCGTCGTAACCGGCCGCCAGGAGGCTGTAGGCGGTAATTTCGCTGGCCAGGAGGATTCCCTGGCCGCCCACCCCCGAAAAGAGGATATTGCCGTTGTCTTTCATTATTTTTCCTCCCCGGGGGTGATGGAGTCGAATTTACAGAGCGAGGCGCACTGGCCGCAGCTGTTGCAGAGGATCTCGTCGATCCTGGAGATCCCTTTCTGGGTGCTCTTGTAGCCGAGTTTCTCCGCCTCGCCCTCACCGAAGGCGGTCCAGCTGATCGCCGGGCAGCCGAGGCGGATGCAACCCATGCAGCCCACGCAGTTCGGTTGATTGGAAAAATAGGAAACGGGTTTCCTGGCCTTCATCTCCGGCAGCAGCACACAGGGCGCCTGGGCGATCACCACCGAGGGCTCGGTGAGCTCCACCGCCTCCTTCAACACCTTCCTGGTCTCGGACACGTCATGGGGATTGACCGTGTAGACATGCTTCACCCCCACCGCCCGGCACAGGTTCGCGAGGTCGATGCTGGGGGCCGCTTCGCCCTTGATGGTGCTGCCGCTCGTCGGGTTGGGCTGCTGGCCGGTCATGGCGGTGATCCGGTTGTCGAGGATGATGAGCGTCGCCGCGGAGTTGTTGTACACCGTGTTGATGAGGCCGGTGATGCCGGAATGGAGGAAGGTGGAATCACCAAGCACGGCCACGATT
>OBJA01002019.1_pt1 | contig 12520 bp, 13 predicted proteins | sample 1519751 | NCBI WGS metagenome assembly OBJA01 (sample SAMEA3881238, study PRJEB22517) | soil metagenome | biome: lake sediment; feature: soda lake sediment; material: sediment, water from around vicinity | place: India | collected 2013-12-23 | depth 3 m
AGCTTGCCAAACTGAATTGTTTATTGTCGCCCCCGCCCCCACCAGTCCTGGCAGGTAATAGGTTCTGTGTCAGCGGGATTTGGACCGTCAGTCGGATCGTATCGTCCGCTTCGCGATCAATACCGAGCGTAGTGATAAAGCCCAGTCGATCCGCATCCCGTAAGTCCCAACAACCTGAGATTGTAACAGCAAATAAAAGAATTGTCGCCAACAATAGTCCTTTGTGCATCCTAACGGTCACCCACCTTCCGGAGAACGGCGACGGTGTATATGATGATGGGATAAAGAACCCACGGTACCATTGCCCAAACGCGTATCGAGGTAAACCACGCATGGACCCATTGGCTATTTGGAAGCAATAACCCGGCAGCCCCAATGAAGACGAGTACTGCGGGGAGTGTCCAGCGATACTTTAAGACTGGAAACTGTAGACTAAAGCCTTGAACAACGAGATAAATATAGAAAGAACAGCTTACAAAGAAGGTCGTCAACCAGACGATGAGAAACAGCAATCCCACCTGTTCCAAGGCTAAGAAGGGAATATTGACGCGGTTGATGGCATTGAGTTCAGGCCAGGAATAATATTGAGTATACGTCGAACCAAATACCCCAATGGATCCGATAATCGCCAAAATAAAGATCATTAGAACAGCCAAGGTTGCACTGAATAAGACACGGGTTATCTTCTTTCTTTTTTCGAGTTGAGGATAGATTAGAAGGAACGTAATAACAGGCGAGAAGTAACCTAATAAGGCCAACCCTCCCCCCAGGTATTCTGTGATTGATTCCGAAAAAACAGGCATCAGATGACTGGGGGCTAGTTTTTGGAAAGCCAGTAATTGCATTATAACACGGAAGCCAAATGTCGGAATCAGCACAAAAGACGCCAAATAAGCCACGGATTTAATTCCTCCAGTGGCCACATATCCGACGCCGGCAAGAAAAACAAGGATCATTACCCAAAGAGGAGTACGGTTTAACATATAGATAGCAACCACGTCGGCGGAATCCCGTATAGCAAAGACTAACCAAACAAGGAAAGTACCAATGAAAATGAGATTCCCGATAACGGCAGGAACCCGCCCTACGACTTTTGGTGCAATCTCTAGGAGATTACTCTCGGAAAAACGTCGATTAAAGGCCGATATTAAATAAATTAGGGGAATAGTTAATCCAAAGGAGATCAAGATGTTCCAGTACCCACTGGGTCCCACTTTAGCCGCATTAAACGGAAGATCAAGAAAGTCCAGTCCGATTAATGTCACTAACAATAGCGCCGTTCCAGTCCCAATTTTCTCTTTATCCACGATCATCACCCTCTTTCGGTTCTTCAACAAACCGGTTTGCCTCTTCAGAGTGATAAATGCCAAGCCTTTTTGGCATCCATAATGGGCGTCGGATAACCGTATCCATCAGTCCTCGTATATTTAGCGGTGCCCAAGGAGACAAATAGGGTACTTTAAACGATACTTGCTTAGCCGCATGCGCTAGGACAACCAATCCGGCAATAACTAATCCATAAAGGCCTAACACTCCGGCGGCAAGAATAAGGCCATATTTAAGGATTCGCCAAGACAACCCAATGCTGTAGTTCGGCCCAGAGTAAGAGGCAATGGCAGTAATCACGACAACAACCAATGTGGCGTTGGAGACAAGTCCCGCACCGACTGCAGCCGTCCCTAAAATGATACCTGTGGTAACCCCTAATGTTTGACTTACCGTTGTGGGCAAACGGAGGCTGGCTTCACGAAAGATCTCCACAATAATCTCCATGAGTAAGACCTCAATGATGAGCGGTGTAGCAACAGCCATCCGACTCCCGGCGACGGTCAAGATAAACTTTGTCGGAAGTAACGCCTGATTCACTCCGACCAAGGCAACATAGAGACCGGGCAACGCTACCGCCAGATTGTTCCCAAGGATACGAAAGAAACGCAGAAAACTTCCAAACCAAAACTCAAAGTAGTAATCCTCCGGGCTTTGATACAATTCATTGACCGTCACCGGAACCAATACGGCTTGAGCGCTTCCTTCGACCAGAATCGCCACCCTGCCTTCAAGAATACCCGCGATCACTTTATCCGGACGCTCGGTGCTTTGAGTTAGGGGAAAAAGCGACCAACGGTTATCGGAGATCATTTGCTCAAGGTATCCGCTATCGAGGACGCCATCGATCTCAATAATCTTTAATCGTCGATGAACCTCTGAGATAACTTGTTGATTAGCCAAATCGCTAAGGTATACTATGACAACTTTCGTTTGGGTTTTTCTGCCCATTACCAGACCGTCGACATATAAATCGGGATTTTTAATCCCCCATCGAATCAATGCCAACGATTCATCCAAGTTTGCCGTAAATGTCATCCTGGAACCACGAACGGTCCGTTCAATCTGGGGGTCTTTAAGTTGTTTAATATTTGGGTATTGGGCTGATTCAAAAGTGTATACCGTCTTGCCTCCATTCAAATGAACTAAGGTTCTTCCTGAAACCAGGTCTTGAAGAACATCCTGGAGTTCTGTACGCTCCAAACGGCCCTTCTCATGAATAGAAGCTAACATATGGTCCGAGGAGAGTTTTTTTTCCAAATTGAAGGATGCTTCTTCCAAAGGAATGAGTATATTATTTAGAACCCGGGTATGATCAACCAAGGTTTTAAGGAAAATTACCGTGACTAGTGTGCCGACTCGGGTCTCTACCTCAAGATCAACAGCGTAATGCAATCCTTCTTTAACGGATTGGATGAAATCCATCGACTTATCTGACATAGCTTTTCTTTGCACCAAGTCTAACCTCCATGATCTGTACTGACCTTCATTTAAGTTTTCCATGATTGGTAAATTCTAATCATTGCTATTCAAAATGAAATTATATCCAAGTATTGAACAAATCAATTAACTTTGCCGATATTAATATCAACCATTTTTTCCATACTCTTCTTTTGTCTCAACTATGTTCCCTTCAAAAGTAGAGTACCACAATGATGAATCATTGGCTGGTTAATCTACGATTATGGAGGGGACGCAACATGTTAAGCATCGTCATAATTAACCATAAATCCTATCACGTATTCTCGATGAAGCATAACGGCAACAGATGTTATTGAGTTCTTTATTAGGAAGATGAGCCCGAAAACACTTAAAGAGAATAAAGCCCACGGTTATGTACTTTTAAAAACAGGGACCACTGAGATGATTAAGGTAATGGACAAAAACTGTCTTAATTTATAATAAAAAGCCAACATAGATCTTTCTTCTGTGTTGGCTTTCATTAATACAATTTAATAATATCTTTAGCAACCGAATTTGCGCCCTACTTATGATTATTGAGCATTTCTAAACATGGCCATGTACAATAATTCTTACTGGGACCCTGAGTGCCCTACAAAAAATTTGATATACAGCGTTACCAATGATATTTCTCTCCCCGCGCAATCTTAAACGCCCGATACACCTGCTCCACCAGTATTAAACGAAACAGTTGATGTGGAAAGGTTAGTTTAGAGAAGGACAACTTAAGATCTGCGCGCTGTAAGACTTCTGGAGCCAACCCTGCGGCACCTCCGATGACAAAGACCACTTTCTTTCCGGTCATCTCCCAATCTAAAACCATCTGCGCCAGCTCTTCCGAGGGGAGCATCCTGCCTTGTCGGTCCAAGACTATTAGATACTCTTCACTTTTTATTCTTTTTAATAAGCGCTCCCCTTCCCGCTCCGGAGCTCGTTTTAGATCAGAAGCTAGAGGTTCATCAGGAACCTCCTCCACCTCAATACGGGTATATGGACGAAGGCGCTTTAAGTATTCGTCGATCCCTCTTTGGAGGTAATTCTCTTTTACCTTCCCCACTGCTAAAATTCGAATCTGCATCACAGTATCAAGTATTTGGGCTTTTGTTTGCAAAATTGACATGTGGCCGGAGCGGACCAGGCAGTGAAAGAGATCTCATTCAAATGATAGAGATCAGGTGACTCACCGTAAGATTCAACAAATTCATCAATGGCTTGATCTAAGTGATCGTCGCAGACAATATACATAAGAATCCCTCCAAAATCTGGGCTTATACTCAGCGATTCGCCTTTTATCATTAAACTCCTGCCGCCTTAGGCTTGTCCAATAAAGGTTTCAGGATTTTAGTCTCCCTTTTCTTGGTTTTATGATTTGGATCGGCTGTATTAAAGTTATTTTGTATAGTATATTTAACTTTATTGCTACTCCAAGCCCGGACTGGACGATGGAACCGATGAAACCAGGATCTTAAAGTAGGCTTTTTTCGCTAGAACTACTTGGACAGGTTCAACCGAGAATGTCTCTTCTCCCGCCATAATCTTTACACCACGAAATAATTCCATTACGATCTCCGTATCTAATGTGTTTAGATCTTTGCCTACTAAAACCTGGAGTTTTCTACGAAGTGCTTCTTCTAGCTCATCTTTGTAGAGTTCCACCTGGCCCTCTAGTACTAGCTCAAATCCTTGCACCACAAAATAGCGTTTCTTTGATAAGCTCGCACTCAGCTTCTCTAAGTTCTCCTTAGCTTCAACTAATTCTGTCTCTAGCCGACGGTTGGTTACAGTCAGTTCTTCAAACCTTTTCCCATTGGTGGTCAACGCCATTGTCAAGCCGCAAAGTATCCCAAGGAACAATGCGGCAAGGCGGTCACTACGCAGAACAAGCCAGCGCGTCTTCATCATGTTAATTCAAACGGGTAAGGCTTTTTATAATCCAGAATCCAACCTGCGCCCCGGTAAAAGCCCCGAAAACAGCAGTTCCTTGTTTTACTACCTGATTAATTTGGTGATGAACCAACCCTGACTCTAGCGCCTCTAGGACTGTGAAACTACCGCCGATCGCCATGGCCATAGCCCATATCTTTAAATCTCCAGCCAATTCGATGGCGGTTTTAAATGGGCGTCCGCAAAAAAACATGGCTGGTACCGCTCCAATAAGAGGACCTCCCAGTTCAATTCCGATCGCCGTAAAGAAGGGGAAAGCGAATGTACGTATGACTGCCCGGATCACTCGGCATTCTCCTTTCAGCTCTTGTAGATACTATATTTCTTAGAAATGTCTTTTATTCAGTATAATTACAGTGTTCATCATCGGTCCGGCTATGAGTAAGTACATAAGAAGCCGATCTGAATTCGAACAGATCAAAGCGCACTCTCATGAAAAACTGGCTCTCCGTTCTTACAAAATAAAAAAGCTGCCGAATTGGCAGCTTAATCACCGTTCATATATGACCCTCTTAAGTTTTATCTTAGTTCGGCAATTGTCACTGTTACTTCTCGTTTTTCATTGCCCCTATAAAACTCAATCTTAACCTTTTGACCAATGCGAAAGTCCACTACCATCTCCTGGAGGTCATTCTGGGCAGAGACTTTTTCTCCATTGACCTGAGTGATAACGTCGCCCGAACGAATTTCCGCTTCATCTGCAGGTCCACCCCGGGTAACTTCTGTAATCAGTAGGCCCGCTTCCACCGGAAGTTTAATCCTAAAACGTCTCTCCGCTAACTGACGATTATGACTGTCATAAGGAATATAGCGGATACCGATACCACCTCGACGAACCTTACCCTCCCGAATCAACTCCTCAGCCACAGCCTTGGCTGTATTGATGGGAATTGCGAACCCAATTCCTTGGGCATCTTGAATAATAGCGGTATTTATTCCAATAACCCGCCCTGCGCTATCGAGTAAAGGTCCTCCGGAGTTACCTGGATTAATTGAGGCGTCTGTCTGAATCAAACCGCGTAACGGTACACCTGTATTAACTTTCAATGATCGCCCTAAGGCACTGATAACACCGGCAGTTACCGTATTGTTTAAGCTTTCTCCTAGTGGATTGCCGATGGCAACAGCCAACTGTCCGACCCTAAGCTTAGAAGAATCACCAAGTTTTGCAACTGGGACATTGTTATCGAGATCAACCTTAATAACAGCCAGATCGGTGTAAGGATCAGCACCCACAATCCTTCCCGAGACTGATCTCCCGTCTGCCATGACTACTAAAACTCGTTCTGCTTCGTTGATAACATGGTTATTTGTGATGATATATCCATCTTTACGAAAAAACACCCCGGACCCTAGTCCTTGAACCTCTCGATAGCCGCTTGGGCCAAAGAAGAAGTCATTCACCTCTACCAGTTTTGTGGTGGTGATCATTACTACAGCAGGTCCTACTTCCCTTACCACTCTGGTGGTTGCCGCCTCAAAATCTGTCATCTGAATATTCTCCTGACTTGGTGGAGGCGGTGTAGGTCTAGGGGGTTCGGGAGAAGGTTCCTGCTGTTGTTCCGCTTGAAGTTGAGGCGTTCGAAGAGCTAACGCATCCCCTAAACCCGTGAATTTGACAGCAAGTAGAACCATCATGCCACCAAGAAAGGCCGCTAAGAGCAGCATGGGAAATATTCCCCAGGCGCGATCGGAGCCCATGTTCCAGCGCCGCATATTAGTTCACCTCGTTTTACTTGTCATTCGTCACACAATTGCAGTATCATCTTATTGTACTATCCCTTGTTTCAGAGTAGCGACCCATTCATTTCGAAACGGATAACCCAAGACAATACACATTAATAAGAAAAGCTTGGCCACTTAACTCAACCGGGTACTCAACTGATTTACACTTCCAACCTTCCTGACATAACTCATTGACAAATTCCTCAGCGTATTTTCGACCAGGATCAGCAAGTATAATCTGACCATTTGGCTTTAGGAACTCTAAGAAGATGCGTTTTAAATCGGGATGAAACTTCTTTTCGTAAAGTATATCGGCACCATAAATAATGTCGTATCTATTAACTGTATTGAAGTTACGCCAATCAGCTAATAGGCTTTGAGCTGGAGATAGGCCATTTCTAGACGCATTAACCGCTGCAAACTGCAATGCTTCGGGCACATAGTCGCTCTGGGTTAAGTTACCGCCGAGCAGTAAAACGCCAAGACCAGCCAGACCGGTACCGCACCCTAACTCTAATATTGATCGCCCTATTAATGATTCTTTATCTTCCTTAAAGTGCTCTAATAAACCTAACGCAGATGGCCATAACTCCGCCCAGAAGGGAATGTCTTCTTCGGACGCGACTTGATCCAATAATTCATCTAAATCGGCGATTGATAAGGTTACCAAATTCTGGTTTAGGCATTTGATCTCTGTCTCTTTGATATGATAACGATTCCGTAGACGCTCCTCTAAATTCCGTAGAGGATGCAGCGGTATCTTCCTCATACCCGACAGCGATCGAACCAAGAACGAACTGCTGTGATAAGCGGATCAAGCGCTTCCTCCTGCCCCGTTTCAAAATATAGCCGGAAAAGAGGCTCGGTTCCGGACGGACGCACTAAGAACCAATCTCCATTATCCAAAATAAACTTAAATCCATCAATTTTACGAGTTTCTATGACACGTAGTCCATTGATGTTCTCAGGCGGATCTTGGCTAAGACGCGTTAAAATACAATCGCGTTCTTCTGGGTCAATATGATAATCGACGCGCTGGGTAAAGGCTGCACCAACTTTTTCCCAGATCTCCTGGAGAATTTCATAGAGAGGCCTTCCCTCAATCACTCGGAGTTCTGCTGCTAAGGCGCAGGCTAGAATCCCATCTTTCTCGGGAATATGTCCACCAATACTTAGACCTCCGCTTTCTTCACCACAGATGATGACATCCCGTTCGCGCATTAATGCACCAAGATACTTAAAGCCCACAGGTGTCTCAACAGTCTCCATTCCAAAGTGAGCTGCCAAACGGTCCAATAAATGGGAGGTAGCAACTGAACGGCCAGCCACTCCTTTAAATCCGCGATTCTTTACTAAATGGTAGCATAGCAAAGGGATGAGTTGATTTGCTGTGATGTATCTTCCACCATCGTCAATAATCCCGAATCGATCCGCATCGCCATCGTTTGCCATTCCTATAGAGTTAGGGTTGGTACGAACCCAGCCGATAAGTTCCTGTAGTAAATCCGCTTGGGGGTCAGGCATCTCCCCGCCAAATAGCGGATCCCGCCAGTTTCTAATGACATGTAAGTTAGCGCCTTCCAATAGCTCGTCAAAGACTCCACGCCCTGTGGCATACATGGGATCGTATCCTAAGCTAATTCCGGATTTCTTGATGGCTTCGGTATTTACTAATTGACGGAGACGTTCCACATAGTCACCTATTGGATCATATTTTACTACAAATTCACTCCGTAAAACCGGCCGGCCCGGATAGGTATCCTGGACTGCCGCCTCAATAGCGGAAGTTATCTCTGGAGTGGCCGGTCCAGCAAAATCCGGAATGAATTTCAAGCCATTGTATTCCGGAGGGTTATGACTGGCTGTAAACATCACAGCACCAAAGGCTTGTAATTGTTGAACGGCAAAAGCCACCACTGGAGTTGGAAGATCTCTAGGCATCTCATAGACGCGAATTCCCTCTTGCGTTAAAACCTTCATGGCCTCTTTGGCAAAGTGATCAGAGAAGAAACGTGCGTCATAGCCAATGACGATCCCTTTATCTTGGCCTCCATTGTCCTTCGTATAACTAGCTATAGCCTGTACGACTCGGTGCACGTTAGGCTGGGTAAAATGATCGTACATCCGATCCCGCCAACCGTCTGTTCCAAAAACGATATCTCGACTCAATGAATTCTTCCTCCTTAAGTAGACGCCTCTAGTTTGTCCAATCGTCTTAAAGATAAATTATGAAAACCGGATATTTTTCAATGACATCGGTGTACAAAGATACTATTAAGTTACCCGAGTCACCCCTCGTTTGTCAACCCTATTTGAGCTTCTTCATAGATTTTCGTTCCTGACTTTGCCGCGACAATCGCCATAAGAAGCCCGATACTATTTATAATCCAGATCGTGAAAAAGAACCACTTGAAGCCAAAATGACCAGCTAACCATGGGCCAATAAACGGAGCAATAGTTCCGCGCGCACCCCACAGTGTAATATGAATTGTAAAATATGGAGCAACTGCCCTTTCCCTTGCATAATGCATGGTATTACCCAATGCTGATAGATCTAAACCTGCATTCATGATACCCATTACACCTGCTGCAATTATTAACGGCCATGCCATAGGAGCTAGAAGATAAACAGTTGGAATTATGAGGTTAATGCCGATTAAGGCCACTGAGAGCATTACTGGACCTTTGCGATCCATTAATCTTCCGCCGACGAAATAAAAAACCAACGAAAGAAGGGAAGTAACAAATGCCATTAACGATACAAAACTATCGCTAACTTTAAGGTGGTCCACATAGTAAAGGACATAAACTGGTGTTGCCATCAAATTCGAAAACCCAAAAACAAATAATGATAGTATATACCGGCGATAAGGTAGATCCTCTATAAACACCCGCAAAGCTTGTCCCCAATCTTTCCGATTAGAAGAGGCTTCCGCTGGTTCTAATTCTCTGACATAAGAGAAAAACGCCGACGACATAAGACCAAAGACAGAACTTACAGCAAAGAAGATAAATGGTCCCCAATGAGGAAGTATCGCTCCACCGGCCCAGGCTGCAGCGACTCCCGCCAAGGAAGAGCCAACACGAACCGCACCGATCAAACGTCCTCGAATTCCATTTGGATAAACCACACGCATGGCAGTGGCATAAGCCGGAGGAGATACAGTCGTTAACAAATAATAGGTGATGAATATTGCGACGAACCCTGTACGTGTTGGAAAGAGAAGCAATAAAAGGAGCACTAAGCGAGCCAACCCATCCCAGATCACAACAGATCGGACGGGTCTTTGTAGATCTGTGAGAGAAGACCAGAAACTCGAGAACATCATTCCAATAAATGGAGCTGCAGCCAACAGCGCTACCACTGTCGGACTACAGCCAATTCTACGAGCTTGAACAAGAATAAATGGATTTATTGCACCAAGAAAGAATCCGCAGGAGATAGCAGCTGCCATATCCCAAAAAAAATTCCGGCGGACTTTGGGCGGTAGCCCAGCCGTTACCGTCGCCAGAAAAGCCATATCTTAACCTCCAGATTATAATGTATGAAATCTGTTTTAAGCTGGTTCTGGCAAAACGGTTACCTGAACACCCGCCTGTCGCAGTAATTGAACGCCTTCCTCATCAGAGTAATGGCCGCTAATAACAACTCGGGCAATCTCCGCTTGTATAATTAGTTTCGCACAGACCGTACAAGGATAACTGTTGGTATAAAGTGTTGCGTTGACAGTTCGATCAAGTCCAGCGCTGAGCAGAGCGTTTTGCTCGGCATGAACCCCACGACATATTGATGCTTGTGTCCCAGAGGATATGCCCAACCTGTCACGAATGCACCCTGAAGCTGAACATAGTGGTAGTCCCTTCGGAGCTCCATTAAAACCAGATCCAATAATCTGTCCGTTCCTCACGATCACACAACCTATATGCCTGCGTAAACAGTTGGTCCGCTGCGCCAAATCCTGGCAAAGCATAAGGTAGACCTCATCCATTGATACCCGGTTTTCTTTGGCGAGATCCTCCACCTCAAATCCACCTCCAAATAGATAATAATAAATACGACTATTTCATTCATATTAAGAAACTCTGGCTCTCCGTCCTTACAATAAATTAATTAAACTGATCTTTGGGTATTTTTTCGAAGAAATCGTTCTATACGAACCAAAGCCTCTTTAATATTCTCGATAGATGATGCATATGAACAGCGAATGAATCCTTCGCCTGATGGCCCAAAAGCATTACCAGGCACTACTGCTACTTTTTCTTCTTTTAGTAAAGCTTCGCAAAAAGCCTCGGAACTCATTCCCATTTCTCTTATTGAAGGGAACGCATAGAATGCGCCTAAAGGCTCCCTACAGGCAAGTCCAATCTTATTGAAACCGTCGACAATCAAGCGACGACGTTGATCATACTGTTCTACCATGCGCGTTCTTTCACGCGCTCCATTACGCAAAGCTTCAATCGCCGCTTTTTGTGCGGTAATAGGAGCACAAAGCATAGTATATTGATGAATTTTAGTCATTGCCGCAATGATCTCAGCCGGTCCAGCAGCATAGCCTAGCCGCCATCCGGTCATGGCATACGCTTTAGAGAACCCGTTAAGTATAAGGGTACGTTCCGCCATGCCCGGAAACGAAGCCATACAAACATGTTTTCCTTCATATGTTAAATGCGCATAAATTTCATCAGAGATCACAAATATATCATGTTTTCTCGCCAATTCAGCTATCTCACGGGCACCTTGAAGGTCCATGATCGCCCCGGTTGGATTATTAGGATAGCAAAGCAGCAAGGCTTTGGTCTTATTCGTTAAATGCTTTTCGATATCGGCAGCCTTCAACCTGAAACCATCTTCAACCTTAGTCTCTATCGTAACTGGTACCCCGCCTGCCATTATCGTGCATGGTTGGTATGACACATAACATGGTTCAGCAATAATTACTTCGTCACCTGGCTCCAATATTGCCCGCATAGCAAGGTCTAAAGCTTCACTTACACCTACCGTAACTAAAACTTGATTACGGGGATTATATTCAACACCATAATTACCCATTAGATCTCGCGCGATCTCGGTCCTTAACTCCAGTAAACCAAAGTTGGAAGTATACATTGTGTAGCCTTTTTCCAGTGAATAGACACAAGACTCGCGAATATGCCAGGGTGTCACAAAATCCGGTTCCCCAACACCAAGGGAAATGACACTAGACATCTCAGCAACCAGGTCGAAAAAACGGCGAATGCCTGAAGGTGGTAAGCCTTGAATAGTCTGATTGACCCATTTCTTACTCATGGAGAAACCACCAGACGCTCTGCCGTCTCTTTCTCCTCGAAGAGAACACCCTCCTGCTTATACTTTTTAAGTACAAAATGTGTGGCAGTACTTTGGACATGATCCAATGTCGCTAATTTCTGTGCTACAAAAAAAGCCACTTCTTTCATTGATTGGCCTTGAACTGTCACTGCCAGGTCATAGCCTCCGGACATAAGAAAGACCGATTTAACCTCCGGAAAACGATATATCCTTTCAGCTACCGTATCAAACCCAACTTCCCTTTGAGGTAGTACCCTTACTTCAATTAACGCCAAAACCTGATCTGAACCAGCTTTTTCCCAATTGACCATTGCTCCGTACTTTAAAATAACTTTTTCTTCTTCAAGGCGGGAGATGATCTTTTGAACATCTTCCACTGATAGATTAAGGCGGAGAGCAATCTCTTGCGTTGTAATTCGATCGTTCTCCTCCAATAACTCCAATATTGCCAGTTCCTTTTTCATTATAAATATATTCCTCCAATCCATATCTTACTTCTAATTAAATATCCGGTAATATTGTTGGTTCGATACCAGTTAACTCTCTTGCTTGTTTCGCATCTTTGGTCCACCAGATAATCTGGTGCATCTCTGAGATCCGTTTGAGCAAGGAGATAGCTCCCTCCAAACGTTCTCGATCAAAATGGGTAAACGGATCATCCAAAAGCAGAAAATAATGTGGGGATTTAGTCACAACATCTGCCAAAGCAAACCGGAAAGAAAGATAGACTTCATCGAGAGTTCCAGCGCTAAGAAC
>OBJA01002020.1_pt1 | contig 12519 bp, 15 predicted proteins | sample 1519751 | NCBI WGS metagenome assembly OBJA01 (sample SAMEA3881238, study PRJEB22517) | soil metagenome | biome: lake sediment; feature: soda lake sediment; material: sediment, water from around vicinity | place: India | collected 2013-12-23 | depth 3 m
AACCACATCGGTGATGCTACTCCTTCAGGCGGATCCGCAATTCACCCCGCTGCACGCTGATCTCCTCCACCCCCTCGGCGAAGGCCTGCCAGAAACCGCTGTCCTGACCGTATGCCTGCACCAGATCGATATGCTTGAGGTTGCCCAGCCAGGCATTGGGCATCGGCACGCCCCACAGACTGACCCCTTTGAGGATGATCACCGGACGGCCATCGGCATACCGCATCTCCACCCCGGCATCGAGCCGCAGGGTCTGCCCGCCGAGGAGCGGAAAATCGGGATCGAGCGGCACCAGCAGACGGGCGCTGGCCAGGTCATCCGAGAGATTGATCGCCAGGCGCCGTGCCAGCTCGGTGTTGTTGGCCAACAGCGCATTCAGCTCCTTTTCGCTAAAGACGATCTCGCGGCTGGCACCCTCCTCGGAATATGGCTCGGCCTGCAAGCGTCTCGCCGGCTCAGTGGGCGCCGTTGGCTCGCGCCGTTGCAGGGTGTCGAGCCGCTCCAGCTTTTGTGTCAACACCTGTGCCTCCTGCGGATTGAGGGAGACCGGCCTGAACTCGGACGGAAACAGGATCGTGGTAACCACCCAAACGGCAATCCCGGCCGACAGCAGCACGGCCAGCAGAAAAATGAGCGCCACCAGCCACGGGGAGAGCCGCCGGGCCGGCGCAGTTGGCGTGCTGTCGGTTTGGGTATTCATAATCTGCCTGTCCATCATAAGGGGGGTTCCTCATCTTAGCCCGGTTGTTTCATAAATTCATGTCCCACCCTATCGGGAAATTTCCCAATCCGCGCCCTTGTTCAGCGGCCGTTCAGCCACCCTTGCGTAACCTGCCAGCGTGCAATGGGCAATCCGGCCCACAATGCTACAGGAGGCACACCATGAAAAGGCTCATTCTAACCACCACCCTGGCCCTTGCCGCCACTGCCGCCACCCTGACGATGCCTGCCACGGCCTCGGCGGCCCCTTTCAAGCAACATGAGGCAAAAGCCCTCCAGGTACACCAACGACACCACCATACCGGTAAAAAATACATGACCCACCCACGCCCACCGGCCCACGGCAAGCATCCTGCGCATGGGCGCCATCCGGTTCATGGCCGACACCCGGCCTACCAACGGTACCAGCAGCCACGCCACCGCCATGGCTACCGAACGGTACCGCAGCACCACCATCACTATCACTATCACCAACCGCAAGACAGCCTGCGCATTCGCATCCTGTATGACCTTCACCTGTGACACCGAACCGGCCGGCGGATGGCTCCCCGTCCATCCGCCGGTCAAGCATTTTTTTGCACCGACAGGAGCATAACAATAAATACATCACGTCTGTTTATCCCACTACTGGCCGGTCTGCTCGCCACGCCGTTATACGCCGCAGACCCTTATCGCCACAGTAACCATATTCATGATCAAGCACGGGTTCTGGAGGCCACGTCGCTTATCGATATCGTGGAGATCCCGGTGGAGCATCGCGAATGCTGGACAGAAGAAGTCTACGGCAGCCGCTCCACCCACAGCAGTGGCATCGGCATGTTGGTCGGCAGCATTATCGGCGGAGTGGTCGGCAACCAGCTCGGCAAGGGCGACAGGCGCAAGGTCGCCACGGTGGCCGGAACGGTGCTTGGCGCCACCATCGGACACAACAACGATCGCCGCCCGAAGAGCGAGCCGTACCACACCACCGAACAGCGCTGCCGGGTGCAAACCAGCTATGTCCAGGAGGAGCGCCTGCGCGGCTACCACATCACCTATCGTTACCAGGGCAAGACTTTCACCACCGAAACACGCCACCACCCGGGCAAGTTCATCACGGTACGGGTGCATGTCTCGCAGGTAGATTGATCGGCGCCGCTGTGTGTATGCTTGGGTAACTGGTTGAAACAGGCCCTGTTGACGACAAATCTCGCCATGAAAATATCCGTTACCGCGTTGCTGTTGCTGCTGACCCTCGGTGCCGGGCCACTGCTGGCCGTCCCTGGCGGTTTTGAGCATGGCCCATCCCGGGTCAGTGAACGCACCGCGGGTATCTCACTGGAACAGGCCGCCGAGCAGGTGCGTCGCCAAAGCGGCGGGCGTCTCCTCTCGGCCACCACGGTCACCGTCAACGGACAGCAGGTACACCGTATCAAGGTACTGACCCCGCAACGCCAGGTGTTCGTCCGTGAAATCGATGCGGGAGGCCGCTGATGCGTCTCCTGTTGATCGAGGATGAACAGGCACTGCGCGAACAGATACAGGCGCGCCTGCAGGCGGAGGGCTATACGGTCGATACCAGCGGCGATGGCAAGGAGGGGCTCTATCTGGCCAGTGAATACCCCTTCGATCTGGCCATCGTTGATCTTGGACTGCCGGGGATGCCAGGGCTGTCGGTCATCCAGGCGCTACGTGCCGATGGACACCGATTGCCGATCCTGATCCTGACCGCCCGCGGCAAGTGGGAGGAAAAGGTAACCGGACTGGAGGCTGGCGCCGATGACTACCTGGTCAAGCCGTTTCACATCGAGGAACTGCTGGCACGGATCCGTGCACTGCTGCGCCGCGCCAATGGCGCCAGCCAGGAAATACTCCATTTTGGCCAGCTCAGTCTCGATACCGCCGGGCAACGGGTCATGCTGCGCGACACCAAGGTGGAACTGACCGCCTACGAATACCGCCTGCTCGAATACCTGGCCCGCCGTCCCGACAAGGTGATCGCCAAGCGTGAGCTGGCCGATTACCTCTACCCGCATGATGACGATCGTGACAGCAATGTCATTGAGGTGTTGATCGGGCGCATCCGGCGCAAGCTCGACAGTGAGCCACACTTCAATCCCATCGAAACCCTGCGCGGTCGCGGCTACCGCTTTATCGGCTCATGATCGCGCTGCGCACCCGCATCAGCCTCGCCGCCGCACTGGTGATCGGCCTGTTCGTCGGCCTCGCCGCCCTGACACTGGAACGCGCCTTTCACGACAGCGCCACCTCGGCGATGCAAGAACGGCTCTTCGCCCAGCTCTATCTGGTGATGGCCGCCACGGAACTGGACGAGCAGGGACAACTGCAAATGCCGACCTTCCTGGGCGAGCCGCGCCTCAACCTGCCCGGCTCCGGACTCTACGCACACATCAGCCACCCGGATGGCACCATGCTGTGGCGCTCGGCCTCCGGGGCCGCTCTGCAATGGCCGGTGCCGCCCTGGCGGGGTAACGGTCAGGAACTGTTCACCCGTCAGACGGTGCAGGATGAAGACTATTTTCTTGCCACCCTGCCGGTTGAATGGGAAAGCATGGCCGGTACGGTGCCGCTGTTGTTCAGCATCCTCGAACACCCCTCCCCGTTCGATGCCCAATTAAGCGGCTATCGCCAATACCTGTGGATCTGGCTCGGTAGTATGGCGCTGCTGTTGCTGCTGACCCTGAGCGCCGCGCTGGCCTGGGGGTTGCGTCCACTGCGCACTGTCGCCAATGAGGTACACGCCGTCGAGACCGGCCAACAGAGTGCACTGATACAGCCATACCCCGCCGAGCTGCGCCCCCTGACCGACAACATCAACGCCCTGCTCCACCATGAACGGGCGCAACAACACCGCTATCAACATGCCCTGGCCGATCTGGCCCACAGCCTGAAAACCCCGCTGGCGGTCTTGCAGGGGCTGGAGGGGATCGGCGAACAGGCCGATACCCTGCAACAGCAGGTGGCGCGCATGGACAGCATCGTGCAGCATCAGCTCCAGCGCGCCGCCACCAGCGGGCGCTCGGCAATGAGCGCCCCGCTACCAATCGCCCCGCTGGCAGAACGCCTGTTGGCCACCCTGCAAAAGGTCTACCGTGACAAGGCGCTACGCCTGAACAGCGCGATCACGCCCGGACTCTGTTTTCGCGCTGACGAGGACGATCTGCTGGAACTGCTCGGCAACCTGCTCGACAATGCCTGCAAATGGGCCAAACACGAGGTCTGGCTGAGCGCCCACCGGGAGGAGGCGATACTGCTGATCCAGGTCGAGGACGACGGGCCCGGTATCGCCACGCCACAACGCGAACAGGTTCTGGCCCGTGGTGTGCGCCTGGACGAGTCCACCCCGGGGCATGGTATCGGCCTGACGATGGTACGCGAGATCGTCGCCGCCTATGATGGCCATCTCGGGATCGATCGCTCCACGCACGGCGGGGCGTGCATTACCGTCAGTCTGCCCAGCTAACCCGAACAGTCCCTATCCGGTTGCAGCCTCCTGGCCGGACGGGTATCTTGGCGGCATTTCAGCCTTGGAGAAAACCATGTTACCCACCAACAAACAATGGTTCAGTGAACCCGGTGAAGCGACAGGCACCGCCTTCTCGCTGACCCTGACCGCGCGCGGCAAACTGCACGAGGAACAGACCGAGTTCCAGAAGATCGAGGTCTTCGAAACCGAGACCTTCGGCAACCTGATGACCATCGACGGACTGGTGATGCTCACCAGCCGTGACAATTTTCTCTACCACGAGATGATGGCCCATCCGGTGCTGTTCACCCATCCCAACCCCAAGCGGGTGCTGATCATCGGCGGCGGCGACTGCGGCACGCTACGCGAGGTGTTGCGCCACCCCGGCGTGCAACAGGTGCAGCAGGTGGATATCGACGAGGGCGTGACCCGCGCCGCGCTGAAGTATTTCCCCGAGCTGTGCGAGTCCAACGACGACCCACGCGCCGGGCTGTTCTTTCAGGATGGCTTGAAGTGGATCAAGGAGGCCGCGCCCGGCTCCTACGATGTGATTATCGTCGACAGCACCGACCCGATCGGCCCGGCCGAAGGGCTGTTTGGCGAGGCCTTCTTCCGCGACTGCGTGCGCGCCTTGGCCGACGACGGCATACTGGTACAACAGAGCGAATCGCCGCTGCTGCATCTGGAGCTGCTCCAGGACATCCACCGCTACATGCGCAAGGCCGGCTTTGCCGCCACCCAGACCCTGCACTTCCCCCAGCCCGTCTACCCCTCCGGCTGGTGGAGCTGCACCATGGCCGGCAAGCAGCCCTTTAGCGGCTTTCGCGAGGACGATGCCGCCGCCCGCCCGTTCAAGACCCTCTACTACTCGCCCGGGGTGCACCAGGGCGCGCTGGCGCTGCCGCCCTATGTGCAGGAGGCATTGGGCAGCTAGTCCGTATCCTTCGCGGCAACGTGGCGGGCCGGAGATTACCGGCGCGGATGCATCACTCCCGCCAATACTCCGGCCTGTCCAGCGCCCGTGCGCAACACACTTTTCCCGCGTAATCCTCCGGCGGGGCATCATCCAGGCACAGCACCATCCAGGCTTCGGCATACTTCGCTTTGATGGGATACGGAGCGGCAAAGCCCCGCATCCCAGCGGGCAAAAAACCAAAGCGCGGGTAATAATCGGGATGGCCCAGCACAAACACCAGGTCGACCCCGGCAGCCTTGAGGCGGGCCAGCCCGTCCTCGACCAGGCGCGAACCGATCCCCCGGCCCTGATAGGCAGGCAACACCGCCAGTGGCGCCAACAGCGAGGCCGTTTGCGGTATGCCCGGCTCCAGTGCGGCGGCACTGAACAACACATGCCCCACCGCCATCCCATCCACCTCGGCCAACAGCGATAGACAGGGCCTGGCAGATGGGTCGGCCAGCAGGGCTACGGCCAGTGCATCGACCGCCTCATTGGGAAAGGCCGCCTGATGGATAGCGGTGATCAGCGCAAGGTCGTCATCCCTTGTGTGGCGAATGTGCACAGTAATATCCATTGGCTTCGTAGCAACAGAGCGGATTACGTAGCTTCATCGGCAGGCCCAACCCAGAACAAGGGATTGTGCGCCACTTCCCACAGATAGCCATCGGGGTCGGAAAAATAACCGGCATAGCCACCCCAAGCCGTCTTCTGCGCGGGCTTCGTCACCACGGCGCCCGCCAAAGCCGCCTGCGCCATCACCTTGTCAACCTCCAGCTCAGAAGCCACATTGTGCGCCAGAGTGAATCCAGCAAAGCCACCCGAGGCGCCATCGACCAATGCATCCGCCGCGAGCGCATCACGTCCGTACAAACCCAGCCAGGTTCCATTTAAAGTGAAAAACGCCACCTCCGGCGGAGAGTCCATGCGCGGAAAGCCAAGGCCCGTCTCATAGAACCGGATCGAACGCGGGAGATCCGCCACCCCCAAGGTAATCATACTGATCCGTGGTTTCATGATCCCTCCTTGTATAACGCCCAGCGAAGGGGCTGCTTTGAAGCGAAGCGGAATGGTAAGCCGTCGGACTCGATGTGGTTGTTATGCGATTTCATCCTGTCCATACCTGACGTCAGTCCATGATCTGGTATCTACACCGAATGAACCATCTTCTATCTCTATAGCCTGGGGTTCATGAATGGGGCTATATAATTCGCATCTATACGGGAACGATTCCGATAAAACCGCACCATCACCTCTGCGCAAGTCTGAATTAGAACCCCACTGTAGCTCACAGTCTACAGAGCCTTCCGCTACAAACTTTATTGACTCATGATCTATTCCAACGATTCGCACCGAGTCCGTATAGACGGCATCAATATATGAGTGTGACGCCAACTCATCTATCGCCACGATGGTCTCTCTGAGAGTTTCATTAATAACCGCCGAATCTATATGTTCCCAGAGGCCGTCAACGACAAGTTTTCGACAATCGTTAATCGTAATGATGAAATTAAAAACTGCCTCGGTCACTTCATTGACCAAATCATCAACTTCATTTTCTGGAAGATCGTACACATCAGGATCAATGTGGGTAAATTTACTTAGCCCATTAATGACTCTGACAAGTTCCCTGTGGATTTCATCCACTTCAAGCCCAAGAACATCCTTTACGTATGAGCTATCTAGTCCGCCTTGAACTGCATAGTAGGCTCTTTGTTTCCTTGTGATTCCGCCTTCCTTTTCTGTTTCATTCTTGTACCAAACGCACTGCTTCACATTTTCATCTGGTGCAAACCTATGCAATATATGTCTAGTAAGTTCGCGCATTGCATATGCGTAATTATTAAACCTTAACGGATTTGATTTATCTGCCAAATTCCTTTGGGCGGCACCGAAAAGACCTCTTTCGAAGCCTTCAGTCAATTCACTTTGTATTTGTTCTAGCATGAGCGATATTTCGTGGCATAGCGCCAAGCTAAAGGGCGCAAATGGAGCGCAGCGGAATTTGCGTCCATTTTGAGCGCTGTTATGCCAGCATTGTGTGTTATTGGTTTTCCTCTTCTTCCTCTTGCCTTGTCTTGCCACACTCAACGCATGTGTCACCATATGAGCCATCATCATCTTGATAACTCACGATCCCCGATTCTTCTTGATCAGGCCCCATTGCCTGAAAGCAATCTTCACAATACAGATCAGTAGGGTAGTTTTCGCTTGATTTATCGGAGCTTAAGTCACCCCATACGGTACAAATTTTCATTTTATGTATCTCTCCTTGCGATGTGGTAGATCAGTTGATAAATGGCACGAAGTTCTCACCTTGCATGTTCTTTCTGATATTCAGGCAGTCTTCACATAGCTTTAGAGTTACGACCATTCCAGAAGAAGCCTGTTTACTCTCGAGTTTATAGTCTTTGGCTGGATCATCTCCGCATATTGAGCAAACTTCTGTACTCCCAGCTAAGGATATAACTTTCTTTGTCTGTGCAAATTGCATTGGATTCTGCTTTTCTAGTGCCTCGAACCATTCTTCGGAGTGAGGCTTGAGGTAATTGGGCATTTGCTCCTCCTTCTTGCGCATAACGCTCCGGTTCAGGTGCGCGAGGCACGAGCGTCACCTGCAACCGATGGTTAGGGGGTATCAACTTCGTGGAGGCTCGCTTCATCAAGAACCTCTTTGCCAGACACTCTAACGGGCTTTAAGTCTGGATCACGTTCTTCCGCTTCAGCAATCAACAGCCCAGTGTATTCTTCCCCTTCGGTTGCGGCCTTCCTGATAAACGCTGCCACACGAAAGAAGTTCGCTACATTGCACCCCTTACTTTGATCTTCAATCAGTTCCTCTCTACTCCCATTGCAATGGTTTACAAGGCGTTTCGAGTGATCTCTAACGATTCGGTATCTCGCCATTGCACCAGCATATACGCCAGACAGACTCTTCGGAAGCCGGGAAACCACCTCCATTCTACTTTCCACAATTACCACTGGAAGATCTGGGTCAAGATGACTATCCGGGTCCGCTATGGTGAGCAATACATCCACAGCAGCAGGGTCTCTGAGATCATGTAGATTCAACTTCACAAGACCGAAGTAGGCATCTAATGCCCTAATCTCCGAGTAAGCTGCTTGGAGCGCAACGGTAGCGCTTTTCTCAGATTGCGCCTTTGCATCCTGGTCATCTTTGTAGAGTCTGTGGAAATGCAACCCAAGCGCGACAAATACCGCTGCTGTAGTAGCAACGGCCGTAATAATTCCCGTCCAACTCGATGTCACTACAACTTGCAGTTCACATTCCAAGGGCACCCCCCTAACAGATGTGTTAGACAGCTTCCTATATGTAGGAACACTGTCCATATGTATAAATTTCTTCCCAGATATAGCCACGCATGTCTATATCTGTCCAGTCGTTTCTTGGAATCCCCGATTAATCCACTTTGCTAAGCTTGGTCGTGTCGCGGCATCGTAGGGGATTTACCTTACCATTTCATTGGCGAGCCATCGTGCCTCTGACTGTTTGGCTTATTTTCTCAGATCGATGATTTTGTTGCGCTTGTGTCTCAGTCAGTTGATTTGGTAGCAGACACCGACCAGCTTTTCATATCGTCGGGTTGGGTGGTTTTGATAGTCTCCATGCTGATGTCCCTGCGTATTGCCCATGTTCTCTTTGTATCCATTTTTCTGCCGTAGCGCAAGCTTGTGTCGGTGGGGAGGCTGTGTAAGAGCATAATATGGATCCCTGTATCAGTCCCTGATAGCGGGGCATAGGTCGCAGGGATGCGGCCTTCGAACGTACAGGAATGTATTCACTGCGTACTCGATATCAAGGACTGATGCCTGGATTGGGATAAACGAAAAGTTATAATACGCTCGCCCTGAGCAGGGCGAAGGTATTGCTACGAGTCCTTGCTGCGCGGTGTGTTGGCTGGGAGATCGAGACCCGGCCACTTGCGAGGAAGTATCACGCACCCGGCGGGTGCCTGGTGCCTGGCGGCACATTTCTGCTGTTTATTCGCATTCCTTCGGGGCTGCACGGCCACTCTCCTTATTCCCTATGCCTCGTATTTTTCCTAATACCGCCCAATTTCCTCAATAATTCCAAGCACATAACCATAACTGTCGGTCTGAAACCTTAGCAACGGCTGAATATGATTCACCATCCACCCATTTCGCCCTCGCCTTTCCTCTGCGCCCTCTGCGCCTTTGCGGTTAATCGCCTTTACTGTGTACCACGCAGTCGATCCAGCCGCAGGCGCTCGCGTTCGTCGAATAGCCGCCGCGATCCCAGCCACACCGCTGCGAGGGTGCCGAAACCGGTGCCGCTGGCGATCAGGAACATTACCAGGATTTGATATTTGACCGCTTCCATCGGCGGGGTACCGGCGAGGATCTGGCCAGTCATCATGCCGGGCAGGCTGATTACCCCGGCGGCGGCCATGGCGTTGACGATCGGTACCAGGCCGACGCGCATGCTGTCGCGGCGGATCAGCTCAATCGCCTTGCCGGAGGGAAAGCCCAGCATCAGGCGGGCCTCAATGGCCTGGCGTTGTTGCCAGGCAGAGGTGGTGAGTCGGTCCAGACCCAGGGCGATGCCACTCATGGTGTTGCCCAGCACCATGCCGAGCAGCGGGATGGCGTATTGTGGCAGGTACCAGGGCTCGGGCTGGATAACAATAGCCAAGGCCATGATGGTGACCGCGAAGGAGGAGAGGAACATCGACAGGGTGCCAACCCCATAGCCCCACCAACCGGCAAAACGTCGCTCCTGACGCGCCATCACCTCGCGCCCGGCCAGTAGCAGCATGACCGCAGCCATCAGGGTGACCCAGAGGATGGTGGCGTTGTCGAACAATACCTTGAGCACCAGACCGATCAGGCTGAGCTGGATCGCGGTACGCACCGCCGAGATCAACAGGCGCTTCTCGATACCGAACTGCATGCGCCAACTGATCGCGGCTAGGATCAACACCAACAGCGAAGCCAGCAGCAGATCAAAAACGGATAGCGAGATCACCATTGCCCCACCCCCTCGTGCAGTTGGCCGTTGCTATCGAAGTGCAGGTGGCGGGTACCGACCCGCGCTACCTGCTCGGCATCGTGGCTGACCCAGATCACCGCCAGCTTCCACTCCTTTTGCAGGCGTGCGATCAGCGCCTCGACCCGTGCCACGTTCTTTGCATCCAGACTGGCGGTGGGTTCATCCAGCAACAGCACACGCGGGCGATTTTGCAACAGGCGCGCCAGGGCCAGCCGCTGACGCTCGCCGGTAGAGCAGCGTGCCACCTCCCAGTCCAGTACGGCTTTCTCGAAGCCCAGCTCGGCCAGGCAGGCCTCATCGACTTCGGCGAAGTGATCACCGACTCGCTCCAGCCACCACTGGCTTTCTGCCGGAAGCAGCCCCACCTGTTTACGCCAGGCATGGGCGCACATGCTGCGATAGCTTTTGTCTTCCAGCAAGACCTCGCCCTGATGCGGATCGAGGTCGGTGATGGCGCGCAGCAGCAGGGTCTTGCCCGAGCCGCTCGGCCCGGCCAGGGTCAGGCATTCGCCGGAGGCCAGCGCCAGATCGAGCGGGCCGACATGGTGCGTGCTAAGCTGCTTGATAGTCAGAAGTGGTGTCACCAGATAGATCCTTCAAAAGATATATTCACCGCAAAGACGCCAAGCGCGCAAAGGAAAAACGAATCTACTCGCCCCCTCCCCCCTTGAGTGGAGAGGGGATAAAGGGACGAGCCATTACGAAAAAACGTGTTATGGAAGCCCGGTTCCGTTACCGCGCTTTTGCAGACACCGAATTATTAGTACACGATTATCGTCATCCATTGCGCCTTTGCGGTTATTCATTCACACAGGAGTCCATTATGTCAGATCCGGCGGTTGCCCAGAAGAAGCCCTACATTGTTGAGCTGGAGGCGGGGGACTACTGGTTCTGCGCCTGCGGCAAGAGCCAAAATCAGCCCTTTTGTGACGGCAGCCATAAGGGCACGGGGTTTTCACCAATTAAATTCACCATCGAGGAAAAGCGCAAGGCGGGCCTGTGCGGCTGCAAGCGCAGCAAGAATATGCCCTTTTGCGATGGCAGCCATAAAGATCTTTAGCCACAGAGGGCACAGAGAGCACGGAGAAAAGCAGGATGAGCCCTGGTAGTTGGCAGAGAGTGCCAACCTGATCCTGCCCGTGCCTTATCAACCACACACTATGTGATCTCTGTGTCCTCTGTGGCAAAGCCGTTAAACAAAAAAGGGCACCCGAAGGCGCCCAACAGACTACTACGAGGAGAGACGGCTTACTTGGTGGTGAATTCCGGGTAGGCCTCCAGGCCGCATTCGGTGAGATCCACCCCGTTGTATTCTTCCTCTTCGCTGACGCGGATCCCCATCACCTTCTTGATGATGAACCACACCAGCAGGCTGACGCCGAACACCCAGGTGAAGATGGTGACGATGCCGACCAACTGTGCCAGCAGGGTGGCCTCGGGATTGCTGAAGGTGACGGCGATCAGCCCCCAGATCCCGACCACGCCGTGTACCGAGATGGCACCGACCGGGTCGTCGATGCGCAGCTTGTCCATACTGACGATGGCCAACACCACCAGCAGGCCACCTGCCCCACCGATCAGCGTGGCGGCCAGGGCACTGGGGGCCAGCGGTTCGGCAGTGATCGCCACCAGGCCGGCCAGCGCGCCGTTCAGCGCCATGGTCAGGTCGGCCTTGCCGAACAGCAGGCGGGAAGCGATCAGCGCCACCACCACGCCACCAGCGGCGGCCATGTTGGTGTTGACGAACACCGCGGCGACGTTGTTGGCCGATTCCAGATCGGAGAGCTTCAATTCCGAACCGCCGTTAAAGCCAAACCAGCCCAGCCACAGGATGAAGGTACCCAGCGTGGCCAGCGGCATGTTGGCGCCGGGGATGGCGTGAACCTCACCGTTCTTGCCGTACTTGCCTTCACGCGCCCCGAGCAGCAACACCCCGGCCAGCGCAGCGGCAGCACCGGACATGTGCACGATCCCGGAGCCGGCGAAGTCGGAGAAGCCCAATTCATCCAGGAAGCCGCCGCCCCAGGTCCAGAAGCCCTGCACCGGATAGATGAAACCGGTCATCACCACCGCGAAGGCGAGAAAGGCCCACAGCTTCATCCGTTCGGCCACCGCACCGGAAACGATCGACATGGCGGTGGCCACGAACACCACCTGGAAGAAGAAGTCGGACATGTTGGAGTAGTAGATATCACCACCACTGCCCATCACGTCTTCCACGGAGTTGTCACCACCGATGAAGAAGCTCAGACCGGGGATGACGGAGTTGAGGCCATCGCCGTACATGACGTTGTAGCCGATGAACATGTACATGATACAGGCCAGGGAATACAGGGAGATGTTCTT
>OBJA01002021.1_pt1 | contig 12517 bp, 8 predicted proteins | sample 1519751 | NCBI WGS metagenome assembly OBJA01 (sample SAMEA3881238, study PRJEB22517) | soil metagenome | biome: lake sediment; feature: soda lake sediment; material: sediment, water from around vicinity | place: India | collected 2013-12-23 | depth 3 m
CGTATACAAATGCTGTGATATCGCCATCGCGATCATCATTAGCTCTAAATCTTGGGAATTGGTTAATATTAAATGGTTGACCCCAAGGAACAACGATAATTCTTGAAGCAGCTGGTTGTCCAACGATTGATGATGGAGCAATAAATGTAATAGTTGGTGCACCTAAATCCATGTCTAATGTAATTTGTGCTTCTAAGTTTGGTTCAGGTAAACGAACTGGAGCAGGATATTTATCTTCTGGAGCATCAATATCAGCCCATGCTTCGATTACATCTTCAAATACGATTGAATCGACATTATTTGGAACAACTAATGGACGATTTGATGCAACAAATTCTTCAAATGCCCAATCTCCACGTGTCCACTTGTATTCAAATGATGTGAATGGATCTGTAACGCTAACAGTAAATGTTAATGAATATACATTGGTGTCGCCAACTTGAGTTGCTGTCCAAGCAGCTTGGCCAGGACCCCATCCATTCATGTTTCCAGCAATGCTTAATACTGCATCAACTGGTGTATTTTCTGGAACGGTCACATTAATTGTAACTTCAACTTCTTTAGCTACTTCTAATGTGCGATAAAGTGAGAAGAATACTTCATATTGCTTCGTGTTGTCTAAATCATTTTCAAGAATAATAACAAATGCGTTAACTGATGAGTTATTTCTTGCAAAGTCGACACGTTCAACAGCTAATGCTGGACCATATGAATCTTCACCAAGAATCTCATGAACTGAGAACCAGTTTTCTACTGTTGCAACAGCAGCATCTTTGTCTTCAGCAGTTGGGTAAGGGTTAGGTACGTTTGCACTTGTTTTAACAATAATTGTTCTTGCATCAACAGCAAATGTTCCTTCTCTACCTTCAGCAACGAAAGGCATTAATTTGAAGCTAAATGCTTCATCTTGGAAAGATGCGTAATCGTTGTAGAATACGTTATTTCCTGATGTGTTACCATCACCCTTGTTAACAACATATGCGATACCTGTTTCACCTGGTAATGTCGCACCGCCACCTGACATCGTTACATCGCCTGTTTTCTTAGAGCCATCGCCTTCACCGTAATAAATAAGTAATCCTGCCCAATCTTCTGCAGGGTAGCTCATCATAACAGCTTTAACAGGAATGTTCGCTTCAGATACACCGGCATTTGTGAATACAGTTGCTGGTTGATTCCATTCAGGACCATCTTCTTCCCAGCCCCAGAAATGGATACCTAAGTTTTCTTCATAGTTGTTTGTTGGATCGTAGTAGACAACTAATAAGTTTTGTGTATCTGGCATTGCAATATAATGTCCTGGGTGGTTAGCTGATGTTGCAGCACCTTGGAACACATATACGTGTGTTGTTTGTCCTGCGATGATTGCATCAGCAGAAATATTGACATCGCCTGTGAGTTTTTTGTCCCAATCAGGACCTGCACCACTTGGCCATTCAACAGCAATGAAACCTACGCTTGTTCCAACAGGAATGTCATTATACTCCCAATAAGCACCGAAACTATCGACGCCATCTTTAAGTTTACCTGCAGCAGGTCCACCCCAAGCCCAAGAACCTAATGTGTCATAGTTTTCGTTCCAAGCTTTAAAGTGAACAACTAAATTTCCTGTTTCTTCATCCGCTGCAAATAAACCACTGCCAAATGCAACGAAAGATGTAGCAACAAGAATTAAAGCTAATAAGACTTTCTTCATTTTTTTCCTCCTATAGTGTTTTAAGAATGTTTTCATCCTTGACGCTTATTATCTTATCATATAAATATGAATGATGTAAACGCTTTAGTTTTTAATACAATATGCAACCGTTTTCTTTTTGTAATCGCTATCATTTTTTTCAATTTTGAGCGTGTTATCATGATATGATGTTAACTGAGGAGGTTATATAAAATGAAAAAAATAACATTGGTGATGCTTGTATTTCTATCACTATTTTTAGTAGGTTTAAAATCAATTGCAACTGAAACACCTACAACACTTGTTGTACATTATTATAGATATGATGACAATTACACAAATTTCAACTTTTGGTTATGGCCACATGAACCAAACGCATTAGGTGGTGTGCAACATAATTTTGATCCTGCACAAAAGGATGAGCATGGTGTATATGTGAGTGTTGACTTGACAGATTATTATAAAGGGTCAACAAAACTCGGCATCATTATTAAACGAGGCGGATGGGAGGGCTACCGCGAAATTGGAGGCGACCGTTTTATTGATTTAACAGTTTCTGAAGTTATTGATGGTGTCGCACACGCCTATTTTGTAGAACAAGACATTCGTATTGGTCTTAGTCAGCAAGATTTAGCAAATAACATTCCTGATTATCGTGAAAAGATTTTATTTGCAAGTTTTGATACGCAAAAAAGAATTGTTGCGACATTGACACATGTCGCTGTATCCTATGAGGTTTTAGAAAACGGGGTATCGGTATCTTCAGGTAACATCACGTCTACGAATCAGACGATTACACTGCCTTCAGTGGATATCTCAAAAGTTTATACACTCCGAGTTCTATTTGAGGGCGGACGTATTGATGAAAAGCAAGTTTCTATTCAAAACTTGTATGACACACCCGAATTTGAGTCTTTATATACATATGAAGGCACTTTAGGTGTAAGTTTTGAAAACAATCAAACGATTTTTAGATTATGGGCACCTTTATCAGAATCCGTTTCACTTAACTTATACCATCAAGGCCATGCATACTATGATGAAAATGGTCAATCATCAGTTGAAACCTTGCCTTATCAAGTTGAAGAGATGACAAGAATCGAAAATGGTGCTTGGGAAGTTAAACTTGATGGTAATTATGATTTCAAATATTATACGTTTAGTGTGACAAATAATGGTGTGGAACATGAAGTCACTGATCCATATGCATACAGTACAGGTGCAAACGGTCAACGAGGTATGATTGTTAACTTTAGCTTAATTAATCCACAAGGATGGGTTTATGGTGAGCGTCCTAACAATGTCAAGAGTTTGACAGATTATATTGTTTGGGAACTTCATGTACGTGATTTAACATCCCATAGCTCATGGAACGGAAAAGAATCTTATCGCGGTAAGTTCTTAGGTCTTACACAAACAGGTACAACTTATACATCTGGTGGTAAAACAGTATCGACTGGTTTGGACCATATCGTTGAGTTAGGTGTTAATGCTGTTCAACTTTTACCGATTTTTGATTTTGGATATGTTGATGAAATACAAGTGGCATTAAACCCACTTTATACAAATGTTTTCAACTGGGGTTATATGCCTTATCATTTCAATACATTAGAAGGTTCTTATGCAACAAATCCTTTTGATGGACGTACACGTATTACTGAATTTAAAGAAGTTGTTATGGCGCTTCACGCACAAAACATTCGTGTGATTATGGATGTTGTGTATAACCATACAGGTGAGTCAGAATCATCGAATTTCCATAAAATTGTTCCTGGTTACTATCATCGTTTAACTCCAACCGGTGGTTTCTCAAATGGTTCTGGAACAGGTAATGAAACTGCATCTGAGCGCTCGATGATGCGAAAGTTCATGCTTGATTCACTCGAGTTTTGGGCTACCGAATATAACCTTTCAGGTTTTAGATTTGACTTGATGGAGCTTCATGATGTTGAAACCATGAATCAAATCCAAGCGATGTTAGAAGACATTGATCCAACGATTATTGTTTATGGTGAGCCTTGGATGGGTGGTGGATCTCCTCTACCTACTAATGTCCGTGCTGGTAAACAAAATCTTTCAGATATGAATCTTGTTGGTGCATTTAATGATGTGACACGAGATGCGATTAAAGGTTCTGTGTTTAACGCTAGTGAAAGAGGTTGGGTTCAAGGTAATACGTCTGAGTACATTAAACAAAGTATTATGTATGGTATTGTTGGTGGTATTCAATATCCAGGTATCACACAAGTGAACGCTTGGCATTTAAATCCAAATCAAACGATTAACTATGTGACTGCACATGATAATAATACATTATTTGATAAATTAAGACTAACCGGTATTTCTATCGCCAATGCGATGCCAATGGTCATTCAGTCGAACGCCATCATCTTAACTTCGCAAGGGGTGTCTTTCTTACATGCTGGTGTGGAATTTGCAAGATCTAAACCACTTCCTACAGGTGGTTATGACCATAACTCCTATGAATCACCAGATAGTGTGAATCAGCTGAGATGGGATCGCAAGCTACAATATGTTAATGTCTTTGAGTACTATAAAGCACTCATTCAAATTCGAAAAGATTATAATCACTTTAGAATCGATAATGCCAACGAAATTCGAGATCGCTTGACATTCTTATCAACCGATCAACCTCTTCAAGCGATTGCTTATCAAATTGCTGGACGTACCAATGAACCTGACATCATTGTCGTTCATGCTGCTAATCCAACTGGTGGTTTAGCAAGTATTAACTTACCTGCTGGTAAGACATACACGATGTTGACTAATTCGTTTGAAGCAAATCCAAAAGGTGTTGATACTGCAAGTAATTTATTGTACATACCAAGTAACACATCTATGATTTTAGTTGAGAAAAGAGATGTTGGAGCAAGCGTCACCGTTAATCAAGCTGAAGTTAATATTGCAGTTGGTGAATCGTTTGATCCTGCTTCAAACATCACGATTAATAACCCAGGGGTCACACTTTACTTCTCTGATTTCCATCAAACCAATGTCCCTGGTCGTTATACCATAACTGTAGCAGTTGTTGAATCATATGGAAAAGTTAGTTATGTGAAGTATCAGTTAGTTGTTGGCACACCTGCCTTCAATGTAACGATAGCAAGGTAAGGGGGAAAGACGATGAGAAAACATGTATTTTTAACCATTTTAATGGTCTTTACACTATTCCTTGTTTCATGCAAGGATGATCAAATGACTTTCCCAACGATTATTCCTACCGATCCAACGGTTGTTCCAACTGATCCAACATTTATACCAAGCGAACCGATTGATCTAACGATTCAAGTGCTTGAAGAAAAAATCATCAACAATCAAATTCATGTTTCGTTTGTGATTGCTGATTTATCATTAAATCAAGCTGGCATTAATCAATTGATGCATGAAATCGCTAATCAAATGTATGCTTCATACTTCAATCAAATTGATGGGCGCTTATTCTTCTTGAATTTATATGGCTATGCAAGTGCCGATGAATTCTCAAGTCAGCAAGACCCAAGTTTTGGTTGGTTTGTGTATGGTATTCATCTAAGCGTCGATCAACCTGGTCTAACATTTGTTAGAAGCGAATAAAAAAACCCTATAGTCACCTATAAGGTTAAGTAAAAGGACTCGAATATGAGTCCTTTTTTTTATGCAAATCTTTTTTTACCATAAATGAGCATCACGAGCATGACAATGAGTCCAAGCGACATACTGAAGATGACGTTTGATACAGCTGGCATGAAAAGTCCAATGATGAAGTTCAATATTGATGGTATACCGGTTGCAAACACAATAAAGTTAAAGCTTTCACGATACGTGAAGAATGATGAATAACCAAATCGAAACAATTGAATAACCAGTGTGAGCAGGAAGACAAGCAATAAGTTTGTTGCTATCATCACGACAGTATTAACAAGTAGTGAGTAAAAAACGATATAGCGTGAAAACGAGTTTTCGACACGTCTTCCAAAATCAATCATAGCTTCTGCTTTTGCTTGGCTATCAAGCAAATTGACATCACTAAACTGATAGCGTGTTGTAAAGCCACGATACGTACCTTTCATTTCAGCTTGGTTAGACGTGTAGATAATTTCATGTTTACCTAAAATGATTTGCTTATCGATTTTCTCATAACCACCACCTTGATAGTTAAAGATAAATGTGATGCCTTGATGTGTGACAATCGTTTCTTCATTGGTGCTACAAAACAATTGATTAAACTCAATAAAACAGTCATTAGGTAAATCCCAATCTGGCGTTTCTCTTGCAAAAGCAGATTCGATGAAACTTAGCTTCCAACCTTGTTCTTTCACAATCAAATAGTTCATTGGAAACACACTGATGAGTCCTAAAATGATGAAATAAATAAAGACTTTAAACGTACTTTCTTTTGTTCGATAAATCATTTCTTTCAGTTGAAATGATGTTTTTAAATAGCGAATAAGAAACATTAAATGTATTCTCCTATACGACTTGGATCAATGGTCATAATGACTGTCTCATATCCATTTAAACTTAATCCATTATAGAGAATTTCAAGATAGTCAACATTAATAGTTTGTGAGTTTTGTGAGAAGTTATGAATGACTAAAATCGCTTGTTCAATATCTTGATACTTATAGTAACGTACATAACCTTGAATATTTGAGTTGTTTTGGTTAAAGACTTCAAAATAGTTTCCAAACATGAGTGCTGGATTATTTCTTCTTAAGTGAATCATTGTCTTATAAAAGTTAAGGAGTGAAGACTCATCTAGTAGTTGATCTGCAATGCTTTGTGTTTGATTATTTGAGCCATCACTTGGTAACCAAGATGTATCTATAGAGGGATTTCCCCATATCAATGGTTGTCTACGGTATTCATCATAGACAACACCATAACCTGGGATAAACGTGCCTTCATAGCGATAACCTTTCATGCCAATTTCATCACCATAGTAAATGAAAGGACTTCCTGGTAACGTGAGCAATACAGCTGTTGCTAGTTTTAATTTTTGCATGCCAGAAACGCCTGTAAATCCTCCCATGGATGCGATGCGATCAAGATCATGATTACCTATAAATGGTGAATCAACAAAGTTGGGATCAATCAAACGATACTCATTGTATGCATTTCTAAGATTGGATGAAAAGTTAAAGCGTGAATTGCCCATACCTACTTTGTCCCAAACGTTAGCAGCCATATAGAAATTAAAGACTGAATCTGAACCGATGTAGTAATCAACAAGATTAAAGTAAGAGTAATCAAAAACTTCTGATACGACAAAACTTGTCGGATAGTTTGCTTTGATGTGTGTATTTAACTGATGAAGTAATAATGCATTTTCAATGGTTGCGTTCATCCCTTCTATTAAATGCTTAGCTGCATCAATTCTAAAACCATGAACACCAAGTTCAAGATAAAAATCCATAATATCTTTAACTTCTTGAATCACAGCTGGATTTTTAAAGTTTAAGTCTTTCATACCTCCAACAAATGATTCGAATGCAACACCATTGTTCCAAATATAATAATCACGATAAGGTGAGTTAACACTTGATTGTGCAGATAAAAACCATGGATGTTGGTCTGATGTATGATTGATGACTAAATCGATAACGATTTTTATGTTTCTTGTTGCTGCAACTTGAATAAGATTTTGAAAATCGGCTAATGTTCCATAATCAGGATTGATATCATAATAATCAGTCACATTATAGCCATGATAAGATGGTGATGGATTGATAGGCAGTAACCACAATGCTGTTATACCTAAATCTTCAAGATAATCTAGGTTTTCTGTTAAGCCATTTAAATCGCCAATACCATTACCTGTGCTGTCTGCAAAACTTCTTACAAAAACTTGATAATAAACATCGTTATGAGGGTTGACCTCATAAAGATTGATGATATCTGTGGGATCTGTGGGTACGACCGTGGGGTCTGTTGGCACAATCGTTGGATCTGTGGGTACGACTGTAGGGTCTGTTGGTACAATCGTTGGTTTTGTTGGATCATTTGCAGCACATGCAGCAAATAACGAGAGTGAACCTATGATTAAGAGTAAATAAATGATTTTTTTACGCATATTATAATCCTTTCTTCCGCATGGATTCTGTTTTATTCATGTAGTTGTATTTTCCTTTTGGTTTTTCTAGGTCGATGACTTTTGTCTTAAACACATAATCATGGATGGTTCGGCTTGTTTTCTCATCCATGACAAAGAAAGCTATCACTAAATAAACCCCAAAGGTTGCAATACTTAATGCAACTCTAATAAAATCCCTTAAGAGAACAACCCAAAGTTTAACCGGGTTTCCTTCTAAGTCAACAATCTTAATTTTTTGTATTCTTTTTCCAAAGGTTTGTCCTGGTGTTAAAAAATGAGGAAAAAAATAAAAACCTATAAATGCACCTACTGATATAGCAATCGATATATATCGACTTTGCACAGCAAAGGGTAAGGCTAATATAATGAAAAGCATAACGCCTGATGTATCGATTGCGAATGCTCTAACACGCTTTTCAAATGCTGGTACCAAAATAATCACTCCTTTTTCTCAAACTTATTATAGCATAATAAAAATCATGAAACCGTTAACATCTAAAATGAAAAGAAGCGAATCCGCTTCTTTTTAGTTAAATATGTAAATAATCATCTTTTTTAAGTTCAACATACATCACATCAACTTGATTAACACTTGTCAACTGGACTGGATTTGATAAGTTAAATGTTAACCCTTGATCAGCTTGATTCCGAAGCACTGTTTCTAAGAGATCTCTAATCAGAATACCCGTATCAACAATATCTTCACCATAAATAAATGGGTTGGATGTAATATCGAACACATAATCATTCGTTGCTACTTTATACCATGTATTCGCTTCAAAAGTGTTAATACCCGGCCTTATACTGTTATAACCACCAAATGCACTTATGTATTGATTAATATCAGATCCTCGAAGATAAACGGTTTTAATACGGTTATCAAATGGGAAAATTTTATAGAGTTTTGCAACCGTTAAACCTTCACCATTTTGAATGGAATCCCTTGTGCCACCTAAATTATGAAATGCAATATCCGCATCTGTTGCTAATCGTATGAGCTGTGCCATATAAAAAGTCAATTGTGATTGGGACATAGATTGACCCGCATAAATGATCACTTCATTTAATAAGGGTTCAATAACATCGACATATTGATCGATGATGGATTGAACAAGTGGCAGTCCTTTATTGAGACGTGCTTCATTTGATCCAGATAAATTGATTGCTGATGCCGAAGTGATGTTACCGAGCCCATCAACACCAAATGAAACTTTACCTACTCTTTTTCCATTTCCAGATGATTGAATATATGGCATATTGACACCTGTACGACTATAAGTTCCTGCAAACGTTTGATGACTATGTCCATTAAAGACAGCATCTACTTTTTTGTCGCCTGTCCAAGTGCTTAAGGTTTGATTAAAGTTTAGTTTTTGCTGTCCATCATCATGAATGACAACTAAAACCATATCTACATCTTCTTCTGTGCGTAAATATTCTGTATAATACTCTGCCCAATAAATAGGATTGCCAAATTCATAATTTGATACGCGTGATGTCGCAATGCTGGTTTCAAGTCCGTATCCCATAAGACCAATAATACCTACTTTTAATTGACCTTTTTGAATGATTGTGTATGCGTCAATATAATCAGGACGTGTTGTGGTTCCTTTATGAAAAATGTTTGCTCCTAATAAGGGGAATTCCGCATACATAAGTGGATTTTGGATGTCACGGTAGTTAGTGACTACTTCAATACCCCAATCAAACTCATGGTTACCTATAATGAATGCATCCATTTCTAATGTATTTAAAATATGAATCATAGAAGCTCCATTAAAATAATTAGATAAGATAGACCCTTGAAGCATGTCTCCACCACTCAAAAATAGTGTCCCGTGTGGGTTGGTTACTTTCTCATGCATAATTAAATTACCAATTTTTGACATACCCATTTCGTCGCCATTTTCCAAAATAGCCCCATGGGTATCGTTAAGATAAAAGACATTTAATTGATTAATGGTCGTGTTTGGATTAAACACATCTCTAACAATGACATTAACTTCTAGAAATGTTGTGTTATCCGATGAATCTGTTACGCTATATGTGATTACGTAAATACCAGGTATGGTAAAGTTGACATTATGTGTTAGTGATAATGCGTGTGTTAAATCACCATCAACATTATCTGTTGCTGTCACGCCTTCCATGAAATTTGGAGTGGCATCACCAATGGTATATTCAAAGTAACTTGTACCCAAAATGACTGGATCAGCTAAGTCAAGAACTTCGATTTCGCCTGTAAATAACCCTAAGTTTCCGGATAGGTCATAAACAAATATGTAAAAAACATAAACACCTGGTTCATTATAATTCACTTCACTATCATCGAATTGTAATGCTTGTGTTAGAATGCCGTCTACTAAATCAAATGCTGAGACACCTGCTAAGTAATCAGGATATTCATCACCGATGATATACGTTAAATGATTCGCATTCAATATAACGGGTGGTGTTTGATCAACGACTTCAATAGTTCTAGTTTCAGTTGTTAAATTATCTGATGCGTCTTTAACTGTATAAATGATGTTATAGGTTCCAATAAACCAATCATCAAAATCTGTTGAGTCCACTTGAATCAAATGTGTGATATCGCCATCATAATCATCGATTGCTGATACGCCCTCCATAAAATCTGGTAAATCATCACCCATGATGTACGTCATAGGTTCTAGACCGAAAAACACAGGAGGAGTTAAATCAACGACTGTGACTTCAACTGTAACTTGGTAACTGTTTCTTGCGTTATCTTCAACACTATAGGTGAGGTCGTATTTACCTAACGTTTCTAAATCTACTTTGCTGTCATCGACCACAATTTTATGTGTAATATTGCCATCTTCTTCATCATATGCAATAAGTCCATCTAAATAATCTGGAGCAGGATGTCCGAAAATATGGGTAATATGCTTAAATCCGATGATAACAGGTATGTTTGTATCAATAGGCTGATTACTTGGCATAACCGTTACAGAAACGGTGACCGTTGCTTGATTACCCGATGAATCAACAACGGTATAAATCAGTGAATAAACACCAACCTGGGTTAAATCTACGTCGGAATCATCAACAGTGATGAGATTGGATATGTTACCATCAACATTATCATAAGCTGAAACGCCATCGAGATAATTGGGTGCTATATCGCCGATGCGATAATTGATGTTTTTTGTTCCAACAATTGTCGGTGGAACAACATCAGGATTTTCTGGGTCATCATTTTGACAAGCAACGAATGTTAAGCTCATAAAAACGATGAAGAAGAGATAAAATAATTTTTTCATGTCATTACCGTCCTTTGCAAAAGTATTATAACATAGAAACCCATTTTGCACAGTTATATTATGTTATAATATTTAATTGAGGTGTCTTATGAAACATGAACATAAATTATTAAAACTTTTTTTATCCTTTTTAAAAATTGGCGCTTTAACATTTGGTGGTGGATATGCCATGATGCCGATTATGCGTAAAGAAGTTGTTGATGTAAAAAAATGGGTAAATGATGAAGATATTTTAAAGATTTTAGTTATCTCTGAATCAACCCCTGGTGTTTTAGCCATTAACTCAGCAACTTTTATAGGTTATAAAATCAGTGGTATCAAAGGTAGTATTTGTGCAACATTAGGCGTCATTCTTCCTTCCTTTGTAATCATTTCTGTCATTTCTCTATTTATTTTGCAATTCAAAGAAGCCCAACTTGTCTCTTATGCATTTTATGGCATTCAAGCTGGGGTAGCTGTTTTAATCTTTAGAGCTGCATTGAAGTTGTCTAAAAAAGTTCATTATAATGTGTTTGCCATTATCATCTTGATAGGTGCTATTTTATTCTCTTTATTAACAACAATGAGTGTTATCTATGTTTTAATAGTTGCTGCATTGTTAGGCATTTTATATGGTACGATGACGCATTATAAGGAGGCAAAGAAATGATTGAACTCCTTACTTTATTTTGGATCTTTTTCAAAATTGGATTGTTTACGTTTGGTGGCGGTTATGCCATGATTCCTTTGATGAAGTCTGAACTGGTTGGTGGTGGCTATTTGGAAAGCGATTTATTGTATGACTTTATTGGTATTAGTGAGTCTACACCTGGACCATTTGCGATTAATATGGCAACATTTGTTGGCATGAATCAGCACGGCATTTTAGGTGCTTTAGTAACGACTTTAGGTGTTGCTCTCCCCTCATTCATCATTATTTTGCTGATTGCATCATTGGGTTCGCGGTTTTTAGAAACAAATGGTGTAAAACGTGCTTTCTTAGGTTTAAAGCCAGCTGTGATTGGACTGATTCTTGCAGTGTCAATTGGTCTGTTTATCCATGCACTATTTCCTTTAATTGACTTAAGTGCTTTGTTTTTTGATTTTTCAGTTTTAAACATAAACGGATTAATTATCCTAGTGCTTTTAATCCTGACAGTTATTTTTTACAAAAAAATATCCCCTGTACAAATCATCTTGTTTTCGGCAGTATTAGGTATGATTTTGTATAGTGTGTTACCTTAGGTTGCTTCTATGAAAGATATGGTATGGTTAAAAACCGAGATGATTGCTCATCGCGGACTCTATACAAAAGATCAAAAGATTCCAGAGAACTCTTTGTTAGCGTTTAAACGTGCACTTGATCATGATTATGCGATTGAATGTGATGTCAACTTGCTTAAAGATGGCACAGTGGTCGCTATTCATGATTATCATGTAAAGCGCATCTTAAATGATCCAAGAACAATTGATCAACTTGATCTA
>OBJA01002022.1_pt1 | contig 12514 bp, 11 predicted proteins | sample 1519751 | NCBI WGS metagenome assembly OBJA01 (sample SAMEA3881238, study PRJEB22517) | soil metagenome | biome: lake sediment; feature: soda lake sediment; material: sediment, water from around vicinity | place: India | collected 2013-12-23 | depth 3 m
TCATTAAATCGACTTACATGCTCGCTTCATACAATGGTTTTTAAAGCTGCGATCGTTCTCTTTTGGGCTGAACAAGTCTTTAATATTTGTGTAAAAATAGAAAATATTCCTCAGAGAAACAGGATGATGACAGCATTATTATCAAAACTCCAAATAGGGTTCAAGGCGGAAGATATCTTCCGGAGTAAACTCATCAAGCAAGGAGAGTTCACGGATAGAGGTGATATCTCCTTTTTTGCGGCGAAGGCTCATGATCATCTGTACCTGTTTGTAATTCAGATAAGGATGACGCAATAATTCCTTGAAATCCGACCGGTTGACCTGCAGCCTTCGGAAATTGCCGTCGGGGTCAATATAAACAGCAATACGGGAGAAAAGTTCCTGATCAACGCCATATACTTCCAGTAGCTGTTCGACGTGTACAAACCCGCCCAGCAATTCGCGATACTTCACAATACGGGAGGCATAAACACTACCGATGCCTGGAACTTTCTTCCATTCGGCCGTATCGGTCTCGTTCAGGGAGATAGTCTCCCCTTCGAAGAGTTTCTCTATGGACGGATAAGCAGTACGGGAGGATGACCTGTCGCCGCTCCGTGGGGTATACTGTTGTGGAACATTCCGATCACCGTAGCGGGAGGCTCTTTCATACGCAGAACCAACCTCGTCCGACGACCGCTCTGCGGCACTCTCCCTTTCTCCCGAAGCGGTAGCAGGCGACTCTTTTACCATCAATGTCCGCCGGAACTCTTCAAACTCCCGCACCAGCGAGTCGTTTTGCATCAGAATGACATCCGACGAATTCCTGTAGCTGAGAAGTGTATTCAAAATAAGGGTCAAAACAATAAGAATGAGCAACAGAATTACCGCCGTTTTTGAGCCTCTTTGAAAATATAAAAAATCCTTCCAACGCATGATTTTTAGATATAAGAACCAAGATACAAGACAAAAGACATTTAGAGTTTGACTCCATCGATTCTCAATTCCAGATTCCAAAATTTCAAGATTTCGGATTCTAAATCGTTCAATTATCAAATCAATAAACTGACATTAATTACACTTCGTTACGTTGAACGTTGTTTGATATATTTAACTATGCTTCGCTCCGTTGAATATTGTTTGTCTCATTGGCACATTAATTTCATCATCGAATCGTCACATCTACAAATCACCACATCAACCTTCCCACTTTTCCACCAAACCACCGTTCCTCCTAATCACTGCTTAAAGTTAGAAATTATATTGTTTTCTTTTTTATAAATAGTCATAAATTGTATCTTTGGTGAATCTTTGTCCGCTATGTTCTGTCTAATTGAACTATTTCGTTAAGCGAGTACAGAGGTTAAACTTGTTTAGCTTCTGTCGAGCGTAGAATTGAAAATCGAGGAGCACAGGCGGCTCAATTAACAATCGAGGAGTTCGCGACTCAAATAGTCTAATGTAATTGAACATTTTCGTCAAGCTAAATGGGCAGAGAACAAACTTGTTTGAATGTTTTCGATAAGCGAGCACAGAGGTTAAACTTGTTTAGACTATGTCGAGGGTAGAATTGAAAAGCGAGGAGCGCAGGCGACTCAATTAACAATCGAGGAGCTCGCGACTCAAATAGTCTAATATGATTGAAAATTTCCGCAAGATATGGTATTGAATTACATTTGGATAGCATTTTTTCTGATCGCTTTCGCAGTGGCTTTGGTAAAGTTCATCTTCTTTGGAGATGTAAATGTCTTTACCGAGATTATGAATTCCACCTATACATCAGCCCGAACCGGGTTCGAGATTTCTCTGGGATTGACGGGAGTGCTTTCGCTCTGGCTCGGTGTGATGAAGATAGGCGAACGGGGAGGGATGGTGGAGCTCTTTTCCAAGGCTGTCGCCCCTCTTTTTTCCAGGCTCTTTCCTGACATACCCAAGAATCATCCTGCCTCCGGTTCAATCCTGATGAACATATCGGCCAATATGCTGGGACTCGATAATGCGGCTACTCCGTTTGGATTGAAAGCGATGCAGGAACTGCAGGAGATAAACCCGAAGAAGGAGGAAGCCTCCAATCCCATGATCATGTTCCTGATACTGAACGCATCGGGACTGACACTGATCCCCGTCACCATCATGGTCTATCGCGCTCAGTTGGGTGCCGCCAATCCTGCGGACGTCTTTATCCCGATCATGATTGCTACCTTTGCTTCTACCCTGATCGGTATGATCGCCGTCTGCCTGAAACAGCGTATCAATATCTTCAACAAGGCGATCATGGGTTTTCTGTTGGCCATGGTAGGCATTATAGGCGGTACGGTAATTCTTTTCCAATCAATGCCCCAGGAACAGATCAATATTGTCTCCGGTCTTGCCGCGAATATCTTCCTCTTCTCCATCATCGTGCTTTTTATCGTAAAGGCGCAGCGCCGCAGGATCAATATCTTCGATGCGTTTATCGACGGCGCCAAGGAGGGATTTAAGACCGCTGTGACCATTATCCCTTTTCTCATCGCCATACTGGTAGGTATTGGCGTTTTCCGCGCTTCCGGAGCAATGGATTTCCTGATGGAAGGACTACGGGATCTGGTGGCACTGACGGGACTGGATACCCGATGGGTGGACGGTATGCCCACAGCATTGATGAAACCGTTGAGCGGTAGCGGAGCGAGGGGAATGATGATCGACGCCATGCAGACTTTCGGTGCCGACTCATTTGCCGGCAGATTATCGGCCGTATTTCAAGGAGCGACCGATACTACGTTCTATATTGTGGCTGTTTATTACGGGGCCGTGAACATCAAAAATTCTCGCTATACTGTTCCCTACGCGCTTTTGGCCGATTTGGCGGGCATTATTGCCGCCATTTTTGTAGCCTACCTCTTTTTCGGATAAAAAATAAAGGATTCTCCAAGCAAATAAATGTTAATAAAATGGCAATCTCTTTCAACGCTGAAAATGTCGATTTCCCAAAGATCAAAAAAAGGGAGACGGCAAATTGGATCAAATCCGTCGCAAAAAGTTACGGAAAACAAACAGATGATATTTCATACGTTTTTTGTACCGACGAAAAAATTCTGGAGGTCAACCGGCAATACCTGCAACATGATTTTTATACCGATATCATTACATTCGATTATTCCGAAGGCAGTCGTATTTCAGGAGATATTTTTATCAGTCTCGATACGGTACTGTCAAATTCAATCAAATATCATACCGATTTCGATGGAGAGTTATACCGGGTTATTATTCACGGTATACTCCACCTGTGTGGTCTCAACGACAAATCGGAAGCGGAACACAAGCAGATGAAAGACGCGGAGGACAGAGCTTTGAGCCTGCGATGAAATCCCGACACTGACCGCAACTATTGAACCGAAACCTGAATTCCATTTGTACACCAGCGGTTACAGCAACCATCTTTCGACATTTCTCTATATTTACCTGAAATAAAGCCGATTGACTGACTCTTATCGGTAATTAACATCACAGATATACGTAACTTTTTCTTTTTTAGTATCTTTGCTCTCTCAAAATAAAAAAATGACATTCAATTACGACATCATAGTTGTGGGTGCGGGCCACGCCGGATGCGAAGCGGCCGTTGCCGCCGCCAATCTGGGTTCAAGGACACTGCTGATCACGATGGACATGAACAAGATCGCCCAGATGAGCTGCAATCCTGCCGTAGGCGGTATTGCAAAGGGGCAGATTGTGCGTGAGATTGATGCATTGGGCGGACAGACAGGAATTGTAAGTGATAAAACCGCTATTCAATTCCGTATGCTCAACCGTTCGAAAGGACCCGCCATGTGGAGTCCTCGTGTACAGAGCGACCGGATGAAGTTTATCGGGACATGGCGTGAGATCATCGAAAATACGCCCAATCTGGATATGTGGCAGGATATGGTGACCGGCCTCATATGCCGGAATTCGATAGTCACCGGTGTAAAGACCGGCATGGGGGTGGAGTTTTTTTCCAAAGCGGTGATCCTTACAAACGGTACTTTTCTGAACGGACTGATCCATGTCGGCAAGGTACAGATCGGCGGAGGGCGTGTCTCCGAACCGGCCTCTTTCGGAATGACGGAGCAGTTGCGTGATCTGGGATTCAGTAGCGATCGGATGAAGACAGGCACCCCGGTGCGTATTGACGGTAGAACGGTCGATTTTTCCCAGCTGGAAGAACAGAAGGGGGATGAAGATTTTCACAAGTTCTCCTATCTCCCGGATGTACAGCGGACACTCAAACAAAAAAGCTGCTGGATAGCATATACTTCCGAGGAGGTGCATGAGGCCCTACGGGAAGGACTTCATGATTCCCCGCTCTACAACGGACAGATACAAAGCATAGGGCCGCGTTATTGCCCTAGTATAGAGACCAAGATTGTTACTTTCTCGGAAAAGACGAGTCACCAGTTATTTTTGGAACCGGAAGGAGAGACAACCCATGAATGTTATCTCAACGGATTCTCCTCTTCCCTTCCCTTGCAGACACAATTGAGCGCTTTACAACGTATACCGGCTTTCCGGAATGTGCATATTTTCCGTCCGGGCTACGCCATAGAATATGATTTTTTCGACCCGCGACAACTACATCCGACATTGGAAACAAAACCGGTAAAAAACCTCTTTTTTGCGGGACAGATCAACGGGACTACGGGTTACGAAGAGGCGGCGGGACAAGGGTTGATAGCAGGCATTAACGCCCATCTCAACTGTCACGGAGGCAATCCTTTCGTGTTGCGCAGAGATGAAGCCTATATAGGTGTGCTGATCGACGATCTGATCACAAAAGGAGTAGATGAACCTTACAGGATGTTTACCTCCCGTGCAGAATACCGTATTCTTCTCCGCCAGGATAACGCCGACGAAAGGCTCACAAAAAAGGCGTATGAGATAGGATTGGCAACCAATGAAAGACTGCAACTGCTTAACCGGAAAGAGGAAAAAACAGCACAAATCATCGATTTTGTACGTAATTTCTCTATCAAGGCAGACCGTATCAATCCGTTTCTGGAACATATCGGAACGGCTCCGTTAAAGCATGGAGTAAAGCTGTATGACCTGCTTACAAGACCGCACATAGACTTGTCGTTGATGTCGCAGGAGATTACCCCGCTCAAAGAACTGTTGGAAACCATCGACGAACGCAAAGAGGAGATCATAGAGTCAGCCGATATACAGATAAAATACAACGGCTATATCAAACGCGAACGCACCATGGCCGATAAGATTACCCGCCTGGAAGATATCCGCATCAAAGATAAATTCAACTATAACGAGATACAATCACTCTCAACAGAAGCAAGACAAAAACTGACGAAAATCAACCCCGAAACTATCGCCCAAGCAAGTAGAATACCGGGCGTTTCACCCAATGACATCTCCGTTTTGCTTGTACTGTTAGGACGCTGAAATCAAAAAATGTTTCACGTGGAACATTCAAAAAAATAAATATAAATAATAAAATGAGTATCGAAACACTTGCTTCCGCTGTCAGGAATATCCCTGATTTCCCCATACCGGGGATCCAATTCAAAGACATTACTACCCTGTTTCAATCGGCTTCTCACCTGAAAGAACTTTCGGATATACTGTATGAAAGGTATAAAGACAAAGGGATCACCAAAGTGGTAGGGATCGAATCCAGGGGTTTCTTCATGGGGCCGGCCGTAGCGATCAGGCTAGGGGCAGGATTTGTTCCTATTCGCAAGCCCGGCAAACTCCCCTACATAGTGATTGGGGAAACCTACACGAAAGAATATGGAGAGGATACTATACAGATTCATGAGGATGCGTTGACAAAAGAGGATGTGGTCTTGCTCCACGACGACCTGTTAGCGACCGGTGGAACGATGGTGGCCGCTTATAACCTTGTAAAAAAACTGGGTGTAAAAAAGATCTATATCAACTTTCTTATTGAGTTGGAAGAACTGAATGGCATGGATCATTTTCCAAAAGAGGTGGAGGTGAATTCCGTTATCAAGTTTTAATCTTCCCTACCCTATCATGACCGATGAAGTTAAAAATACGCTTGCTGTCATCCCTCATCAACCGGGCTGCTACCAGTTCCTCGATGAGGACGGTATCGTTATTTACGTCGGAAAAGCCAAGGATCTAAAAAAAAGGGTTTGCTCTTATTTCAACAAAAACCACGAACATCCGAAAACACGTATCCTGGTAAGAAAAATCAGGCAAATAAAATATATTGTCGTCAATTCGGAAGAGGATACGTTCTTACTGGAAAACAACCTGATCAAACAGCTGAAGCCGCGGTACAACGTAATGCTGAAGGATGACAAATCTTATCCTTTCATCGTGGTGAAAAATGAATATTTCCCGAGGGTCTATAAAACCAGAAATATCGTAAAGGACGGTTCCAAGTATTTCGGACCCTATACATCGGTACAATCTGTCAATGCACTGCTGGAAATTTTCAGGAGGGTCTATAAAATACGTACATGCCGGCTCAACCTGACACCCGAAAATATAGCCGCCGGCAAATTCAAGGTATGCCTCGAATACCATATCAAACGATGCGAAGGTCCCTGCGAGGCTTTACAGTCTCTGGAGGATTACAATAAAAATATAGAAGAGATTATTGAAATCCTGAAAGGGAATGTGGCTATTATTGAGAAGCAGGTACATGAAAAGATGCAATTTCTCGCAGATCAACTACGCTTTGAAGAGGCGCACAGATTAAAAGAGAAGTTATTGTTGATCCAGAATTTCAGGGAAAAGTCGCAGGTCGTGAGCAATATTCATTATAATCTGGATGTCTTCTCCATTGAAGAGGGTGAAAATTCTGCATATATCAACTACCTGCATGTGGTAAACGGAGCTGTGACACAGGCGTACACGTTCGAATATAAAAAGAAACTCGACGAGTCACCGGAGGAACTGCTCGGAATGGGGATTGTGGAGATGCGTCAACGGTTTGGCAGCGAAATGAAAGAGATCATTGTTCCCTTTATCCCGGATTTGAAACTACCCCAAGTAGAATTTACCATACCACAACGGGGAGAAAAACGGAAGCTGCTCAGTCTGTCGGAGAAAAATGTAAAACAATACAAGATCGACAAACTGAAGAAAGCGGAGATGCTCAATCCCGAGCAACGGACAACCAGAATATTGAAGGGTGTACAAAACGATCTGCAGTTGAAAGAAATTCCATGGCATATTGAGTGCTTCGATAACTCCAATATACAAGGGACAAATCCGGTGGCAGCTTGTGTAGTCTTTAAAAAAGCAAAACCCTCGAAAAAAGACTACCGACATTACAACGTGAAAAGCGTTGTAGGACCCGATGATTTCGCATCAATGCGCGAGATTGTGGAAAGACGCTACTCTCGGCTGCTTAACGAAGGCGCTCCTCTACCCCAACTTATTGTGATTGACGGAGGTAAGGGGCAATTGCATGCTGCTGTAGAATCGCTTCAGAAAATCGGGCTATACGGTAAAATCGCGATCATAGGCATTGCGAAGCGCCTGGAAGAAATATATTTCCCGGAAGACCCTGTTCCGCTCTATATTGACAAAAGTTCCGAAACGTTAAAACTTATTCAACAGGCGCGAGATGAAGCACACCGGTTCGGGATCACCTTCCATCGGCAAAAAAGGAGCAAGTCGCAAACAACATCCGAGTTGGATCAGGTCAAAGGGATCGGCTCCGAAACAAAAAAGAGATTGCTGATCCACTTCAAGAGTATCAAACGAATCAAAGAAGCAAGCAAAGAGGAAATCGTTTCTGTGATCGGAAAAAGCAAAGGGGAAATCATCTGGAAATGGGTAACCGGGGAAAATGACGAATTATGAGACTACTCATTCAACGTGTTAAAGAAGCTGCCGTTCATACAAACGGACGGACAATAAGCAGTATCGGAGGGGGAATGTTGCTGTTTGTGGGCATAGAGGAAGCCGACAATGAAGAAGACATTATGTTTTTATGCAAAAAAACAATAAATTTACGTATATTTGACGATGAGAATGGAGTTATGAACCGATCAATACTGGAAACCGGCGGCGATATCTTAGTGGTTTCACAGTTTACGCTGCATGCCAGCACAAAAAAGGGAAATCGTCCCTCCTATCTGCGCGCTGCCAAACCGGATATATCCGTTCCACTATACGAGCAGTTCTGTTCCACCCTGTCGGGGATGTTGTACAAACAGGTAGCCACAGGCGAGTTTGGCGCGGATATGCAGGTAGAACTGGTAAATGACGGACCTGTAACGATCTGGATCGATTCAAAAAACAGGGAATAAGGGAAAAATATCCGATTATCAATAACAAATATCCCTTCAGAAAAACTATAATAATCATTTGATTATATGTTATTTAAGAGGGTATTATTGAATTATGGATTCCGACTATATAAACCGAGAGTACACAAGAGAATTAAATTCGAAGGATTAAATCAAAGCAACGATCACTATAAGAAAAAATGACAATACAGGAAGCCCAACAACAAGTGGATCAATGGATCAAAACCTATGGCGTACGCTATTTCAGTGAACTTACCAATATGACTATTCTCACCGAAGAGGTCGGCGAATTAGCACGGATTATGGCACGAACATACGGCGATCAATCGTTCAAAAAATCGGATTTATCGGAAAATCTGGCGGACGAAATGGCGGATGTGCTCTGGGTATTACTCTGTCTGGCCAATCAAACGGGAGTAGATCTGGAGGATGCATTGTATAAAAATATAGAGAAAAAGACACAGAGAGATGCGGACAGACATCTGAATAACAATAAATTATAGAATAATATTGATAGTAAACATATATTAAAGAAAGAATAGAATAAAGACCGATGGAGACAAACAAGTATAGTAAAGCGATCAATACTCACCCGTTTACGCTGACTGACGAAGAGGTTTCGAAAAAAGTAAACGATCTTCTTGCCGAAAAGTATAGTGAGAACAATAACCCGGAAGTGTATAAAAAACTGTATAGCTGTATAGACCTCACCTCACTCAACAGTACAGATTCGAATGAGAGTATCTGGAAATTCACCGAAAAGGTAAACAGGTTCGACAGCGCTAATCCGGAAATGGATAATGTGGCAGCCATCTGTGTCTATCCCAATTTTGCCCGTACAGTGAAAGAGGCACTGACTGCGGATGTAAAGATAGCCTGTGTAGCAGGGGGATTTCCCTCATCCCAGACCTTCAGCGAGATCAAAGTGGCGGAAACAGCGCTTGCTGTAGCAGATGGCGCAGATGAAATCGATGTGGTCATCCCCGTGGGAAAATTTCTGGATGCTGAATATGAAGAAATGTGCGAAGAACTCACCGAGATAAAGGAAGCCTGCCGCCACGCCATGTTGAAAGTAATCCTGGAGACCGGGGCATTACAGAATGTAGAGAATATTCACAATGCAGCCATCCTGTCTCTCTATTCCGGAGCCGATTTTCTGAAGACGTCCACCGGGAAAGGATATCCAGGAGCCACTCCTGAGGCGGCATATGTGATGTGTCATGCTATCCTCTCCTATCATGCCAGAACCGGAAGGAAAATCGGGTTGAAAATGTCCGGAGGTATTGCTACCGCAGAAGATGCGGTAAAATATTACACGATCGTAAGAGAGATCCTTGGCGAAGAGTGGTGCAACAACACCCTCTTCCGTCTGGGCGCGAGCCGGCTGGCAGATGTTCTATTGGACAAAGCTACAACTATTTGATTATTTTATTAAAACAAATAATAATGAAGAAAATCAAATTAATTGCAGTGGCCGCTATTCTGGCCCTATTCCCTTTGGGAGAATTGGGAGCACAAGGAAACCGCGCAAAATCTAACGAAGAAGCGCTGCCCTATTGGAAAGACCTCCGGGTATTAGAGGTAAATAAAGAATACCCCCGGACTTCATTCATGACTTTCGGTTCAAAAGGGGATGCCGTTTCAAAAAAATTTGAAGAGAGCGCCTACTAAACCTCCACGAACGGAACGTGGAAATTCTACTACGTCGACGGGTACAAACAACTTCCGGAAGGGATTACAGATCCCGGAACCTCCACTGCCGATTGGTCGGACATCACTGTACCGGGCAATTGGGAGGTACAGGGATTCGGTATCCCTATTTACGTGAATCACGGTTATGAATTCAAACCCCGGGATCCTCAACCCCCTACCCTACCCGAAGCAAATCCGGTAGGCGTATACAGACGAGAGATTGATGTTCCATCCGACTGGATGGACAGAAGTGTTTTTCTTCATATTGCCGGGGCAAAATCGGGTGTCTATGTCTATATCAACGGGAAAGAAGTGGGCTATAGCGAAGATTCTAAAAATCCGGCGGAATTTTTGATCAACGACTATGTGCAAGCCGGAAAGAATACACTGGTACTGAAAATTTTCAGGTGGAGTACCGGTTCCTATTTAGAGTGCCAGGACTTCTGGCGTATTAGCGGAATTGAACGGGATGTCTATCTCTGGTCGCAACCCAAGACATCAGTAAGGGATTTCTCCGTTGTCCCTACGCTGGACGACAGCTACCGTGACGGACTATTCAAGCTGAAAACCATGGTAAAAAACAGGGATACCAAATCGTCGAAAGTCGAAGTATCCTATGAGTTGACCGACAAAAACAACAACGTGATCTCATCCGGAAAACAACCGGTGAGCCTGAATCCGGGGGAAGAAAAAGATCTTCTTTTCTCCGAAACCGTCAACAATCCGCTCAAATGGACTTCTGAAGCGCCTAATTTGTATAAACTTATTGTAACCGTTACACAGAACAAGAAAGTAACAGAAGTGATTCCCTTCTCCGTAGGATTCCGCCGCATAGAAATAAAACCGGTGGAAAGCGATGGAGGTAGAGTAGATAACCTTCTCCTCGTAAACGGGCAACCGATTATCCTGAAAGGGGTGAACATCCACGAAGTAAACCAAAAAACAGGACATTATGTCACGGAAGAGATTATGAAACGCGACTTCGAGTTGATGAAACAATTCAATGTCAATTCCATCCGGTTGAGCCATTATCCCCAATCACGCCGCTTTTACGAACTATGCGATGAATATGGATTCTATGTCTACGATGAGGCTAATATCGAGTCGCACGGTATGTATTATGACCTGAGAAAAGGCGGAACGCTCGGTAACAACCCCGAATGGCTGCATTCTCACCTGCACCGGGTTACCAATATGTTCGAGCGGAATAAGAATTTCCCATCGGTAACTTTCTGGTCGCTCGGTAACGAAGCAGGGAACGGGTACAACTTCTATCAAGCCTATCTGTGGGTGAAAGAGGCCGACAGTGATCTGATGAAGCGTCCCGTAAATTACGAACGCGCCCTCTGGGAATGGAATTCCGATATGTACGTTCCCCAATATCCAAGTGCGGCATGGCTCGAAGAAATAGGGAAAAGAGGGAGCGACCGCCCCATCGTTCCTTCGGAATATTCCCATGCTATGGGTAATTCCAACGGAAACCTCGATATTCAGTGGGAAGCCATATATAAATATCCGAACCTGCAGGGCGGATATATCTGGGAATGGGTCGAACACGCCTTATTGGAAAAAGACGAGAACGGAGTTGAATACTGGACATACGGCGGTGATTACGGCACGGATATGCCGAGTGACGGAAATTTTGTGTGCGACGGCCTTATCGATCCGGCAAGGAATCCCCACCCTGCCACGGCCGAAGTAAAATACGTACACCAGGAATTCGCTTTTGAGGCGGTAGACATCTCTCAGAACCGGTACAAAATAACCAACCGCCTGTTCTTTACGAACAGTGATCAATATGAGATAAGGTACAATATCACCGCGAACGGCGAAAAGGTGGCCGAAGAGGTGCTCGATATCGTCCTCGATCCCCGCGAGTCGCACGAAGTTACGATCACACCTCCTGCAAGGAACAACAGTAACGGTGCGGAATATTTCCTGAACTTTGAAGTAGCCCTTAAAGAAGCCACCCCTCTCCTACCCTCCGGATATGTTGTAGCCATTGAACAGTTCAGGCTTCCGGAACAGGCCGGAAGAAAGGCCTATGAGGCCGTATCGGGCGAGAAACTCAATATTACAGAGGACAGTGAAAAAGTCTCCGTTACATCTCCGGTCGTCCAGTTTGTTTTCAATAAGAAAAGCGGATTAGCCACATCATACAGGGTTCACGGAAATGAGTATTTCAAAGACAGTTTCGGCATTCAACCCAATTTCTGGAGAGGTCCGAACGATAATGATTACGGAAACGGGATGCCTTATCGCCTTCAGGTATGGAAACAATCGAGCAAAAACTTCCACGTAACAGAGGTAAAGACCCGTAAAGAAAACGAGAAAGCAGTGATTGAAGTCTCCTATCTCCTTGCCGCTGGAAACCCATATATAATAGAATATGTGATCGATACGCAAGGCGTGCTGAAAGTAAATGCGGAATTCGTGGGAGCCAATCTCGAAGAGCTCCGGACAGGCGCTTCCGAAGCGACCCGTCTCGCTACCTTTTCACCCGAAGCCGCAGCGGCGCGCAAAACATCATCCGAATCGACGGTACCCAGGATCGGCGTCCGTTTCCGTCTGCCCGTGTC
>OBJA01002023.1_pt1 | contig 12511 bp, 11 predicted proteins | sample 1519751 | NCBI WGS metagenome assembly OBJA01 (sample SAMEA3881238, study PRJEB22517) | soil metagenome | biome: lake sediment; feature: soda lake sediment; material: sediment, water from around vicinity | place: India | collected 2013-12-23 | depth 3 m
CAGGAGCCTGAAGGCAGGCTGCAGGCAGAAAAACCCAATGCCATGTGCTCACATAAAATCAGCATTGCAGGGGTGGATGATATTGATGGTATAGTCACCGGATGGATAAAGGCTGCATATGAAGGGGCAGGGTAGGCAGGAGAATGCAGGTGATGGAGGCTCCTGACTGCAGGAGATCGCTTTCACCCTTATCCTGGCGGCTAAAGGCGGTGATGGCTGCTGACTTTACGTTGTTCCCCGGTGTTTTACGCATGTTTTACTGCTGTTATCCAGATATAGCAGAACCTCAAATGCCTGGGCAGGTTTTTCCCTTTATTACAGTTTAGCTGTTTTACCGGGTATTGCCGCTTTTTTATTTACAGGATTGCAGAAAATGCGGGTGTAAATGATACATTTATGATAAGCGGATGTCATGCTGTTGCAGCAGGGTTGCTTTCGTTTTTTTCGCCTGAACTGATGCATCCGGATAGTGACAGGCTTCAAAAGAGTTATAACAAGTAAAGAGAAAAGTAAATGACAAATAAAGACATTCAAAAACTTGCAGAAAGACATGGCTTAATTCTTTCAGACAATATGAATTTTAATGAAATGGGAATAGATTTCAAGGTTGGTTTTGTAACCGACAAAGATGAAAAACAATGGTTGTTGCGTATTCCCCGAAGACCCGGTTTGGGAAAACAGATTGCAAATGAAAAACAAATCCTTCAATTGGTTTCAAAATATTTAACTGTGCAAGTTCCTGACTGGAAAATTGCAACAGATGAGTTGGTAGCGTATCCATTGTTGGATGGAAATCCCGCTTTGACTTTTGATGCTGAAACTTATGAGGTTTTCTGGTATATGGATAAGGACAGTCCATACTATATCACCTCATTGGCTAAGGTTATGGTGCAACTTCACTCTATTCCGAAAGAAGAAGTTGTATCGAATGGACTCAAAGTTATTGAACCTGAAGGTCTGCGCGCTGAGATTTCGGAGCGTTTACAACTTGTGAAAACTGAAATCGGGATGAGCAGTGACTTGGAAAAGCGTTATCAAACGTGGTTAGATAATGATGTGCTTTGGCCAGATTTCACAAGATTCATTCATGGTGATTTATATGCCGGACATGTTCTTACAGAGGCCAACGGAATTATTCGTGGCATTATTGACTGGTCAACGGCCCATATCAGTGATATATCACAGGACTTTTCGGGACATCTAACAGTCTTCGGAGAAGAGAATCTCAAAGATTTAATTTCAGAATATGAAAAACAAGGGGGCAGAATATGGGATAGGATTTTTGAACAATCTGTTGAACGTGCAGCGGCTGCACCCCTGGCTTATGGTTATTTTGCACTTGAAACTCACGATGAAGTCCATATAAACGGTGCAAAAGCCCAGTTAGGTGTTGAGTAATTGTCGTTTTTAAGTTTATTAATATGGGGCATCGAGCTTTTTGACTCGCATAAAGCACCAGGCACTCCACTTCCGACGAGCTTCACGCGCATTATCAAATGTGTGAATGGATGTAAAAATAACCGGCATGAGATGATTCATTTTGAAAGGATTGTTTACATTTATTGTCAAAATCAACCTGAGTCTCATGAAATACAAAATCTTACGCTTGGGCAAGGCTGCAAACCGGCCGTGCATGCCTGTCCCAAAATCTGGTACATCGGCCTGTGTCAGGAAGTTTCTTGTTCCGGCTATCCTGGTCCTCATGGCATTCACTGCCAGCGGTCAGCTCAGTATTGCCGATTCAACCTCGCAGGTGATTGCCTGGTGGGACAAAAACGAACGCCAGGACTATATGATCACAAGCACCAAAATCAAGGTGCAGGGCAACGACACCCTCTCAAGGGAGGTCATACAGTATGATGTGGACATCACAGTGCAGGATTCAACGGAAAGCGGCTATGTTGTCAACTGGTTTTACCACAATTACAGGGTTGAATCGGACGAGGAGCTTCTGAAAAAGCTTTTAGCAGCTGTGGGTGACCTGAACATACAGATACGCACCGACGGGAACGGGGCTTTCCTGGAGATCGTCAACTGGGAGGAGGTAAGGGATGTAGTCATGGTGGGTATGGACCTTGTGAAAGACGGACTGAAGGATTTTCCCGGCATTCAGGATTTCATCGGGCAGATGGAAAGCATGTACAAGTCGAAACAGGCCATTGAAGCTTCGTCCATCGATGAGATCCTGCAGTTCCATTATTTTCACGGGGTACAGTACAAATACTGGCAGGAATACAGTTACACCGACAAACTGGGGAACCTGTATGGCGGCACGCCGTTCGATGCACAGGTAGTCTTCTGGCTCGATGAGATGGACCCGGAAGGCAACAGTGCGGTTTACAGGATGCACCAGGCTGTTGATCCGGAGCAGCTCACCAATGAAACCTTCAGTTTCCTTTCCAGAATGGCTGAGTCGATGAACGGTCCGGCCCCCGTGCGTGAGAATTTCCCCTCCCTCTACAACGAAACCCGCACTGCTTCGCGCATCCATGATTCAGGATGGGTCATCTGGTCAGTCAAAACAAAGGAAGTGATGGCACAGGATGTTGTGCAGACTGAGGAATGCGTGATCGAACTGAGGTGATCGATGTGTTTTCACCACCTGAATACCTTGATTTTTCCGATTGTTAAGTGGGAAAATGACACAAATGGCTTTATTCGCATTTTTTGAGAGTGGCAGATAGCTTCCTCCTGGCATAATCGCTGTCCTTTTCTTATCTGCAGGAGAAATAATCCTGTTACATCAAAAATTGACCTCAATCATTTTGTTTAACATTAATTTTTATTAATTTAACGCTGTCAATCCTAAACCAGGATCTTATGAAACAAGACAGTAAAACCACCCGGCTGTTCCGGCTGCTTCTTTGCCTGATGAATGGTTATCACCGGACGATGGAGGAATGCACAGGATTTCTCGATATCAAAAAATCTGCTTTTTACAGTTACATCAATGAGTTGAAGGGGTTTGGCTTTGAGGTGCGGCAGAAGGAGGGAAAGTACTGGATAGAGGTGACTGAAAAGGCATCACCTGTCCTTGCCAGCCTGCTGCATTTTTCTGAAGAAGAGGCTTATGTCCTTGCCAGGGCAATCGATGCCATTGAAGGAAATTCGGAGGCTGCCCTGAAGCTTAAACAAAAGCTTGTGGCTTTTCTGAACCGCGATGAGGCACTGGATGCTTACCTGAAGAAGGAAAAAGGCGAAGTGGTACAGGTGCTGCAAAGAGCCATCAGCGGTAAAAAGCAGGTACTGCTGAAGGAATATGCATCGGGCAACAGTATGACCGTGGCCGACAGGCGGGTGGAACCGTTTGAATTTAATGACGATTTCAATCTTGTTTATGCCTGGGATACCACACGCAGGGAAAACCTCCAGTTCAAGATATGCAGGATTGGCGATGTGGTTGAAATGCCATTTGAATGGAAAAACGGCAACAGGCACCGCTCCCGTCCGGTTGATGTTTTCCGTAACAGCGGAACGCTGGATAAAAATGCCGTATTTGAAATGAACCTCAGGGCGCGCAACCTGCTGGCGGAAGAGTACCCGCTGGCAGAGAAATATATTTCAGAAAAGGGTAAAAACAGGTTCCTGTTCAATGCACCCGTAGCCAAGTATGAAGGTCCCGGCAGGTTCGTGCTGGGTATGGCCGAAGACATCGTTGTAAAAGGCGATGCAGGCTTTACCATTTACCTTAAAGAAAAAATCAGCAGGTACATCAAATTATTCTGAAATTCCGGGAATTCCGGAACCCCAAAACCTACCTTGTGGCTTATTTAAAAACAATCTATGAACCGTTTTGAATTTTTCAGACAATTGTTTCTGGCGGGTGCGGCAGTTTTGGCAGCTAAGGTTGCCGGTGCCGGCACCCGGGCAAAGGCACCGGATTTATATCTTGATTCGCTTTACATTGCCGGGTTCCAGTATTACCAGGGAGAACAGCATGAAAACCTGTTAAGGGAAAACGAATTGCTTGAATTAAGGCGCCAGACCGAAAATCCGCACGATTACTTTGCTGTGGAAGTTTATCATAACAACATAAAACTGGGTTACCTGCCCCGCTCCGGCAATAAAATTATCGCCCGCATGATGGACCAGGGGGTAAGGGTAAATGCCCGTGTCAGGAGCATCAACCCGGAAGAACATCCGGGCAGGAGGGTGAAGGTAAGGGTGTATGCGGAGAAATGATTGAATGTGAACATGCAAGGAATGATGATAAACAATGATCGTAATTGCAAAATATATGCATATAAAAGAAACAAGGGATGACATCAATTGCACATATTAAAACACAAGAAACAGGGATTTTTGAAATTCAAGGTCTTCCCGATCATCTTTCCGGTACCGCACAATTAGCTGCGCAATTTGCTTTAAAGTTTAATAATGCTGAATGGGGCAAATTGCTAGGACTATGGCACGATTTGGGGAAGTATTCCGAAGAATTTCAGGAGTACATTAAAAAGAATTCCGGTTTTGAAGAAGGTGAAAGATTGGGCAAAACCGATCATACTTCTGCTGCTGCAATTTTAGCTAGAGAAACTTATCCAGGTTTATGGCCTCCTATAGCTTATTGTATCGCAGGACATCATGCCGGACTGCATAATTGGCTGCCTGAACCAAGTGTTTCAGGAGATTTATCTGACAGGTTAAAGAAACAAGAGTTTTTGGATAAAGTCAGATCAAAGATACCCAACGAATTATTGGAGCAAATTAATCTAAATCCGCCAATTGGAAAACCTATTGATCTAAAGCAGGTGCATCTATGGATAAGAATGCTTTTTTCCTGTTTGGTTGATGCCGATTATTTAGATACAGAACGCTTTATGAATCCCGAATCGTTTGCAAGAAGAGGCAAGTATGGCTCGCTGAGTGAATTGAAAAGTCGATTTGATATTCACATGGAGGAGATGGTAAAAAATGCGCCTTCTACAACCGTTAATTCAATACGAAGTAGAATTTTAGAAGATTGCATCAACTCAGGGGAGTTATCACCCGGATTCTTTTCAATTACAGTACCAACTGGTGGGGGAAAAACATTGTCTTCTATGGCGTGGGCATTGGTTCATGCGCTGAAATACAACAAAACCAGAATCATCTTTGCTATTCCTTACACAAGTATTATTACCCAAACGGCACAAATTTATAGGACAATTTTTGGGGATGACAATGTAATTGAACATCACAGCAATATCGACGAAAACACCAATACTCAAGAAAGAAAATTGGCTGCTGAAAACTGGGATGCCCCAATTGTGGTGACAACCAACGTTCAGCTTTTTGAATCGCTTTTTGCCAATAAAACATCGCGTTGCCGAAAACTGCATAATTTGGTCAGTAGCATTATCATCTTAGATGAAGCACAAATGCTGCCCCCTGAGTTTCTAAATCCCATTCTCACTATTTTAAAAGGACTCGTAGAAAATTACGATGTTTCGGTAATGTTTTCAACGGCTACACAACCTGCCTTAACCGGTAAAATTGGAGGAAAAGGTCAGTATGCGTTCGAGGGCATCGGTGCAGATTCAGTGCGCGAGCTTGTCCAAAATGTTAATGAGTTGGCCATCAATCTGAAAAGGGTAGCAATTCAATTACCACAAAACACCAATGAAACTGTTGATTGGTCGGCTATTGCAGATGAACTACAACAGCACGAACAGGTGCTTTGCATTGTAAACACCAGAAATCAATGTCGTGAATTACATGAATTGATGCCAGAAGATACACTTCATCTTTCGCGTCTGATGTGTACTGCCCACATTATGGATGTCATCGACGAAATAAAACTCCGGCTCAAAGCAAATAAACCAGTGAGGGTTATTAGCACCCAATTGATTGAAGCAGGGGTTGACATTGATTTTCCTGTGGTTTACCGAGCCATTGCCGGATTAGATTCAATTGCACAATGTGCAGGGCGGTGCAACCGGGAGGGAATACTGAACAAAGAAAACAGGCTTGGTTTGATGAAAGTATTTGTGCCTACAAAAGGAACTCCAATTGGACTAATGCGAAAGGGTGCCGATACGCTAAAAGAGATGTTACTCTATAGGTCGGATAATGAAAACAAATTGCTCGAACCAAAAGCCTTTCACAATTATTTCAAGCTTTTCTATAGTAAAATAGACAATTTCGATAAAGCCGATATTGGAGCTAGTTTGTGGAAAGATGCCCAAAATATGAAGTTTCAATTTGCCACTGCGGCGCGTGATTTTAGATTGATTGATGATAAGAATGCCCAAACCATATTGGTTGAATACAAAGAAGGCAACGACTTGATTCAACTTCTAAAACGTAAAGGACCAGAACCTTGGTTGATGCGGAAATTACAGCGTTACACTGTATTGGTAAACGAACGTGATTTTGCAGAAATCAGAAAAGCAGGCTTGATCATTGAACTGCATGGGTGTTGGATTCAGGATTATCAAAAATTATACAACCAACATTCAGGATTACAACTGAAAGGTAAGTGGCTGGAAGAAATAAACATCATATAATACAATATGGAATACTACAACAAACAATTTTGCATTGAAGTATGGGGCGATTACGCTTGCTTTACCCGGCCCGAAATGAAGGTGGAGCGGGTAAGTTACGATGTAATAACCCCGTCAGCGGCACGTGCCGTATTCGAAGCAATCTTTTGGAAACCGGCCATACAATGGAAGGTGAAAAAGATAGAAGTATTGAATCCAATACGTTGGATTTCTGTTCGTCGTAATGAGATTGGAAAACTGATGAGCCCAAAGTCGAAGGAAATTTTCATTGAGGAGGATCGACAACAACGAGCTGGATTGTTCCTGCGCGATGTGGCTTACAGGCTTTATGCAGAGATGGAGTTTATACCCCTTCGTGACCGGAATAGGCATGAAACTCCTGATGAGTTGAAAGACCAGGAAGAAGAAACCATTCTGAGAAGTACTGAAAATCCCGGAAAGTACAATGCCATGTTCGAGCGAAGGGCAAAGAAAGGCCAGTGTTTTAACCAACCCTACTTGGGATGCAGGGAATTTTCATGCAATTTCAGACTGGTTGAAAGCCCTGAACAAGAAGAGAAACGCCCAATATATGAAACACAGGATTTGGGCTTCATGCTTTACGATATGGATTTCACCGACGAAAAAGATCCGAAACCCATGTTCTTCAGGGTTCAACTCAATCACGGTGTTATTGAAGTTCCACCAATTGATAGCGAGGAGGTACGGCGATGATCCTGCAAGCACTATACGACTATTACCAGCGCACAGCAGCCGATCCGGAAAGCAATATTGCACCGCGAGGGTTTGAACGAAAGGATATTCCTTTCATAATTGTAATCGACAAAGAAGGAAACTTCATCAATTTGGAGGATACCCGTTCAGGTGACGGCAAGCAGAAGCGGGCAAAAACATTTCTCGTGCTTAAAACAAAGAGTAGAACGGGATCTAAGGCTTCTGAGACTGCTAATGTTTTTTGGGATAATTGGGGATATGTTTTAGGCCAACCTAAAGAAGAAACGGAGAAAGCAATTGGAGATGCAGGAAAGCAGAACAGCACTTTTGTAGGCCAAGTTAAGCAGCTTTCGGTAAAATATCCTGAGAACAATCAATTTGCCGCTGTTTGCAAATTTTATGAACATGAAGAATCAATTCAAATGCTTCTTCAACATGAAAACTGGAAAGAATGCTACAAAATTCCAGGTTGTAACCTTTCGTTTCGAATTGCAGGCGAATTGAATATCGTAGCCGAACATGATGACCTGTTAAAGGAAGTTGAGGTCAAAACTGAACCTGACAATAAAGAACAAATACAACCTTCCGATGGTATCTGTATGATAACAGGAAAAAAATTGCCAATCGCAATTCTTCATTCAGCAACATCACTTCCTGGTGGCAAAAGCGGAGGTAAGCTCGTTGGTTTTCAAAAAAATTCGGGGTACGATTCTTACTACAAAGAACAAGGCCTTAATGCACCAGTTTCGAAAAAGGCTGAAGATGCCTATACAACCGCTTTGAATGTTTTACTGGGAAAGGATTCCAAGAATAAATTCAAAATTGCTGATACGTCGGTAGTCTTTTGGTCACAGAAACAGAACGACTTTGAAAATCAATTTTCCTTCTTTTTCTCTGCTACCCCGAAAGATGATCCTGATCAAAACATCAGAGAGGTTAAAGCGCTGTTTGAAGCCATCCACACAGGTAAATTAAATACTGAAGGCGATACTCTTTTTTATGTTCTGGGATTAGCTCCAAATGCAGCTCGAATCTCTATTCGATTCTGGAAAATGGGCAAAGTCTCTGACTTTGCGACGAATATTGCCAAACACTTTGAAGATTTGGAAATTGTTCGAAGGAAAAATGATGAGAAGGAATACTTCTCTCTATTCAATTTGCTTTCAAATGTTTCCTTTGAATTTAAAGTGGACAATGTCCCACCCAATCTTGCAGGCAAAGTGATAGAATGCGTTTTAGATGGAACCAAATACCCTGATACACTTCAACAACAGTGCATACGTCGAATAAAAGCAGAACAGCACGTAAACCGTATTCGTGCAGCAATTCTTAAAGCTTATTTAAATAGAAAAGAAACAATTTATAATACTAACGAAAAACTCATTACTATGTCACTCGATTTAGACAACAAAAACCAAGGCTACCTCTGCGGTCGCCTGTTTGCTGTGCTCGAAAAAATCCAGGAAGATGCGCAGCCAGGAATCAATGCAACGATAAAGGATCGTTATTACGGAGCAGCATCAAGCACTCCGGTAACTGTTTTTGGCCGATTACTTAACCTCTCTAATCACCATTTGGCAAAACTTGGCGGTGGAAGTAAAACTTACTTCGATAAAATGATTCAGGAAATTATGACCGGGATTAGCAGCAATGGTTTGCCTGCCCATCTGTCGTTAGATGACCAAAGCCGCTTTGCCATTGGCTATTATCATCAACGTCAAAACCTCTTCACCAGCAAAAAGAAAGATGAATAACTCCAGCCTTTAGGGTGGGGAGTTAAAGAAAAAATATTAACCAAACGGGCTTTAGCCCTTAATTTTTCACTTAACAATTAAAAAAATAGGAGATTTTATTATGAGCGAATTAATTAAAAACCGATATGATTTTGCTTTATTGTTTGATGTTACAGACGGAAACCCAAATGGTGACCCCGATGCCGGAAACCTTCCCCGAGTTGATGCCGAAACTGGATTGGGTTTGGTTACTGATGTTTGTTTGAAGCGAAAAGTGAGAAACTTTGTTCATATCGTTAAAGGTGCTGAAAAACCTTACGACATATACGTTAAAGAAAAAGCAGTGTTGGGAAGATCACATGTTGAAGCCTTTAAAGAATTGAGAATCGAATTGGGCGAAGGTGGTAAAAAAGAAATCCCCAACGAAATAGGAGAGGCCTTATCTGATCTAAGTCTGCCTGAAGGATTAAGTATCTCAGAAGAAGAAAACGAAGATGGAGAGGTAAAGGCTTTCTTAAATGTTGCTTTTGATTTCGATAAAAAACTACTAACTGAATTTTGGAAAGAGAATAAAGCATTTGCGACAAGCAATAAAGAGGTGAAATTACTGATTGACAACTTATCTAAATCAGTAAAGTCGAGAAAACCAAAGGCTGAGGAAACCGAAAAAGGTAGAAAATGGATGTGTGATAACTTCTATGATATCCGCACATTTGGGGCCGTCCTTTCTTTAAAATCAGCTCCCAATTGTGGTCAAGTCCGCGGTCCAATCCAATTTACCTTTGGTCGTTCTATTGATCCTGTTGTAGCCCTTGAACACAGTATAACCCGCATGGCTGTTGCCACCGAAGCTGAGGCCGAAAAGCAAGGTGGCGATAACCGAACTATGGGGCGTAAATTTACAATTCCTTATGGATTGTATTTTTCAAAAGGTTTTATCTCTGCTCATTTCGCTGAACAAACAGGATTCAATAGCGATGACCTGGATTTATTCTGGGAGGCATTACTAAACATGTTCGATCACGACCATTCTGCTGCACGTGGAATGATGAGTACCCGTAAGCTGATTGTGTTCAAACACTCAACTGCTTTAGGTAATGCACCTGCCCATCAACTTTTTGATGCCATCAAAGTAGCCAAGAAAGATCCTTCAAAACCGGCCCGGGGGTTCAGTGATTATAGTATTTCAATCGACAAAACATCTATTCCACAGGGTGTTGAAGTGATTGAAATGATATAGTCACAGTTATTCAGGAAACTTTTCCGGTGATGAATTCTTCATTACCGGAAAAGTTTTTTATTAATGGAACGATGAAAAAACGTTATGAAGAAGATGAATTGCTTCTCCTTTCCGGCATTCAGCACTATGCTTTTTGTCCCCGGCAATGGGCATTAATTCATATAGAGCAACAGTGGGCCGAGAATGTAAAAACTATTGAAGGACAGCACCTGCACGAACGGGTAGATGATCCTTTTCTGAAGGATTCAAGCAATACGCTGGTTGTGTGGCGATCTGTTAACCTTATCTCGTACCGTTTGGGCTTGACTGGCCGTGCCGATGTGGTTGAATTCAAAAAGAGTGGTTCAGGGATTGAACTGCACGGGAAAACAGGATGGTGGACACCTTATCCTGTTGAATATAAGCGGGGAAAGCCCAAGCCCGATGAACGCGACGAAGTGCAGTTATGTGCCCAGGCGATTTGCATGGAGGAAATGTTTGATACAACCATTGAAGAAGGTGCCTTGTTTTATGGTGAAACCCGGCGACGGACCCTTGTAACATTTACAAAAGAGCTCAGACATCAGGTGTCTGATTATGCAGAAGAAATGCACCGATTGTTTAAGCATGTTATTACACCTCCACCTGTTTATAAATCACACTGCAAATCGTGCTCGCTGATCAATATCTGTTTGCCAAAAAAAATCAATTTAAACAACACTGTAATCAGTTACCTAAAACGTGAATTACGATGAGAAAGCTTTTAAATACACTGTTTGTAACTACGATTGATGCTTTCATGAGCCGTGACGGTGAAAATGTAGTGGTAAAAGTTGAAAATAAAGAACGCTTTAGAATTCCGGTCCACAACATAGAGGGAATTGTCAGCATGGGTTTTATGGGGGCAAGTCCTTCTTTAATGTCTTTATGCGCCGAACGAAACGTAGCCTTGAGTTTCGTTTCAGAAGGGGGGCGTTTTTTAGGTCGGGTAACAGGTCCGGTATCTGGGAATGTTTTGCTTCGGAGAAAACAATATAGAATGGCCGACGATTCCAATTTTTGTCTTCAAATTTCGAAGTTATTTGTTGCAGGTAAAATTACGAATTCAAAAACTGTATTGCAACGGGCTATTCGTGACCATTCCCAAAGTATTAATTGTGTGGCATTGGAGGAAGCGGTTTCCAAGTTGACGTTCAAGCTAAAGCAGGTTTTAAATGCCGGAAACCAAAACGAATTACGGGGGTATGAAGGAGAATCGGCCATGATTTATTTTTCAGTGTTTGATCAGCTTATTTTACACCAGAAGGAAGATTTCAAAATGGAAGGGCGCAACCGTCGCCCGCCAATGGATAATGTTAATGCTCTGTTATCATTTATTTATACGCTTTTGATGCATGAAGTCAGGGCAGCGCTCGAAAGTGTTGGCCTTGATCCTTGTGTGGGCTTTCTCCATGTTGACCGGCCTGGACGGCAAAGTTTGGCCTTAGATATGATGGAAGAGTTCAGGCCTTTTTTGGCCGATCGACTAGTCTTGTCGCTCATCAATCGGAAACAGATCTCCAAAAATGGATTTATCCAGCAACCAACAAGAGGGATTGTTATGGACGATGCCACACGAAAAGAAGTAATTACAGCCTGGCAAAAACGAAAACAAGAAGAAATAATCCATCCTTTTCTGGAAGAAAGGGTACCCATCGGCCTACTGCCATATTGCCAGGCATTATTGATGGCAAGGTATCTCCGAGGCGATTTGGACAGTTATCCAGTATTCATCAACAGGTAAAGGCATGATGGTGTTAATTACATACGATGTGGAAACCATTTCTGCATCGGGAAAAAGAAGATTGAGAAAAGTAGCCAAACAATGTTTGAATTTTGGGCAACGCGTACAGAATTCAGTATTTGAATGCCTGGTTGATCCGGCACAATTTGCCGAATTAAAGCACCGTTTGGAAACTATCATTGATCATGAAAAAGATAGTGTTCGTTATTATCAACTCGGGAGTAACTGGAGAAACAAAGTCGAACATATTGGAGTAAGAACAAGTTACGATCCCGAAGGCCCTCTAACCATCTGAATAAGTGCGAACCTTAAGCTTTACTTGCAAAGTAGGCTTTTTCGCGGGATCTGAAAATAAGCATATTAAATTAAATTAATTTGATCAAGTTCTTTGACATGTTGAAGAATTTATACTTTCGCGTTTTATTACTTTTATATAGTTATATATCAAAGAGATTATGGATATACAGTCGCACCCCGTGCGGGTGCGTGGATTGAAACCCTGCACCGGCACAAATTTAAACCAGGTCCGGAGCGTCGCACCCCGTGCGGGTGCGTGGATTGAAACTTGTAAGGTTTA